>Ga0187782_10002357_pt1 | contig 13910 bp, 12 predicted proteins | sample 0715_SJ02_MP15_2_FD_132454 | JGI IMG/M metagenome (GOLD analysis project Ga0187782, IMG submission 132454) | Tropical peat soil microbial communities from peatlands in Department of Meta, Colombia - 0715_SJ02_MP15_20_MG | ecosystem: Environmental > Terrestrial > Soil > Wetlands > Peat | place...
CTGCCGCGGCACCGGAAGTCCGAGGCCGGCGAGGATCTTGTTGGTCTCCTCCTTGTCGCTCGCCAGCTCCACCGCGATGTGCGGCGTACGGCCGGTGACGGTCGCCTGGAGGCGCTGCTGGTACTTGCCGTGACCCAACTGCACCAGCGACTGCTCGTTGAGACGCAGCCACGGGATACCACGTGCCTCGGCCGCGCGCACCAGCGAGGCGGTCGAGGGACCGAGTGCGCGGCGCTGCGCGAAGCGGATGAACTGATCGCGTGCCTCGGCCCAGTTCCAGTCCGCCGGCACGCCGTCGGCGGGGCGCAGCTCCTCGGGCAGCAGCGAGAGGAGCAGTCGCAGCCCGAGTTCGCCGGCGGCAATCCCCTCATCGCGCTGGGCGTACTCGTACACCACCGTGTAAACACCGGGCGGGCCTGCGGCGCGCGTCTTGCCGAAGGTGACCTCCTCGCCGGCAATGTTCTGCAACTCGATGGCCACGTGCTCGAGCACGTGGCCGAGCCAGGTGCCCTCGCCCTCGCGCATACGGCGCAAGAACCCGCCCGGCTCGCGGTACGAGCAGCCGTGCTCGGCGAGCCCGGGCAGCGCCGCCGCGAGGCCCGCCACGAAGCGCTCGCCGAGTCGCCCCGTGGGCCATGCCTCGAGGGCACCCAGGTCGAGCTCCAGGCGGATGACGGGGAAACGTGCGTAGAGCGAGGGGCCGACGTAGACCGATCGATCGAGAATGCGCATGGGTGTTGCTCGCGGGAATCGTAATAGTAGTTATTCAAGGCAAGCGGTCGCGCGTGGCAGGGCTCCTGGTCCGTCAGTCACCCTCCTTTGAGGGGAGCAGCGCACCGGCGGTGGCAACGCGCGTGTGCAGGTTGAACGTGGCACCAGCGACCAGCATATGCAGCCTCAGGCCGAGCATACATACGGGCTGACCCTCCTCGACACTGTCGATCGAGGAGTAGCTTACCTCCGAGCCGTCGACCACGGTGACGCCGCCGCTGCCCTCGACCTCCAGGGTCTCGTCCGGGCCGATGAAGGCCGCGGTGTCCTCGTCGAGGCCGATGCCCACCGCGAACGGATTGTAGGCGAGCGCGGTCAGCAGCCTTCCCAGCCGGTCGCGCTGGCGGAAGTGCTGGTCGATGATGAAGCGGTTGGTGAGCCCCAGCCCCGGCGCGAGGCGCACGCTGCCGGCGATCATCGACGAACCCTCATCGCCCGCGGCGATCATGTGCTCGGAGAGTATGCTGGCGCCGGCGCTCGTGCCGCCGACGGTGACACCAACCGCGTTGCGCTGGCGGATGAGCTTCGCCACCGGGGTGCCGCCGAGAAGCGTGGTGAGACGCAACTGGTTGCCGCCCGTAAAGAAGACGCCGCTCGCCTCCTCGAGCCGCTGCAGCCGTCCGCGCTCCTGGCAGTCGCGGCGGGTGTCGAAATCCATCACCGCGACGCGTGCGGCGCCGAGCTGCCTGAAGAGCTGCTCATAGCGCGCGCCGGTCTCGTGCACGCGGCTGGCGGTCGGGATGACGACGATGTCGGCCTGCGCACCTCCCGAGACGCGCAGGAAGCGCTCGAGAATCCTCGGGTCGTTCTCCTTGTTCTCGGCGCCGCCGATGGGCACGATCCAACCGCGTGCCTGGCCGTCGGGAACTCTGCTGGGCATTCGACTCCTCGAAGTAGGTTTCCAGAAGTCTAACTTACCACGAGCGGCGCCCTTCCCGCCCGTAACGCTGCGCGGCGTCGCCTCGCGCCGACAGCAGATGCGGGTTGAGACATCCGTCGCACTCTGGCGGCAGACGCCTTGCACGGGTGCTGGGTGCGCACGACACTCGCACCGCCCGGCACGGATCGGGCTTTCGGCAACATCACCTCACGAGGTTTCCATGTTTGCAAAATTGCTGTTGGCTTCGGCCGCACTCGCATTGACGATGTCGGTGGCGTCGGCTGGCGCGCCGGTCGACAACGTCAGCAGCCAGAAGCACCCGAATCTGGCTGCCGCGCAGCGGCTCTCCACCCAGGCCTACGAAAAGATCAGCGCGGCCCAGCAGGCCAACGAGTGGGACATGAACGGCCACGCCGCGAAGGCCAAGGACCTGCTCGATCAGGTCAATCGCGAGCTCAAGGAAGCCGCCGAGGCGGCGAACGCCCATCACCACTAACTCCCGCGCAGCTTCTGCGTGACGTGAGGCGGGGCGGCCAAGTGCCGCCCCGCGCATTTTTGCGCCGAGCGGGCGCGGTGCCGCTGCCGGTGTCGCCGCCGACGATGTTCGCCGAGCACACGCTCACGAGCCAGGCGACGACGGGACGGGCGAACCCGGTTGATTCCCCACGGTCGAACATGACATACCGCAGCCGGCGGCACGGGAATGCCTTGCCTTGGCGGCGGCTCTGACGGGCGGCAGTCCGACGAGCCGATCGGGCAAGCAGTAAGGAGGCTGCAATGACGGTAGTTCGCATGCTGGCTCTCGACGGCGCTTCCCGCGGGCGCTGATCATGGCGAGTCACCGACAGAAAGCCGCGCCACGTTCCAACACGAGGAAGGCAGCGGCGGCGCTGCGGCAGAAACACACGGCGCCGCACCCTGCCGGGGCACGCGCACTGCGCTCGGCAAGCGCGGCGCGAAACTGCGCCGGCGCACAGGCGCACATGACGGAGCGTAAAGCGCTCGCTCGCGCGCCGACGCCAACCGCACGCCACTATGCGTTTTCGGCAGCGGCTATGCCTTTTCGCGGCTTGACCTGCCGGCGACGTTGCGATTAATTGCCCGCAGCGCGAACGTTGCCACAGCGTGGCGTGGAAAATGACGAGACCTCGCAGGCGGGATCCCCACAGGGCGGGCGCGGCGGCGCAGCCGCAACGCTCCACGCGCTACCGCAATATCGTCAATCCGTTCACGCCGGTGCGGATATTCTCCGACGACCAGATTGAAAGCATGCACCGGGCTGCCCTCGGCATCCTCGAGCGCTTTGGCGTGCGCGTGCTGTCGGAGCGCGGACGCGCCGTGCTGGCACAGGCGGGTGCAACGGTGGACGAGGCGAGCCAGATGGTGCGGCTCGATGCGGGGCTCGTGACACAGGCGCTCGCGTCGGTGCCGGCCGAGGCGCAGCTGGTCGCGGGCAACCCGGCCCGCTCCTGCCGCGTCGGCGGTCCACACGTCGTGTTCGCCCCGGTTGCAGGTCCGCCGAGCGTCAGTGATCTCGAGCGCGGCAAGCGCACCGGGACGCTGGCTGACTTTCGCGATCTGGTACGCCTGTCGCAGGCCTTCGACGTGGTGCACGTGCTCGGTCAGATGACCGAACCGCAGGACGTGCCGGTCGCCGAGCGTCATCTGGAGACGACGCTCGCGCAGCTCACCCTCGGCGACAAGGTCCCCTATTTCTACTGTCGTGGCGACGCGCAGCTCGCCGACTGTTTCGCCATGCTGCGCATCGCGCACGGCATCGACGAGGCGACGTTTCAAGCCGCGCCGCGCTGCTACAGCATCTGCAATACCAACTCGCCGCTGCAGCTCGACGTGCCGATGACGGAAGGGATCATTTTCTTCGCGCAGCACGGTCAGCTGATGATCGTCACCCCTTTTACGCTCGCTGGCGCCATGGCGCCCGTGACCATTCCGGGTGCACTGACGCTGGCGCACGCTGAAGCCCTGTTCGGCATCACGCTCACGCAGATCGTGCGAGCCGGTGCTCCCGTCATGTACGGCAGCTTCACCTCGAACGTCGACATGAAGTCGGGATCGCCGGCATTCGGCACGCCCGAGTACGCCAAGGCGGCATTCGGTGCCGGCCAGCTCGCCCGGCACATCGGCGTTCCTTGGCGCTGCTCGAGCGCCACGGCCTCCAACACACCGGACGCCCAGGCTGCCTACGAGTCACAGATGAGCCTGTGGGGGGCGCTGCTCGGCGGCTGTCACTTCGTGCTGCACGCCGCCGGCTGGCTGGAAGGCGGGCTGACCGCCTCGTTCGAGAAGTTCATTCTCGATGTCGAGATGTTGCAGATGTTCGCCGAGCTCTTCCAACCCGTGCCGGCCTCGGCCGAGGAAATCGGCATCGACGCGGTCGCGGAGGTGGGCCCCGGTGGCCATTTCTTCGCGGCGGCTCACACCATGCAGCGCTACCGCGATGCCTTCTACACCCCACTGGTCTCGGACTGGCGCAACTACGGCGCCTGGACCGACGCCGGCGCCCGGACGGCGACCGAGCGCGCCGCGACGGTGTGGCGCGACACGCTCGCCGCGTTCCAGCCGCCCGCCATGGATGCGGCCGTACACGAAGTGCTGACCGCTTTCGTCGAGCGGCGCCGTCGCGAGGGCGGTGCACCACCGGTTTCCTGAAGCTGCCGCCGGGCGCAGCCCCGTGGCCCCGGTGCGAACGAACGTACGTCGCAGCGGCGGAGATGCGACCTCGCAACGGTTGCGCAATAATCAAACGCTTCACGACACACGCGCCGCGAGACCAAGATAGAGAACAACGTGAACTGCGCGAAGCGCACTCTTCGCAACGTCGGCGCCCGGCTGGTCGATCCTGTTGCGCCTGTCGGTTGGTTTGGTGGTATCCCTGCCCGAGGGAATGCAGAAGCTTCTCTTCCCCGCGATCCTCGGCGCCGGGCGCTTCGCGAGCATCGGCATACCGTATCCGCAGCTCATGGGACCGCTGGTCGCAGTCCTGGAGCTCGGTCACGACTTCTGGATCTTTCACCTGGGGAAGCTGCCGCGCTACGGCTTATGGAGCATGCTGCACGAGGCGCGGCTCGATTTCGTCATGCTGCTGGCGCTCTTGCACATGTTGATGGCGGGCGCCAGCACCTCATCGCTCGATGCGCGGTTCCCCGGCTCCCGTCCTCGCGGGTTGGCGCATGAGTGAGCTGTTGGGATTCCTCGGCTCGGTCGTGGGGCTGTGGCTGTGCGCCTTGTTCGGTGCCCGCTTCGTGTCCTCCCTCGGAGTCGCTGCGGGCAAGGAGGCGCGCGATGACTTCAACCTGGTGCTCGCTGCCTCACTCACGCTGCTCGGACTCATCATCGGCTTCAGTTTCTCGATGGCGAGCAATCGTTACGACCTGCGCAAGGCCTACGAGGAGGCTGAGGCCAATGCGATTGGGACGGAATACCTGCGCGCGGGTCTCCTGCCCGCGGCGGATGCCGCGCAGGTGCGGACGCTGTTGCGGCGCTACCTCGATGAGCGGATCGACTTCTATGACACGCGCGACAAGCGGCGCCTGCTGCAGCTCGGCGTGCGGACCAGCCAGACGCAGTCACAGCTATGGTCCGCGGTGCAGGCCGCGACCCTCACTCAGCCGAGCGCTGTTACCGTGCTGGTCGCCGCCGGCATGAACGACGTGCTCAACTCGGAGGGCTATACGCAGGCTGCATGGTGGAATCGTCTTCCCATCGAGGCCTGGGTGCTCATGGTCTTGATTGCAATGCTGGGCAACGCGATGGTCGGCTACTCCTTCGGCAAGGGCCGGGCGCGCCCGGCGCTGCTGCTCATCCTGCCGGTACTCCTTTCGATTGCGTTCCTTCTCATTGCCGACATCGACAGTCCGCGCAGCGGCGTGATACACGTGGCGCCGCAGAACCTGTTGGCGCTGCTTGCAACGATGCGTTAGCCGCGACCGCACGCTGTGAATGACGCCATTTGCAACACTGGTCGGCACTTCGCAGCGCGTGGGCGCAACGCCCGCACGCCTCGCCAAGATCCGCGCACTCGCTGAGCTGCTCGCCGCGCTCGAGCCTCAAGAGATCGAGATCGCCACGCTTTATCTCTCGGGAGAGCTCCCGCAGGGGCGAATCGGCATCGGTTACGCGACGCTGCAGGCGGCGGCCGCGACGGCCGCGGCACAAGGTGCGACGCTGACCATCGTCGAAGTGGACCGACGGCTCGCGACGCTCGCAACCATACGCGGCTCGGGCTCGACCCCGCGGCGCACGCAGCTCCTGACGGAGCTGTTCGCGCTCGCGACCGCCGACGAGCAGTTCTTTCTGATGCATCTTCTCAGCGGCGAGCTACGCCAAGGAGCCCTTGCCGGGGTGATGGTCGAAGCCATCGCCGCCGCTTCGGGGGTGGCAGTCCCGCAGGTGCGGCGCGCGCTGATGTACGCCCGGACGGTGGGGGCGGTCGCGCAGGTGGCGCTGCTCGAGGGCGCCGGCGGGCTCGGCAGATTCCAGCTCGAGCTGTTCTCGCCCGTCTCGCCCATGCTCGCGCATACCGCGGCCGACGTGGCCGACGCGCTGCGTCAGCTGCACGGCGAGGTAGTGTTCGAGTGGAAGCTCGACGGCGCGCGCATTCAGGTGCACAAACAGGATGAGAAGACCCGCATCTACACGCGCGCCCTCAACGACGTGACCGGCGCGGTGCCGGAGATCGTCGACCTGGTGCGCACCTTCCCCGCGCGCACCCTCATACTCGATGGCGAGGCGATCACCGTTGATGCCGCGGGCCGCCCGCACCCGTTCCAGATCACGATGCGCCGCTTCGGCCGCAAGCTCAACGTCGAGGCGGTGCGTGCGGGGTTGCCGATCCGCGCCTTCTTCTTCGATTGCCTGCGCCTCGATGAGCGGAGCCTCGCCGATCGCCCGACTGGCGAGCGCTTGCAGGCACTCGCGGCAGCCCTGCCGCCGTCCGCGCAGATCCCCCGGCTCATCACCACTGAGGAGGCTGCGGCGCGCGCCTTCTACGACGCGGCCCTCGTCGCAGGTCACGAAGGTCTCATGGCGAAGTCGCTCGAGGCTCCCTACGAGGCGGGCAATCGCGGCGCGAGCTGGCTGAAGATCAAGCGCGCGCATACGCTCGATCTGGTGGTGATCGCCGCCGAGTGGGGTCACGGCCGCCGTAGCGGCAAACTGTCCAACCTGCACCTCGGTGCCCGTGATCCGGCGACCGGCGAGTACGTCATGCTGGGGAAGACCTTCAAGGGGCTCACCGACGCAATGCTCGAGTGGCAGACGCGGGAGTTTCTGGCGCGCGAGACGCGCCGGGATCGCTGGACCGTGTACGTGAGGCCGGAGCTCGTCGTCGAGGTCGCCTTCAGCGATCTGCAGGTGAGCCGCCGCTACCCGGGCGGTCTCGCCCTGCGGCTTGCGCGGGTGAAGCGCTACCGCGACGACAAGCGTGCCGAAGAGGCTGATACGATGGATTCGGTCCGCACGATTTACGGCGCTCAGAGTGGCCACCCGCTGCACTAGTGCGGCGGTCAATGCCGGGTTAGCCTTGGGGAATGAGGAGCACATGCCGTCAGCGCCGCCGCAGATGAGCACGGAAAGCTGCGACATCGTGGTGATCGGCGGCGGCCCGGCCGGCAGCACTGCCGCGGCGCTGCTCGCCCGGCGCGGCCACAGGGTGATTGCGCTCGAGAAGGCGCATCACCCGCGTTTTCACATCGGCGAATCGCTCCTGCCGATGAATCTTCCGCTGTTCGAGCGGCTCGGTGTGCTCGAGAAGGTGCGTGCGCTCGGCGTCTACAAGCCGGGCGCGGATTTCGAATCCGACAACGATCTCGGCTACAACACCTTCGCTTTCGCCCGCGCGCTTGGCAACAGCCCGCCGCACGCCTACCAGGTGTGGCGGCAGGACTTCGACCAGATGCTGTTCGCGCACGCGCGCGAGTGTGGGGCCGACACGCGCGAAGGTCACGAGGTGGTGGGCATCGAGCAGCAGGGTCCGCGCGCGACGCGTGTCGAGGTGCGCACCGACGATGGCCGCAGCTACCTCGTACAGGCGCGCTACCTGGTCGACGGCAGCGGCCGCGATGCCTTTGTCTCGGCCAAGAGGAAATTGCGTCGCAAGAACCTCAGGCACCAGAGCGCGGCGATCTTCGGGCACTTCAGTGGCGCGCAGAGACGCAGCGGCGAGGATGCTGGCAACATCAGCATGTACCGCTTCGAGCACGGCTGGATGTGGATGATTCCGCTACCCGCCGGCGTCATGAGTGTGGGCGCGGTGTGCCGGCCGGAGTATCTCAAGCAGCGCCGCGGCCGCACGGTCGAGTTCCTGCTCGAGACGCTCAAGCGAAATCCGGCGCTGTGGCGACGCCTCGAGCACGCCGAGCTCATCGGTAACGAGGTGCGCGTTACGGGCAACTACTCGTACGACTCGCGGTGCATCGGCGGACCGGGCTGGGTGCTGGTGGGCGATGCCTTCGCCTTCATCGACCCGGTGTTTTCCTCCGGTGTGTACCTCGCGATGAGCGGCGCGGAGCAGGCGGCGGCGCTGGTCGATAGGGCGTTGCGCGAGCCCGCGCGCGAGCGAGCGCTGCTGCGCAGCCTCGAGAAGCGTCAGCGCGCCGGCATGCGCCGCTTCTCCTTCTTTATCTACCGCTTCAACGGCCCGGCGATCACCGAGCTGTTCGGCAACCCGAACAACCGCTGGCAGCTCGAGCAGGGCGTGATCTCGATGCTGGCCGGCGACCTGTTCGACACGCCGAGCGTGCTCTGGCGGCTGCGCCTCTTCAAGCTGGTCTACGCCGCACTGTGTCTGCGTCACTGGCGGCGTTGGCGCGCCGAGCACCGTTATCGTCTGGCGCAGGCGCGCCTGCAGTTCACCGGTGGAACCACGCCTGTCGACCACGTTTGAGCCCAGCACGGATGCCTCACGCCGTCGGCGCAATCCGCTGAGCTGCACGGGTGCCTCATGCACGCCATGAAGGGCGGGTGCCACTGCGGAAATCTCCGGGTCACGGCGACCCTGACCGGGTCGCCCGCTGGCTATCGCCCGCGCGCTTGCGACTGCGACTTCTGCCGCAAACACGCTGCCGCTTACGTGTCCGATCCGCAGGGGTCGCTCCATGTTCACGTCGGTGACCTGCCCACCCTGACCCGCTATCGCCAGGGGAACGGCCTTGCGGAGATGCTGCTGTGCGGAAACTGCGGGGTACTGGTGGCGGCGGTCTATCGGGATGAGCGAGCGCTCTACGGTGTGGTGAACGCGAAGATCCTCGAGCGCTGGCAAGACTTCGGCGAGGCGCAGGTGGTCACACCGAGGATGCTGTCAGCAGAGCAGAAGGTGAGCCGCTGGCAGGGGATCTGGTTCTCCAACGTCACTATCGCTAACCTCCCCGCCTGACGCATTTCATCGGGGAGGCGAGTCGATGAGAACAACCTGGGTTCTGCTGGCGATCGGCGCACTGACGGCGGGTGTGGCGGCGGGCGATCCGCCCAAACCCCTGCACCTGGTCGAGACGGTCGAGATCAAGGCACCTCTGGACAAAGTCTGGGCGGCGGTCAAGGACTTCGACGCGCTCCCCAAGTGGCACCCGGCCTTTGCGGGCGATGAGTTGGTCTCCGGGAGCAACGCCAGGGTGGGGAGCGTGAGGAAGCTCACCATCAAGGACGGACCGGTGATTGTCGAGCAGCTCACGGCCTACAGCGATGCCAGCCACTCCTACCGCTACCGCATCATCGACTCGCCGCTGCCGATTGCGGACTATTCGTCGATCGTGTCGGTGCGCGCCGGCACGGGCGGCACGACGCAGGTGACGTGGAGTGGCACGTGGAAGCGCAAGAATGCTGCGGACAATCCTCCCGAAGCCGAGAGCGATGCCGGCACCATCAAGCTGATCAAGGGTGTCTACAGGGGCGGTCTCGACAACCTGAAGAAGATGCTCGAAGGCGGCTAGCGCCACCCGCGCGGCAGCAACTTCGGAAAACGGCTCGGCTAGACTGGCGCGCCTGCGTGGCTGCGATTGCGAGGAATTTCGCGATGAGTCGATCCAGGTTCTTGAGGACGGCGGCGCTCCTCATCACGCTCGCCGCCGGCGTCGCACTGGCGGCGGCGGCGCCCGATCCGGCCCAGGACAGGAAGTCAGAGGGCGAAATCCCCAAAGCCGACAAGGCTCCATTCGAGCCCTTCAAGCCCGAGGCCGTGAGCAGCAGCAGCAGTGTCACGATCGGCGGACGTGCCATCGCCTATCAGGCGATCGCCGGGACGTTCATCGTGCACCCGAAGGGTTGGGACGACGTGCCGCGCGATCCCAGTGCCGAGAAGGCGAGCGCGCCGGCTGCCGAAGAAGGTGCCGAGCCGCGCAATCCGACCGCCGAAGCGTCGATGTTCTACGTCGCCTATTTCAAAAGCGGCGGCGGCGCCTCGCGACCACTTACCTTCTTCTACAACGGGGGACCCGGCTCCTCGACGATGTGGCTGCACATGGGTGCCTTCGGACCGCGTCGTATCGTCACCGCCACTGACGTCCATACACCGGCCGCGCCCTATTCAGTCGTCAACAACGCGTACAGTCTGCTCGATGCCACCGATCTGGTGTTCATCGACGCTCCGGGCACCGGGTTCAGCCGTATCGCCGGGAAGGACAAGGAGAAGGCATTCTTCGGCGTCGATGCCGACGCCTATGCGTTCTGCGAGTTCATCTCGCAGTTTCTGTCCAAGTACGGACGCTGGAACTCTCCGAAGTATCTCTTCGGCGAGAGCTACGGCACGCCGCGCTCGGCGGTGGTGGTGAACGAGCTCGAGTCCGACCGCTCGGTCGATCTCAACGGGGTGATCCTGCTTTCCCAGATCCTCAGCTTCGACCTGAGCCCGGACCGTCCGACCGGCAATCCCGGTGTCGACCTCCCCTACGAGACGGTGCTGCCGACCTACGCGGCGACCGCCTGGTATCACAAGAAGCTCCCCGGGCAGCACGCTGATCTCCAGGCGCTGCTCGCCGAGGTGGAGCAGTTCGCCATGGGCGAGTATGCGCGGGCACTTGCGGCCGGCTCGGATCTTGGACCGCAGGAGCGCGCCGCCATCGCCGAGAAGCTTCACGAGTACACCGGGCTTCCCGTGAGCTACATCCTCAAGGCGGATCTGCGCATCGACGGTGGCGAGTTCCGGCAGAACCTGCAGGAAGACGGCGGGCTGACTACCGGGCGGCTCGATACCCGCTTCTCCGGCCCCGACATCGACCCGCTCAGTCAGCGCGCCGACTACGACCCGCAGGCCGCGGCGCTCAGCTCGGCGTATGTCTCGGCGTTCAACGATTACGCCCGGCGCGAGCTGCACTACGGCGAGGGCCGGACCTTCAAGCCAAGCGTTCAGCTCTTTCGCACCTGGAACTTCTCCCATCAGCTGCCGGGGCAGACGCAGTCCTTCTCGGCGCGCCAGGGCACCAACGTGATGCCCGATCTCGCCAACGCCATGAAACTCAATCCGAACCTTAAGGTGCAGCTGCACGCCGGCTATTTCGATCTCGCGACGCCTTTCTACCAGGGCATCTACGAGATGCATCACCTGCCGATGCCGCTGAGCCTGCAGTCCAACATCGAATACCGCTTCTACGAGTCGGGACACATGGTCTACGCCAAGGATGCCTCGCTCCGGGCGCTGCACGACAACGTCGCCGACTTCATTCGCCGCACCAGCAGTTCCGGCGCATGAGCTTGCAGCTGCGCGAGCGCTCCCGCGGGTACCTTTCGCCTTTCCCTGCGTATAAAGTAAGCCGCCCGGGTCGCAGCGGAGGGAACGCCAGCATGCGCAGCATCAACGGCGAAACTGCGGCGAGTCTGCTCGCGGTCGCGATCGTGCTCGCGGCGCCGCTCGGCGGCTGCGCCGCGACCAAGTGCACCACGACCTCCTGTGAGGCAGATGGGAAGATAACTGCCAACGTTAAGGCGCTCATCGCCCAGCATCGGGATCTCGGTCCGCCCAACACGGTCCACGTGGATACGCGCGACGGCGTCGTGTACCTCTCGGGGCAGGTGGCCACGGACCTGCAGCGCCGCTCTGCCGAAAGCGTGGCCCGCCAGGCCGCTGGGGTGACCACCGTGATCAACAACATCGCGTTGACGTACAGCGGTTTTTGAGCTTGAAGCGATCGTGGCGCATAGCCGGCTGGTCGCTGCTGGCGCTGCTCGCGGTGCTCGGCTATGCCGGCTACCGCATCGCCTGGGGCAAGCCGTTCACCATCAACATGCTGGCGAACCGTCAGGCGCTCGAGTTCCTGATGCGCAATCCGGAGTTGTTTACCACCGTGGGTCTCATCGACGGTTCGGTGTTCGACCACCACTCGGGCAAACTCGCCCCCTACACGGTCGGCCAGCGCAACGACGATTACGCGCAGCTGGCGAGATTCCTCAGGGAGGTGCACGAGTTCGACCGTGCCAGACTCGCGCGCCAGGACCAAATCACCTACGACATACTGCTCGATCAGTACGGAACCGGTCTGTCCTTTCAGCGTTTCGACTGGCTCGCCCCCGATGGACTGTACGCGATAAGTCCCATGTTCGGCGCAGAGGTGGAGCTGGCGACATTCATGCAGACCACCCACGTGGTGAAGAACGACAAGACCGCCCGCAACTATGTGCTGCGACTCGAGGCGATGGGCGAGAAGCTCGACGCCATAACGGCCGAGATGCAGCGGCAGGCGAAACTCGGCGTGATCCTGCCGGCGCCGCTTCTCGAGCGCTCGCTGGTGGTGATTCACGACACGGTGGCCGCGCCACCGGAGGGCAACGCGCTGGTCACGACGTTCGTTGCGCGCATGAACGAGGTGGCAGCGCTCGATGCCGCGCGCAAGCAACAGCTCACTGACGCAGCGGTGGTAGCCGTGCGCACGCGTGTCTATCCCGCCTACGCGCGCATGAGCGCGGCGCTCGAGGCACTTAAGCCGCGGGCCGCATCCCAGAGCGCCGGTGTGGACCGGCTGCCGGACGGCGCCGCCTACTACGCCGCGATGCTCCGGCAGATGACGACCACCGACTATTCGCCCGAAAAAGTCCATGCGCTCGGGCTCGCTGAGGTGGCGCGCATCACTGCGGAGATGGATACGCTGCTCAAGGCGCAGGGGCTCACGAGCGGCAGCGTGGGCGAGCGCATGACGGCCTTGAGCAAGGACGCGCGCTTTCTGCTGCCGAACAATGACGACGGTCGCCGTCAGGCGCTCGCGCGCTACCAACACATCCTGGACGAGATGAGCGCGCAGCTGCCGAAGTATTTCCGCACGGTCCCGCGCACCCGCCTGACCGTCGAGCGCATGCCGGTCTCGCAGGAGAAAGGTACCTCCGGGGCCTACTACCAGCAGGCGGCCATGGACGGCTCGCGCCCCGGAACCTTCTTCGCCAACCTGAGGGACCTGAGCGAAACTCCGACTTGGAGCATGAATACACTCGCCTACCACGAGGGCGTCCCCGGGCACCATCTGCAGATCTCGACCGCGCTCGGCCTCGAGGGCATGCCGCTGATCCGCCAGCAGACGCTCTATACCGCCTACGCCGAGGGCTGGGCGCTGTACGCCGAGGAGTTCGCCGCCGAGATCGGCATGTACAAGGATGACCCCTTCGGCGACCTCGGTCGGCTGCAGCAGGAGCTGATGCGCGCGACGCGCCTCGTTGTCGACACCGGACTTCACGCCGAGGGCTGGTCGCGCGAGCAGGCCATCGACTATATGGTCAGCACCACCGGCGTGGCGCAGGCCGACGTGGTGTCCGAGGTCGAGCGCTACATGGCGCTGCCTGGGCAGGCGTGCGCCTACAAAGTCGGCGAGCTCAAGATTCTCGAGCTGCGGGAGAAGGCCCGCGCGGCACTCGGTGAGCGGTTCGACCTCAAGGAGTTTCACGCGGTGGTGCTGGAGAACGGCGGGGTGCCGCTCACGCTGCTCGAGCAGCTGGTCGACGAATGGATTGCGCGCGTGCGCAGCGCGAAATGAGCGCTGCGACTTCGCCCCCACGTGTCGAGGCGCGTGCAACGGCTTGCGACGGCAACCCGCGGGCGCCGCGGCGGCGGCACCGCGGCGTTACCACACTCTTGGCGGCCTCGCTCGCCGCCAGCGCTTCATTCGCTCTCAGCGCGCAGCCCGCCGACGGGGTGCGCGCGCAGATAGCAGCCGCGATCACCGCCGACGGCTCGCTCATTCGCGGCCGCGCGCGCGAGCACGGCGCAGCGCAGGCGCTGCGCACCGTGTACGCCAACCGGGGAGACGCCGCGCTGTGGAGCCGCGAC
>Ga0187782_10002359_pt1 | contig 13901 bp, 15 predicted proteins | sample 0715_SJ02_MP15_2_FD_132454 | JGI IMG/M metagenome (GOLD analysis project Ga0187782, IMG submission 132454) | Tropical peat soil microbial communities from peatlands in Department of Meta, Colombia - 0715_SJ02_MP15_20_MG | ecosystem: Environmental > Terrestrial > Soil > Wetlands > Peat | place...
CCGTGTTGCTCGCGCGCGGCGAGCGTGATCCCATGGTGTCTCTCGAGGAGCTTCGAATGCACGCGCCGCAGGCCTGTGACATTGCAGGGTCTGGCCACAACGCTCACGTGGAGGAGCCTGCCGCGGTGATTACGCTGCTCGAGCAACTGATTGCAGGTGTCTGAGGGCGCATGGACACCGAAGCGGCCCGCGCCATTGCAAAAGCGTTCGATCCGAACCGATTGGACGCCGGTTTTTACGACAATCCCTACGACATCTACGCTGCGCTGCGCACTTTCGAGCCGGTGCATCGCTGTCCCGATGGCAGTTACTTTCTCAGCCGTTTTGCCGATCTCGACGAGATCTACCGGGATCGCGTCCACTTCAGCTCCGACAAGCAGGCGGTGTTTGGCCCCAAATTCGGCCCAGGCTCGCCACTCTACGAGCATCACACGACGAGCCTGGTGTTCAACGATCCGCCGTACCACACGCGGGTTCGACGGCAGATCGTCGGTGCGCTGAGCCCCAACGCGCTGCGAGCCCTGGAGCCCGGCGTTACGGCGCTCGTTGACCGACTGCTCGCGCAACTGCAGGAGCGGCGACGGTTCGATCTCATCGAAGACTTCGCTGCTGCCATCCCGGTCGAGGTCATCGGCAACCTGCTGCGCGTGCCGCGCGAGGAGCGCGGCCCGTTGCGCGGCTGGTCCCTGGCGATTCTCGGTGCCCTGGAGACCGAGCTCAACCCCGAACAGCACGCGCGCGGCAACAGCGCGGTGGTGGAGTTCACCGCCTACCTGCGCGGCCTGATTGCCGATCGGCGGCGGCATCCCCTCGGGCCGGCAGATCTACTGACCCGGCTGCTGCAGGAGGCTGAGCTTACGGAGTCCGAGCTCCTGCAGAACTGCGTGTTCCTGCTCAATGCCGGCCACGAGACCACGACCAATCTGATCGGCAACGGCCTGTATCTGCTGCTGAACCACCCCGACTCGGCCGAACGACTCAGACGCGATCCGCAACTGATCGGAACCGCGGTCGAGGAGTGTCTGCGGCTCGAGAGTCCCAACCAGCTCGGCAACCGACTGGTCACGGAGCGAGTCACCATCGGCGGTGTAGCGTTCGAGCCCGATACCTACCTGACGCTGTGCATCGGTGCGGCCAACCGCGATCCGCAGGAGTTCCGCGATCCGGAGCGCTTTGATATCGCCCGCCGGCCCAATCGCCATCTGGCTTTCGCCGCCGGAGCGCACGCGTGCGCGGGCATGGGCGTGGCGCGACTCGAAGGACAGATCGCCCTGTTGCGCACCGTGCAGAGGCTTCCCGCGATGCGCTTGTCCGGCAAAGCCACGCGGGCCAGGCGTGCGCGCTTTCGCGGGTTCCTCTCCCTGCCTGCAGAGGTGGCTTAGCGCGTCGAAACCACGTTTTGATTAATATGCAATCAAGAGCATGGGTTGCAAAGGACACAGCATGACACGCACCGCAAGACCCAAAGGCCTGCTCATGGATGAGGCGCCTCGCAGCGGGGAACGTGTGATTCCAATTACCCGGGAGGAGCGCGCGGCTCGGCGGCGACTTGCGGCCTGTTATCGGGTGTTTGATTACCTGGGATGGACGGAGTTGATCTTTAATCACATCACCCTGCGCGTTCCCGGGCCGGAGACGGTCTTCCTGATTAATCCATTCGGCCTTTACTACAGCGAGGTCACCGCCTCCAATCTGGTTGCCGTCGACATCGACGGGCATCCAGTGCGGCCCGCCGAGTATCCGATAAACCTTGCGGGCTTCGTGATCCACAGTGCGATTCACGGGCATATAGCGGCAGCCCATTGCGTCATGCACACACACACGACCACTGGAAGCGCGGTCGCCTGCCTCGAGGAAGGTCTGTCTCACGACACGTTCTACGGGGCACAGCTATATGGTCGGGTCGCCTATCACGAGTTCGAAGGGGTGACCGTGAACGCTGATGAGCGTCAGCGTCTGCTCGCGAGCATTGGCGACAAGCGCGTGGTCATTCTTCGCAACCACGGACTCTTGACCTGGGGCGAGACGCTCGAAGAGGCCTTCATGTGGCTGTGGCTGCTGCAGCGTGCCTGTGACGTCCAGGTTGCCGCGACATCAGTCGGTAGGCTGAGACGGCTGACAGAGCACGTGCTGACCCAGACTCGTCTTGAGGCCGCCGGCCAACAGTCCGAGGTTTGTAAAGCCGTCTTCGATGCACTGGTGAAGAAGGTCGACGCAGTCGACGACTCTTATCGAAACTGAGTGGCCACTCGGACAGGAATGCGCGGCTCGAGGTCAGCTCCTGCGTGGGGCAGAGGACTGGGCAGAGACCGACACATCGTAGAACGCCGACCGGAGATCCTTCGCCGCTCGAATCAACAGGGTCGTGTCGATTCCGACTGCCACGAACATGGCTCCTAGACCCAAGTACCTGCGGGCGACGGCTTGATCGGCACTGAGAACGCCAGCGGCCTTTCCCGCAGTGCTCACCGTCTCGATGCCCTGAGCGATGGCATCCTGTACGCGTGAATCGGTCGTGTTCCCCAGCAGGCCCATGGACGCCGCCAGATCGGCCGGCCCAAAGAATACCCCGTCCACGCCCTCAGTCCCCGCGATCGCGGGAAGATTCTCCAGCGCAACGACCGATTCCACCTGCACCAGCACACAGATTTCCTGCGCGCAGTCGCGCAGGTAGTCGCTGATCTGATTCCACCGCGCGGCGCGCGCCAGTGCACTACCTACGCCGCGAATGCCGGCCGGTGGATAGCGGGTGGCTGCGACAATGCGCGTGGCCTGATCGGCTGAGTCCACCATCGGGATCAACAGGGTCTGCGCGCCGATGTCGAGATATTGCTTGAGCAGCGTCGCATCGCTTGAGGTGGTGCGCACCACAGCGTGCACGGGGTATGGGGCAATGGCCTGCAATTGTGCGAGGACGCTGCGCGGATCGTTTGGCGCATGTTCGCTATCGATCGCGAGCCAGTCAAACCCTGTGGTGGCGAAGAGTTCGCTCGCGTAAGCGTCGGCCAGCCCCAGCCACAAACCAATCTGCGGGCGGCCTGCTCGCAGCGCTGCTTTGAATGGATTTCTCGGCAGCTGCATGTGCGTTGTGTCCTTCAGGCGAAGCGAACCGCGATTGACCCCAAGGAGCCAAAGTCCGCGTGCAGCGTATCCCCTCGAGTCGCCGTCGTCGGACGTGTGAACGACCCGCTAAGGACGAAGTCTCCGGCGCGGAGCTCCTCGTGATACGGGGCGATCTTGTTTGCCAGCCAGGCGACGCCGGTGGCAGGGTGGTTGAGTACCCCCGCTGCGAGCCCCGTTTCCTCGATGACCTCATTCTTGAAGAGCAACGCCCCAACCCAGCGCAAGTCGATACTATCCGGGCGCACGCGCCGGCCGCCGGTCACCACCCCCGCATTGGCTGCAAAGTCTGCGATGGTATCGAATACCTTGCGCGGCGCCTTGGTGTCACGGTCGAACTGCTCGATGCGCGCATCGATAATCTCGAGGGCCGGGGTGACGTAGGCTGTGGCTTGAAGCACATCGATAAGCGTCACCCCAGGGCCGCGGAGTGATTTGTCCAGCACGAAGGCTAGCTCCACTTCTACGCGTGGGGCGATGAAGCGATCGGTGGCGATGTCCGTGCCGCTCTCGAAAAACATGTCGTCCATGAGCGGTGCGTAGTCCGGCTCAGTGATCTGCGACGCCTGCTGCATCGCGCGTGATGTGAGCCCGATCTTGCGGCCCTTGATGGTGTGGCCGTCAGCGAGCTCCAGCTTCACCCATTCGCGTTGGATGGCATAGCCATCCTCAATCGTCATCCGCGGATGGTCTTGCGAAAACTGCCTTAGCTGCGTGCGGTTCTTGCGCGCCCGGTAGAGCTTGCGCGCCAGGTCTGCGACCAGATCGGGAGGCAGCATGTTCACGGCTTCCGAAATAGGGGGTGGATCGTGCTGTGCTTGGCGTCAAAGACTTCCTGACCTTCATCGATCTGCAGCGTAAGCCCGATGTAACGGCTGGCGAACAAAGGCGCGAGGTGCTCTTTGGCCGCGGCAAGCAGCGTCTCGCCGGCGCGCTTCTTGACAGCGTCCGTCCGCCCGCGACCCATGCGCAGATTAAGATAGAGAAAGGCATAATCGCGCTGTCCGTCGGCCAATGCATAGTGCGTCGCCGGGTACGCGAATACCCGCACACCGCCGGTGGGATAGACCTGCTGCCCGAGCTCGTCCTGCATGCTCAGCATCGCGTCCGCAAGGCGGCGGCAGAGCGCAGTCATGTCCGTCTCGTTCTCGAGATTTCCGCTATACAGCGCGACTAGGTGCGGCATGCAGAGCCTCTCGCTCGGGGCGGACTAAGCGGCAATATCCATCGTGGCAATGGTGCAGCCGACGGCAAATATGGGAATCGGCACGTAGTGCTGCAGGTGCCCGGCGCCGCCGGCCGCTGCCGCGACGCTGATGAAGGTGCGAATCTCGAAACCGCCTTGACCGGCGTCGCGATAAGTGTCGAGATCGGAATACGACAGGAGCGCGGCCTTGTCGTTGCGCACCCAGCGATCGAGTAACTGACGATCCCACGCTTCATTGATTTTCCCCGAATCCGGGGTGGCCGGCCAATGAGAGATGCCACCGGTGCCGATCAGCGCGAGGCGCGGCGTAACTCGGTCGGCAGCGCGACGCAGAGCCTCACCGAACGCCCAGGCGCGATGCAGCGGTGTGAGGGGTGGCCCCTGGCAGTTGATGTTGACTGGAATGATCGGCAAATCGTACTCAGGTGTGAGGAAGCTCAGAGGCACCATGATGCCATGGTCACATTTCCACTCCTCGGCGAACGCGACGTCGACGGTCTGCATGATCTCGCGAATGAGCTGTTGCGAGAGGGCGGCACTGCCCGGGATGCCCGTATGCCGGATGCCCAGCCAAGCCGGATCTTCGATCGGGCCACTGTAGCGATCGGCCATGCCGATGGCGAAGCTCGGCATGTTGTTCATGAAGAAGTTGGCGAAGTGCTCGGCCGCCACCACGATGAGCGCTTCCGGACGCGCGGCGAGGAGCTGCTCGCGCAGGTGCCGATAGGCGGCGTAGAAGGGCTCGCGCAGCGCAGAATCAGCCATGCGCGCCCGCCCGGTTATACCCGGCGCATGGCTGCAGATGCCGGCAAATACCAAGCTCATACGCCAGCCACCTTCTCGTCGAGCTGCGTAGTCATCGTATAGATGCCTGCACGTACCGGGCCATACTTTGCCACGCCGTCGCGCATCGCCTGGATGTACTCGGGCCATGCCATGCCGAGGAAGGCCGCGTAGTGCATCAGTAGCTGGCCGTTCGCGCCGAGTACGTAAATGAGTCCGATATCACCTGTGGCGAGCGCGCTGCGCTCCTCAGTTGTCAGTTCATACTGATCGAGCAGTGCCTGAAGATCAGCGCGACACTTCTCCTGGGCGCGCGGGTCGCGATTGATGTCGTACAGAAATTTCTGCAGTTGATAGAGACTCATGACGATATGCCGCCTGCCTGCGAATCATGCGCCCCAGCGCGGGATGTGATGCGAGCCGAGGCTCACGCAGACGTTCTTCGGCTCGAGAAACACCTCGTAACTCCAGGTCCCACCCTCCCGACCGATTCCGGAGGCCTTGGTGCCGCCGAAGGGCTGGCGCAGGTCGCGTACGTTCTGGCTATTGACAAAGCACATGCCCGCCTCGATGGCAGCGGCCACGCGATGCGCGCGGCCGAGATTTTCGCTCCACACGTAGCTGCTGAGCCCGTACTGAATGTCATTGGACTTGGCGATAGCATCAGCTTCATCACTGAAGGGAATGAGGCAGGCCACCGGGCCGAAAATCTCCTCCTGTGCAACACGCATGCGATTGTCGACGTCAGCGAAGACGGTGGGCCAGACATAGTTGCCGGAGCGCACGGCGGGCGGTAACGCTGCGGCATAGGTAGGGCGCTCGAGACCGCCGCACAGCAGCGTCGCGCCTTCCTCGGAACCCGATTCGATGTAGCTGCACACTTTGGCCAGGTGTCTCTTGCTCACCATTGGACCGATGAGCGTGCCGTCATCGAGCGGATCGCCGACGCGAATGCGCCGCGCGCGGTCCGCGAATCGATCCGCAAAGCCTGCATAGACGGATCTCTGCACCAGGATGCGCGAGCCGGCAGTGCACCGTTCGCCGTTGTTCGAGAAAACCATGAACAGGGCGGCATCGAGGGCGCGTGGAAGATCGGCGTCCTCAAACACCACGAAAGGACTCTTGCCGCCGAGCTCCATGCTGAACTTCTTGAGCCCCGCGCCTCTGACGATGCGATTACCAGTAACCGTCGAGCCGGTGAAGGAGATCGCGCGCACGTCCGGATGCCGGCACAGGGGCTCCCCGGCACTCGGGCCGTCGCCGTGCACGACATTCAGCACGCCAGCGGGAATCCCGGCCTCGAGCGCCAGTTCACCGAGGCGAGCACTTGTGAGCGGCGACAACTCGCTCATCTTGAGCACCGCGGTGTTGCCGAAGGCCAACGCCGGCGCCACCTTCCAGGTGGCGGTCATGAACGGCACGTTCCACGGGGAGACTAAGGCGCAAACCCCGACGGGATGAAACAGCGTGTAGTTGAGGTGCGTTGGTGTCGGGTACGTGTGTCCGTCGACGCGTACGCACATCTCGGCGAAGTAATAGAAGTTTTCTGCCGCTCGGGGGATGAGCTGCTTGCCGGTCTGGACGATCGGCTGACCGGTGTCCGCCGTCTCCATGCGGGCCAGCGTCGCAACGTTTTGCGCGATCAGATCACCCAGTTTGCGCAGCAAAGTCGCCCGCTCAGCAGCGGGCCTCGCTGCCCAGGCGGGAAAGGCGGCCTTGGCGGCAGCCACCGCCGCATCGACCTCCGCGACGCCACCGCTCGCGACTTCCGCCAGCACGTCCTGGGTCGCAGGGTTGCGGGTCTCGAAGTAGCTGCTGCTGGCTACCGCCTTGCCGTTGATGAGATGGTCGATCTTCATTCGCAGGCCTCTATCGGCCGAAGAGCTGATCTCCTACGATCGTGTTTTGCAGCCTCCCCATGCCGTCAATCTCGCAGACGACTTCGTCCCCAACGTCGACATTCACAACGCCCTCGGGTGTTCCGGTCAGGATAACGTCCCCCGCCGCCAGTGTCATGAACGAGCTCAGGTACTCGATGAGCGCCGGCACGTCGGTGATCATGTCCCGCGTATTGCCTTGCTGGACGAGTTTGCCATTGACGTAGGTACGCAGACCCAGGTTGCCCGGATCGGCAATATCCGCGGCATCGACGAGCCACGGCCCGAGGACCGTGGCGCCGTCGCGATTCTTGACACGCAGGTTCGGACGGTACCAGTTCTCGAGGTAGTCGCGTATCGCGTAGTCATTCGCGATGCAATATCCGGCGATGTGTTGGAAGGCGTCCGCCCGGTGCACGCCGCGCGCGCTGCGCCCTACCACCACGGCCAGTTCGCACTCGTAATGCATGAATTTGACACCGGCCGGGCGCCGCGTCACACCGCGGTGCCCGAGCACTGTTCCCGGACCCTTGAGAAACACCAGCGGTTCCTCTGATTTGGTGAACGCCAGCTCCTTGGCGTGCTCTGCGTAGTTGAGGCCAAGGGCGATGATCGTGCCGACCTCGAGGGGCGGCAGCCACACGACTTCCTCCTCGGCAAGGCTACGACCATCGGTGAGCAGCACACCCGAGCGCCCGTCAGCGAGCCGCTGCGGTTGTGCCGCGTGAATTGCTCCCGCGCACGCGATGCGCGCGAGCTTCATGCGGGGCCGCCCACGAATGTGTTTTCGAGCCGACCGATTCCATCGATCTCGATGCAGACTCGCTCGCCCGCTCGTGCCTGTGGGGCGGGGTAGGCGACACCGACGGCCAGCACGTCACCTGGCGACAGCGTCATGAAATCGGTGACATCGGCCAGGAGTTTCGCCACCGGGCGCACCAACTGCGTGGTGCTGACTTCTTCGCGCAGCTCACCATTGAGATAAATGCGGATCGTCAACTTGTCGGGGTTCGCGATCGCCGCCCGTGGTACGACGCGCGGTCCCAGTGGACAGAAGCCATCACGCGCCTTAAAGGGAATAGACGGCCGGTAATACGACAAATGGGGCACGGTGACATCATTCACGATCAGATAGCCGGCGACGTACTCCAGTGCGCGGTTCTCGGCTAGCTTGCAAGATGGTCGACCGATGACGAGTCCCAGTGACGCACCGACTTCCAACTCCGCAACTCCGGGAGGCACAACGACCGGTGCGCCACACGTAGCGAGCGTGTTGCGCGGCTTGATGTACAGAACCGGCGCTTGGGGCGCCGCCCGGTAGGGCGGCTGATTTATGGAATCGCCGAGTGCCTGCAGCGCGGTCCGGTGATTGAGCAGCGCGCCGTACACCGTCCCAGACAGATGGTAAGGAGGCACTTCCATCGGGATGGCGATACACGGACTGAGGGGCATCTCCCGTCTCGGACGACTAAGGCAGACTTTAGTAGCTTAGCAAATGAGCGGCCTTTGCGAGTACCCCAGCGGATGCCGGCTGGCAGGAATGCGTCCGTTTGCGCGGCATCAGCGAAGGCCCGGCGACAGCGTACTGGGCTTCGCTTCGTCCACGATGCCCTCGAGTCGCAGACGGTTGGTTTATCCGTGCGCCACGACGAGGGCATCGTCGTGGCACGCCGCGGACGGCGTGGCTTCTCGCTGATCTGACGAAAGACGGGTAATTGCGCTTGATTGTGTCAACCTGCAGAAGGAGGATGTCCGGGCAGGGCGCTCATGCTCGCCGGCGCGGTGACTACGGTGAGCTTCCTGGCCGACCCGGGGCTGGTGTCCACTCGAAGGCCCTGTGAGGGGAAAAAATGAAGGCAGATAAGCAGGCGAGCGGTGCCCGGCGCGGTAAGCAGGTGCTCGAGCGGCTGAAAGAACGCCCGCCGGCCATCTGGTATCAGGGAGACGCGGTACGCGACGTGACGACTCATCCGGCCTTCAAGGGTGGCGTGCACACGCTGGCCGAATTGTACGATCTACAGTGGGAGAAGGCGGATGTCTCTCTCTACCCCTCACCGACCAGCAGCCGGTTGGTGTCACGTTCCTTCATGATGCCAAGGACACACGCGGAGCTGCACAGCATCAGCCTGGCGATGCAGGTCTGGGAAGATCACACTCACGGCATGATGGGACGCGTTCCGGACTACATCAACCGCGCGATGACTGGGTATGCCGCGGGCGCCCCGTTTCTAGCGGAGGCTGATCCGCGATTCGGGGACAATGCGATTCGTTATTACGAATATCTTCGCGAGAATGACTTGTGTCTGACCCACACGCTGATCTCACCGCAGGCAAATCGGGCGGCGGGTTTGGCGAAACAAGCAGACCCCTTTCTGGCGGCGAGAGTCAAACTAGAGACTGATGCAGGCATCATAATTCGGGGCTGCCGGATGTTGGCTACGCTACCCATCTCTGATGAGATCATGGTGTTTCCCTCGACGCTGCTCAAAAATTCTGCAGAAGACGCACCGTATGCCTTCGGATTCTCCATTCCGAATGACACGCGGGGGCTGAAGTTTATCTGCCGCGAGAGCGTCGACTACGGGCGCTCTCACTACGACCACCCCCTTGGTTCCAGGTTCGAGGAAATGGATGCGGTTGTCGTCTTCGATGACGTCTTCGTACCTTGGGAAGCGGTCTTTCTGTATCAGGACATCGATCGGTGCAACCGGGCGTACGCGCGTACCGGAGCGGTCGTACACATGAGCCACCAGGTGGTTGTCAAGAACATCGCCAAGACAGAATTCCTTCTCGGCTTGGCGTCACTTCTCGTCAACAGTATTGGGGTTGAAAGCTTCCAGCATATCCAGGAGAAGCTTGCTGAGATCTGGGTGAACCTGGAGACCATGCGCGCTTTCCTGCGCACTGCCGAGGCGGACGCGGCGCTTGATGAGTGGGGTGTCATGCGACCCGCCTGGAACCCACTCGATGCGGCCCGCAATCTCTATCCGCGGCTGTACCCGAGAATGATTGAGATCATCCAGCAGATTGGCGCCAGCGGCCTTGTGGCTATGCCCACTGAACAGGACATCAAGGGACCGTTGGTAGAGGACATAAAGCAATACTATCAGGCGGCGCGCGCAGAGGCGTTTGATCGGATTCCGCTCTTCCGTCTGGCATGGGATGCCTCACTCTCCGCTTTTGCCTCACGTCAGGTGCTCTACGAGCGTTTCTTTTTTGGTGACCCCATTCGCATGGCAGGTGCGCTCGTCGCTAACCACGGCGCACAGATCCAGGATTGTGCTGAGAAGGTGAGGGCATTCGTGAAGCTCAATCGAGATGAGGCGTTTGCGGCGGGCGCCTGAACGCGGCTCCTTTGGAGCCTCGGGAAGGTGCGTGGAGGGCAAGTAAATGACCGCCAGTACTGACCGAATCCTCACCACTCACGTCGGCAGTCTCATTCGTCCTGAGGCGCTCGTTGCGTTTCTCCGCACTCATGACAGGCGAGAACCGCTCGACGAGCGCGCTTTCAGGGACTGTCTGCGACGCTCGGTGACTGATGTGGTCAAGCGGCAGATCGCGATCGGCATCGATCTGGTGAACGATGGCGAGTTCGGCAAAACCATCAGCTGGTCGCGCTACATTGTCGAGCGGATGAGCGGCTTCGAGCAGCGCAGCGCGCGACTCGATGACCACGCCATGCCGAAGGCGGTCATGGGCAAGGATCATCGCGATTTCCCGGAGTTCTACGCGGAGTACGATGCGACTCAAGGCTTTACCCGCATGCGGGGCTGGACGGTGACCGGCCCCATCGGGTACACGGGGTTCGACGCACTCCAACGTGACATTGACGATCTCAAGGCAGCGGCCGGACCTGAGGCTGGGGAGCGCCTCTTCATGACGGCCGTTTCCCCCACCAGCGTAGTGCCCGATCGTCAGGACGAATACTATAAAAGCGATGAGGAGTATCTGTTCGCCGTGGCAGATGCCGTACGCGTCGAGTACCAGGCGATCGTGGACGCTGGCCTCATCCTTCAGGTCGATGATGCATATTTTGCGACGACGTACGAGACCATCGTCCCACCGGGCACCCTCAACGATTACCGGGCCTGGGCTGAGCTGCGCGTGCAGGCGATCAAACGAGCCTTGCGCGATATTCCACCGGAGAGAACTCGGTATCACCTCTGCTGGGGCAGCTGGAATGGCCCACATACGGCTGACGTACCACTCAAGGAAATCGTCGATCTCGTACTCCAGATCCCGACCGGCGGCTATTCCATCGAGATGGCCAATCCACGTCATGAGCACGAGTGGAGGGTGTGGGAGAAGACCCGTCTGCCCCCTGGTAAGGTCCTTCTGCCCGGCGTCGTCACGCATTCTACAAACATCGTCGAGCACCCTGAGTTGGTGGCGGAACGGATCACGCGCCTCGCACGGCTCGTGGGCCGCGAGAACATCATCGCCAGCACCGACTGCGGGTTCGCCCAGGGTCCGTTCGTCCGGCGTGTTCATCCGACTATCATGTGGGCCAAGCTATCGGCGCTGGTGGAGGGGGCCCGGCTGGCATCGGCGACCCTTTGGGGGCGTGCGGCAGGGTAATTCGAGCCGATGATGCCCCCTTTTCGCGCCGACCACGTTGGCAGTCTCCTGCGGCCGGATTCGCTGATCGCGGCGCGCCACGCTGTGAGGCGCGGGCTTCTCAGCCCAGCCGAGCTATGCGAGCTGGAGCACGAAGCGATTCGCCAGGTGGTCGCAAAACAAGAGTCGATCGGCCTCGAGGCAATCACGGATGGGGAGTTCCGCCGCGAGTGGTGGCACCTCGACTTCCTGTCGCAGCTCCACGGTGTGACGCTCCGTGAGAACCCTGGACCGAAATTCGGCGATACGGAAGTCCAACCGCCGATCGCTGCCGTGACGGGGAAGATTCGCTACATACGTCCCATCATGGTCGCAGCCTTCGAGTTCCTTAAGGGTACGACGCTACGCACGGCGAAGTTGACCATCCCATCCCCATCGATGTTACACCTGCGCGGCGGCCGCAGTGCGGTCTCGCGCGAGGTGTACCCCGATCTTGAGGAGTTCTGGGGCGACGTGGCGGTGGCGTATCGCGAGTCCATCGCCGCGTTCGCTGCCGCGGGCTGTAAGTATCTGCAGCTCGACGACGTGTCGTTCGCTTATCTCGGCGATGAGAAATTTCGTGAGAGTTGCCGACGAAACGGCGATGACCCATTGCAGCTACCCCGGCGCTACGTGCAGAGCATCAACGAGGCGCTGCGCAGTCGCCCGCCCGGTCTCGCGGTGACCCTCCACACCTGCCACGGTAACTTTCGCAGTACATGGGCGACCGAAGGCGGCTATGAATTCGTCGCCGAGTCGATGTTCCAGAGCAACGTCGACGGGTTTTTCATGGAGTTCGACTCGGCCCGCTCTGGCTCCTATGAGCCGCTGCGCTTTCTGCCCCGCGCGAAGAAGCTTGTCCTGGGGCTGGTAACGACGAAAGTCGGCCAGCTCGAAAGCGAGGACGAGATTCTCCGCCGCATAGACGCGGCGGCGAAGGTCCTGCCGCTCGAGAATCTGTGCCTGTCGCCGCAGTGCGGGTTTTCGAGCCACGAAGCCGGCAACAAGCTCTCGCACGACGAGCAGTGGCGCAAACTCGAGCTGGTCGTAAGGGTAGCCCAGAAGGTCTGGGGCACGGCCGGCTGAACCGGCGGCCGCATATTTCGAAACGCATGTCCAACGGACCGGATTAAAGCGGTTTGCGGGCTTTCACATGACCGGGTCGCAGTTCTCCCCGCTCGAGTACGCACACCATCTGTCGCCAGTTCTCGAGGAAATGGCGAGCGCGCTGCGCCCCGATGCGCTCGACGATGTTCTCCCGCAGATCCTCCTGCATCGCGGTGAGCTCTCGACGCGCGAGATCGCAATACCAGGCATTGCGATCGCGGACCTCGATCTCCGTGAACCCAACCAAACGCAGCAGCGTGGCACACTCCTGCAGACTGATCAGGTTGTAGGCGATGCCCTCCAGGCGGAAGAACTCAAGCATATCCGGCGAGAATGCGCCCTCGCCGCCACGCAACCAATCACTGGCGATGAAACGACCGCCAGGGCGCAGCACACGGATGATCTCAGCGTAGAGCGCCGCCTTGCCGGGGATCTGCACGATCGAGTCCTTCGAGAACACCACATCAAAGCTTTCGTCCTGAAAAGGCAGTGCTCCCGGGACGACGCACTGGGTGCGGATGCGGTCGGTGAGCCCGTCGCGGGCAATCCGCGCGTCCGCCTGGGCGAGCAATCCCGGATCGATGTCAATGCCCACCACCGATCCCGCCCCGTGGCGGTGCACGAGCAGCACGTCGATCGCGCCGAGCGCCGCTCCAATGTCGAGCACCTCGCAGCCACGAATATCGCAACCCTCGAGTACGTGATCGACCTCGTCGGGCCCGCCTGGAGAGAGAAATCCGTCGCCCCAGAGGATCTGAAGTAGATCCTGCATCCCCCGGTCGTATTCGCCGACGTCGCTGGATTGTCCGAGCTTCACTTCCATGGCGATTATGGACGCCTGAGGAATCTCAAGTAGAAAGCTGCGAAGACCAAGACGATGCCGATATTCACGACCCGCCGTTCCCAGAATCGGTGTCTGAAGAACGCCACATCCACTCCGACTATAACGGCTGCCATGGCCACGACGTAAAGCACGACAATTACCTGTACGCCCATGTCGATAAGACCTCGATTCTGGTTTGAATTACGAACGGTGCGTGGGTTAGTGACACCCCGTAGTTCCTTAGGGCAGCACGCGAGTTCGATCTGCGGCAAGGCTCACCGGACCTTGGTAACTGCGCTTGATCGACTCTAACACTGCGTCTTGATTCTCTTCGACGGCGGGCGAGATGTGGCTCAACAATAGACTGTGAACGTCCGCGTCCCGCGCA
>Ga0187782_10002360_pt1 | contig 13901 bp, 7 predicted proteins | sample 0715_SJ02_MP15_2_FD_132454 | JGI IMG/M metagenome (GOLD analysis project Ga0187782, IMG submission 132454) | Tropical peat soil microbial communities from peatlands in Department of Meta, Colombia - 0715_SJ02_MP15_20_MG | ecosystem: Environmental > Terrestrial > Soil > Wetlands > Peat | place...
CCTGTCTCGGATTCGCCGTCGCCCACCATCACCAGAGTGATCAGATCGGGGTTGTCGTAAACCGTCCCATAAGCATGAGAAACGCTGTAGCCGAGTTCGCCGCCCTCATGGATGCTGCCGGGAGTTTCAGGGGTAGCGTGGCTGCCGATACCTCCGGGAAAGGAGAACTGCTTGAAGAATCGTTGCAACCCCGCTGCGTCTTCGCTCTTGTCGGGATAGACCTCCGAGTAAGTGCCCTCGAGGTATGCATTGGAGAGCACGGCCGGCGCCCCGTGGCCAGGACCGGAAATGAAGATGGCGTTCAAGTCGTATTTTTTGATGAGTCGGTTGAAGTGAATATATGTGAAGGACTGGCCGGAGTCCGAGCCCCAGTGGCCGAGGAGCCGCGATTTGATGTGCTCAAGCTTGAGCGGCTCTCGAAGCAGGGGATTTTCCTTAAGGTAGAGCATCCCCAGGCTTAGATACAGGCTCGCGCGCCAGTATGCGTCAATCTTGCTCATCTCTTCCGGGCTGAGTGGCGCTCCCTTAACTGTGGAGCGGGCCTTTCCGTAAGCAGAGATTTCCGTGTTAGTGACGATTGCCTCTGGCGCCGGTGTGACTGAAGCCATGGTGTCATCCTTTCTTTGGGTTGCGCCGGCGTAGCATATGCTCGATGGCAACAGGCCCGGCGCCCGCGAGATTATTTTCTCGATTCTGAAAATCTCCCCGATGTTCAACTCCAGCGTGCTGCTACTGGCTTCGCTGAGGATGCAACTGCTGACATTCCTGCGCTTGCAAGCACGCGCCGCGTCTCCCGCAAGATGGCCAGGTCCTCGTTTGTAGCAATGACCAGAATTCGTGCTGCCGAGACCGCTGAGGCTACATCGGCGTCCGGTTTACAAGTTGCATTGGCGGCAGTGTCGAGCTGCAAGCCGAGGTGACCCAAGCTCTTGCAGGTCCATTCGCGAATTTGTGCGGCGTGTTCGCCCACACCTCCGGTGAACACCAAACCATCCACTCCTCCCAGGATCGCTGCCATGGCCCCGACGGTTTGCCTGAGTCTATGGACGTATACTTCGATTGCAAGCCGAGCGTCTGGATTATCTCGCGATGCCGCCAGGACTTGGCGCATGTCTGAGGAAAATCCCGACATCCCGAGCAAGCCAGACTCAAAGTTCAGTGCATGGTCGAGCTTCTCAACGTCCAGGCCTTTATGCCGCAGCAGGTATATCAAAATGCCTGGGTCAAGCGTGCCGCTGCGCGTGCCCATCACCAGGCCTTCCATAGGTGTGAAGCCCATCGAAGTATCTACACAGATCCCGTCGCGCACTGCGGACACCGACGCTCCGTTGCCAAGATGAGCGACAATGAGCCGCAGATTTTTCCTGCCTAACATCTCCGCGGCGCGGCCGGCACAATACGAATGGCTCAGGCCATGAAAGCCGTACCGCCGCACACCCCAATTGCGCGTCCACTGGCGCGGCACGGCGTAGGTCCTGGCAGCTTCCGGCAACGTTGCGTGGAAGGCTGTATCGAATGCAGCCACTTGCGGAACTTTGGGTAAAACTTCCTCCACGGCCCGAATTCCGTCCAGGCTCGCGGGATTGTGCAGCGGCGCCAACTCTGCCAATTCACCGATTGCCTGCTTGACCTGGGGCGTAATGCGCACGGCGGCTGCATATTTGCTCCCGCCATGAACCACACGATGGGCTACGGCTCCCAACTCATCAAGCGAGCGCAAAGCCGGGGTGGGACCCGATTGTAAATCTGCGACGATGCGTGCGCTTGCATCGGCATGTTTTTGCACGCTCAGTTCCTCACGGATTTCCTGCTGGCCAGCGCGGCGGTAAACAAGCAGGGCGGGGCTCGTCGTCCAATCGATGCTGCCCTCGGCAAGCAGTTGCTCGCCTTCGGCCTCAAACACGCTGAACTTGAAACTGCTGGAGCCGGCGTTACAGATCAGAATCTTCATTTCCCATCTCTCTCGTTCAATGTTGTGGTGTATCCAGTTAAGGTCAGAATCGCCCGAGCCGGGAGCCACGGGTGGGGCTAGCAAAATAATGTCTCACGGACCCCATGCGCTCGGTCCGATTCGCCTTCTCTTTGGGGACTACCGCCCTTCCGGCATCCTGCCCTATGATACCGCTAAGCTCAAAGAGACTGGGTGTTCCGCGCAGCGCGGCGATGGACAAACTGCAGAGCATCGCCTCATGAGATTCGACACAACGACAGACATTGATGGGCGGGGACGAAGCGCGCCTCTCGGCGCGACGGTTATTCCGAGCGGAGTCAATTTTAGCCTGTTTTCTCGCAACGCGTCGGGCGTCGAACTGCTGGTGTTTGACCAGGAGGATGACGCCCGGCCAGCGCGGGTAATTCCCATCGACCCCTGCACCAACCGCACGTATCACTATTGGCATGTATTCGTCCCGGGGCTGCGCGCGGGCCAGATCTATGGCTACCGGGTTCAGGGACCATTTGATCCTTCAAGCGGGATGAGGTTTGACCGAGAAAAGCTACTGCTCGATCCGTACGGTCGCGGCGTGATGGTGCCCAGGAACTATAGCCGGGAGGCGGCATGCGCGGGCGGCGACAATGTTGCAACCGCGATGAAAAGTGTCGTAGTGGATTCGCGCGACTACGACTGGGAGCGCGATGCCCCGCCAAAGCAGCCCACCTCGCGGACGATCGTTTACGAACTGCATCTGCGCGGGTTCACGCGCCACCCGAGTTCCGGCGTTCCGGAGCGGACGCGCGGCACATTCCGCGGCCTGATCGAAAAGATTCCCTATCTCCAGCAACTTGGCATAACTGCAGTTGAACTGCTGCCCGTGTTTCAGTTCGATAGTCAGGATGCTCCAACCGGTTTGATCAACTACTGGGGGTATGCGCCGGTCTCCTTTTTCGCGCCGCACCAGTCGTACAGCTCCCGCCAAGAGCCGCTCGGCCCGGTGAACGAGTTTCGTGACATGGTCAAGGCCCTGCACCGCGCCGGGGTCGAGGTGATTCTGGACGTCGTGTTCAATCACACCTCAGAAGGCGACCACCGCGGACCCACGCTGAGCTTCCGCGGCATAGACAACCTCACCTACTACATTCTTGAACAGGACCGCTCGCGCTACGCCAATTACAGCGGGACAGGAAACACGCTCAACGCCAATCACCCGGTCGTCCGGCGCATGATTCTGGACAGCCTCCGCTATTGGGTCGAGGAGATGCACGTCGACGGTTTTCGGTTCGATCTCGCGTCCGTCCTGGAGCGCGATCCATCGGGTCAATTGATGCCGGACCCGCCGGTTGTGTGGGACATTGAATCCGATCCCTCGCTCGCCGGAAAGAAAATCATTGCGGAGGCCTGGGACGCGGCCGGCCTCTATCAAGTCGGTTGGTTCCTCGGCGACGCTTGGAGGGAGTGGAACGGTCGATTTCGGGACGATATCCGCGGCTTCTTTCGCGGCGATGAAGATACCGTAACCCGCGTCGTGGACAGGCTTTTGGGAAGCCCGGAGTTATACAGCCACAAGCAACGCGAGGCAGAACAGAGCATAAACTTTGTAACCAGCCATGACGGCTTCACGCTCAATGACCTCGTTTCCTACAACCAAAAGCATAACGAGCCAAATGGTGAGGGAAGTCGGGATGGCTCGAACGACAACCGGAGTTGGAACTGCGGAATCGAGGGGCCCACCAATGATCCCGCCGTGGAAAGTCTCCGCAACCGGCAGATAAAGAACTTCCTTACGGTCACGCTGCTCTCCTTGGGCATGCCGATGATAGTGATGGGTGATGAAGTGCGGCGTACGCAGCTAGGCAACAACAACGCCTATTGCCAGGACAACGAAATAAGCTGGTTTGACTGGACGCTATTGGAGAAGCATGCGGGCATCCACCGGTTCGTCAGGCTACTCGTCGCCTGGCGCCTATTGAGGGGCAGGTGGCCGCAAAAGAGCTTGAATGAGCTCCTACAAGGCGCAAGCAGAAGCTGGCATGGTGTAAAACTAAATCAGCCGGACTGGGGTCCTTCCTCTCATTCGGTGGCGCTCACCGCCGAGATTCCAGCCCAAGGCCTGCTCATTCATCTGATCCTCAACTCGTATTGGGAGCCTCTCGAATTCGAATTACCACCTCTGGATGCCGCGCGCGGATGCCGGTGGCGCCGATGGATCGACACTTCTCTCGAAACTCCTCACGACATCGTTGAGTGGGAAATGGCGGCGCCAATATCCGGCCGGAGTTACCGAGCTGAGGCGCGATCGGCAGTGGTGTTTTTCGCTAACACCGGCAAGCAGGAAGACGCGAGTTAAATTGATCCCGAACGCGTGAGACAATTCGTCTTCCGCCGGAGACGCTGATGACGCTCCAACAGATGGAATGGCTCAAACAGATAGAGGGCATCCTGGAGATGCTCAATGAGGGCGTGGTCATCATGGACGACCATGAACACATCCTCTTCGTTAACAAGTGCATGGAGCGCCTCCTCGGCGCCCCGCGCTCAGATCTGGTAGAAAAGAGCGTGGAGGCGTTCTATTCCGGACAAGACTACGCGTTCACGCAGGAGCGAAGAGCTCTGGTAAAGGAGATGGGCTACGACCGGTTCGAATTCTTTGTTTCGCGTACCGACGGTACACGCGTGCCGGTGATCCTCAGCACCCGCGCGCTGGAAGCCCCGGATGGAAGCCGTTTCTCCGTGATCACCTGTACCGACATCACCGAGCAGAAGAAGGCAGAGCAAAGCCTCCGCGACGCTAATGATCAGCTCGGCCGCCGCGCCGAAGAAATTGAACGCGACCTGACCCTTGCTACACGCGTGCAGCAGAGCCTGGCGCCCCAGGCGCTGCAGTGGGGCCGATTGGCCGTGGAAACCTACTACATGCCCGTTCGTACCATCGGCGGCGATTTCGGCCTGGTGGTCCCCCTCGATGGCACCCACCTTGACCTCCTCGTCTGTGACGTCTCCGGTCATGGCATCAGCTCTGCTTTGCTGGCTAATCGCGTATATACGGAGACGCTCATCTTATTGCGCCGCGGCATGGAGCTCGGCGAAATGCTGCGCACGCTGAACCGCTTTGTGGTCGAACAAATCGGCGTCGCCGGATTCATGTTCACTATGGCCGCAGCACGAGTGGATCAAGCAGCACGGCAGCTCACGTATGCCGCCGCCGGTCATCCTCCCGGCCTGCTGATTTCTCCGTCAGGCGAGTTGCACCGGCTCGAGTCGCTCAGCACTATCCTGGGCGCGCTGGAAAAGGCTGTGCCTCAGAAGGCCAGCGAAGAATTCAAGTTGTCTGCCGGGGACCGCCTGATGCTTTATTCCGATGGCCTGACTGAAGTTTGGAATAGCGCGGGCGAAATGCTCGATGTAGAAGGCTTGGAAAAAATCGCCCGCAACGCCGCGGCATTGCCGCTGCCCGCCATGCGCCAAGCCATCATCCAGGGTGTCACTTCCTACAGCGCCGAGCCTTTACAGGACGACGTTTCGCTAGTCCTCGTGGAGGTCCGCTAGCGCCAACCATAGGGACATGGAGCAGAAGGCCATGCCGGAAGAAAACGTTCGTAATGCAGCATGGAATTGTTAGAGCTTGAAGGCCGGATGGCTGCAACGACGAGCAAGCTTCTGATCAAGTCGATGATTGTTCTGATTTTTCGCGTCAGCTCAGAGGTCTCTCCACAGGCGCTCAGCGCACTAACACCAGCAAATCTTGGACGGCAACCACCCAAACAACTATAGCTGACGCTCGTCCATCGCGGACAACGGAGAGCCTGCGAGAAAGGGCTCAACCAGATGTTGGTGGGCGTTGTACTGGATTTGAAAACAAAGCGGGAGCAAGCTCCAGCTCTCCAAAGGTCTTGCAGGCTGCTCGGAAACGGCATGGATTCGGCGTCGCCAAGAATCAGGGGCGGGCACGGTCCGCCAGAATTCTGGCGGATGCCCCTACGACAAAGACCCGAGTCATCCTCGGCTTTGCCAGAGACCATGGATTTGAGCAGGATGTCAACAAAGCCAGATGGGTTCATTTCAAATTGGCATGATGGAACGGTTCATTGCCCCGCATCGTCCAATCCCGGTGTGAGTTGCGGTCCTGGCTGCCTCGTTGTGTGGCTGCCGGGAAGAATCCTATGATGCGGGAGCCCGGTCTTCCGGCTGGACCTCTTGGCTCCACGCTCGGCATGAAGAAAGGCCATGGCATATACAAAGTTCTACCTCACAACGCCGGTCTTTGACGCCTCCTTCGCACCGAATGTAGGGTCGCTCTACACAGCAATCCTGGGAGACGCGATTGCAAGGCACCGGAGGATGTGCGGATTTGATGTCGCGTTTTTGATGGGCACGGACACGCATCGAGCGAGTGGCGCAGACTCCTTTCAGAACTCGAAGGCCGGGCAAACCGATTCCGTCGATGAAAACGAAAGAAAATTTTCGGAATTGTTGAAGATTGCCGGCGTCCACAGCACGCACTTCGAGCAGGCGTACTCTCGCCAACATGCCCAAGCGGTGGAAGCCCTCCTCCGGCGAGTACTTCGCCGCTCTCATCTGTCCATCTATAAAGGACCGTACGAAGGCCGGCGCTGTGAGCACGACCAAATCGAAGTGAGCGATTCGGCCGGACCGGCCAATTGCGAAATCTGCGGACGCGCGGCAGAGCTCGTCAACGAGGAACGCTACTTTTTCCGGCTTTCGTCTTTTCAAGGGCGGCTCACGGCGCTTTACAAATCCTGCCTGGAATTCGTTCAGCCTGCTTGGCGATTTGAGGAGATCAGAAGATTCGTGGCCGGGGGCCTCAGCGATATACCCATCAGTTGCAGGCGTTCCAAGGGGGGAATTCCGTGGCCGGATGATCCCGATCACAGCGTGAACGAGCGCTGCGTCGAACTGGCCTGTTATTTGAGCGGGGTAGGTTTCGGCCAGAGTGAATCCGGCGCCGACGAGTTCGCGAAATATTGGCCCGCCAACGCGCATGTGGCGAGCAGCGCGGCGCTGCGGGATCACGCTGTTTCCTGGCCTGCCTTTCTCATGGCTGCGGACCTGCCATTGCCCAGGCACATTTGCGCGCACGGGACGATATCGGTCGAACCGGGAGAAACAGAGGAGGGTTTTCTTTCCGACTCCAACCTGCCGGCACTCGAGGGTGATGCGCTACGCTACTATCTTCTCCGCAAAGCCGGCGACGGCAGCGACGTGCGGGTCAGCTCGAGCGGATTGGCTCACTGCTCCCGGAAGGATTTGGACGAAGGCCTCGTGCGGCTTGCAAACCAAATCCTGACGATGGTGGCACGCGATTGCCACGGCAAGATTCCGGCTCGCTCTCTCTTCTCGAGCGTCGAACCGACCATCGAGATTATGGCAGCAGACATCCGCGCGGAAGTGCGGTTCCTGCTCGATAGCTTCAATTTCAGCGATGCCCTCGGGAAAATATGGTCGTTCATGGAAACGATAGACGGCCTCCTGGAGAGTACTGCATCCTTCGAGCACGCGACGGATGCGGGCGAGAAGCAGCGCTTCACGGACGTGCTGAGTGACGCGTGTCAGGGGCTCGGGTTGATCACGCTCCTGTTGCATCCCATCTTGCCCGCCACGACGGATGCAATTTGGCGCAGCCTTGGCCAGACGACGCGCCTGGAAGATCAATTGATCGATGAAACGCCGTGGAACTCGCTGCGGCCGGGGAAGCCGATTGGAAAATTCGAAGGGTTATTCCACGGAGCGGGAAAGCTCCAGCGTGCGGCGTCTGCGAAGCCGGAAACAAATCCGGGGAGCTGATGTTGGTCAAGCGCTGCGAAGCTAGCAAGAGATTTCTTTTCTAGAAGGCTTTTAGGCATGTTCACATCTCCACATACTTGACGCCTCAATTGTGCCGACCGAGTCAAGCCTCGGTTCGAGTTTTTGATTTTTATCAACCGGCACGGTCACAAAAGCGGCGTCAAGCCGCCCTTCGGCTACGCTCAGGACAGGCCGCACTCCAGAAAAGCACCTCAGGGGCAGCGTCTTGCCGAGCAGGCTATCAACAGAGCCAGATCAGTTCTAGTCGGCGGTCATGGGCGAGGATTCGAAGGAGGCGGAGCGCTGGCGCTCACCTGGGCGGGAGTGGGGAGTTGGGAAGCGTCCCAGCCGCCGCCGAGCGCCTGGATTAAGCCCACGCTGGAACTCATCTGCTGAGTCCGAAGATTGACGGCGGTCTCCTGGTTGCTCAACAAGGAGGTCTGGGCCGTAATCACGTTCAAATAGGGATCGATGCCGAGCTTGTAGCGGTCGGTGGCGAGGGTGAGGTTTCGCTGCGCCGATTTCACGGCGGTGTCCTGCTGCTCAATTTCCTTCGAAAGAATGCGGAGCGACGCAAGATTATCTTCCACTTGCTGAAACGCGGTGAGAACCGTCTGGCGGTAATTGGCAACGGCCTGGTCGTAATTGGCGCGAAACTGCTGGACGGTGGCTCGCCGCAAGCCGGCGTCGAATAGGGTTTCCGCCAGCGCCGGCCCCACAGACCAGAAGCGGCTCGGCCAAGTGAGCCAATCCCCGATGGTGCTGGATTGAAAGCCCGCCGCACCGCTCAAAGTGATCGTCGGGAAATAAGCCGCCTGAGCAATGCCTATCTGAGCGTTCGCTTGCGCGACCAGGCGTTCGTTCGCGGCGATGTCGGGCCTGCGCTCGAGAAGCTTCGAGGGAACGCCGAAAGGAATCGCAGGCGGCTTCGCATCGAGCGGCTTTACGGGAATCGAGAATGTGGAGGCCGGCTGTCCAATGAGCACGGCGATGGCATGCTCGAACTGCGAGCGCTGAATGCCGATCGCCGTATCCGTCGCCTCCGTGGCTTCGAGTTGAGTCTCCGCCTGGGCGACGGCTTCATCGGAATCGATGCCGGTTTCATAGAGAGCTTGCGTCAGCTCGAGCGATTCGCGGAAGGCAATCACAGTGGAATCGAGCAATTGCTTGAGCGCGTCCTGGCCGCGGAGCGAAAAGTAGTCGATGGCGACTTCCGACTGAATGCTGAGGCGGACATTCTCGAGGTCGGCCGCGCTCGACTGGGCCGAATAGGCGTTCGAGCGGATCGTGTTGCGGATTTTTCCCCAGAAGTCCGGCTGCCAGCTCGCGTCAAACGGAAGATTGTAGTCGGTGAATGCTTGGCCTGCGCCGGCGGTTGCTCCGGCACCGCCCGAACCCGCCAATACGGTGGTTGAGACACGCTGCTCGGTGATCGCGGGGTTTGTAGTGAGCGTGGGGAAGAGCTGCGAGCGGGCTTGCCGGACGAGCGCCCGGGCGGCGTCATAGCTAGCTGCGGCAGCAGCGATGCTCTGGTTCGCAGCTTGGGCTTTCTCTTCGAGCGCGTTCAATTCCGGGTCGTTGAAAATTTCCCACCACTTTCCTTTGAGCGCGCTGTCCTGGGGTTGAGAGACCTTCCACCCATCCGTATTCGGAAAGTCTGCGGGGGTGAGCTCTTTGTATGCCGATGGGGCGTCTGCACTGGGCGTGTGATACTTGGGGCCGACCATGCAGCCGGCAGAGCAGACCAGCGAAGCAAGACAGAGCCCCGCGTAAATTCGGTTGGGAACGAATCGCACGTGAGTTTTGGGACTCCTTTTCTCAGCCATCGAATTTCACCTTCCTGATTCAGTCGCCCGGGCTGGCATCGGGCGCGATACTGGGTTGCTTTTGGCGCATAGCCGCCCACCAGAGACGCAGCCGGTCCATGTACAGGTAAACGACCGGCGTGGTGTATAGCGTAAGCATCTGGCTAAAGATGAGACCGCCGACGATGGTAATGCCGAGCGGGCGGCGCAATTCCGAGCCGGTCCCGCGGCCGAGCGCGAGCGGCAAAGCGCCCAGCAACGCCGCCATCGTGGTCATGAGGATCGGACGGAACCGCAACAGGCACGCCTGGTAGATGGCGTCCTTGGAAGATTTGCCTTCATTGCGCTCGGCGGCCAGCGCGAAATCGATCATCAGAATCGCATTCTTCTTCACAATCCCGATCAGCAGGATGATCCCGATCAGCGCGATCACGCTCAGGTCGGTGCGGAAAAGCATCAGCGCCAGCACCGCTCCCACTCCAGCGGAGGGGAGGGTGGAAAGAATCGTAATCGGATGAATCAGGCTTTCATACAGAATCCCCAGCACGATGTACACGGCAGCCAGCGCGGTGACAATCAGAAACGGCTCGGAGGCGAGCGAGCTTTGGAAGGCCTGGAGCGTTCCCGAGTACATGCCTTGGATGGTCGCGGGCATCCCGATCTTTTGCTGCATCTGGTTGATCACGCGCGCGGCATCGCTGAGCGCTACTCCGGGAGCGAGGTTGAATGACACCGTCACCGACGGAAACTGGCCCTGGTGGTTGACGGCCAGAGGTGCGGTGGTGGTTTCGGGTTTTGTGACCGCACTGAGCGGGATATCGCCGCCGCTAGCCGAGTGAAGGTAAACGTAATTCAAGCCCTCCGGGGTTTGCCAGAATTGCGGTGCGGCTTCCAGGACGACGTGGTATTGGTTCAACGCGGTATACATCGTCGAGACCTGAGCCTGCCCGAAAGCGTCGTAGAGGGTCTGATCGATCGACCGCGGCGTAATGCCGATGCGGCCGGCGGTATCCCGGTCGTAAATGAGCGACGCCTGGAGTCCATTGTTCTGCTGATCGCTGTTGACGTCGGTGAGCTCCGGGAGCTTGCGCATTTCCTGAAGCAGGCGGGGGCCCCAGTGAACGAGGTCCTCGAGATTGTCGCTCTGAATCGTGTATTGATATTGAGCGCTGCTCATGCGCCCGCCGATGCGCAGGTCCTGGCCGGCTTGAAGGAACACCGAGGCTCCTTGCACGGCGAGATATTTCGGACGCAGCCGGTTGATCACCTGGCTTGCGTTGGCGTCGCGCTTATCGAAGGGCTTCAGCCCGATGTAAACGAAACCGCTGTTCGTGGCTCCCTGGCCGCCCGCGAAGGCCATGGCGTTTTCGACCGCGGGATCGGTCTTGATGATGTCCACGAATTGCTTGGCGTCCTTCTGCATAGCCTGGAACGAAATATCCTGCTCGCCGAGGATGCCGCCGAAGATGGTGCCGTTATCCTGCTGCGGGAAAAATCCTTTGGGGACGATGATAAGCAAGTAGACGTTTACTGCAATCGTGAGAAACAGGACCCCGAGAGTGAAGAGGGAATGCTCGAGAACCCAGCCGAGCGTGTGCTCGTAGGTGCGGAGGATCCAGGCGAAGGCTTTTTCGCTGGCCTGGTAGAGTTTGCCGTGGTCTTCCGCGCGTTCGCGCTTCAGCAGGCGCGAGCACATCATGGGAGTTGTGGTGAGCGAAACGGCGAGCGAGACCAGAATCGCCACCGAAAGCGTGACGGCGAATTCGCGGAACAGGCGCCCGACGATTCCGCCCATCATGAGAATGGGAATAAAAACGGCGACCAGGGAAATGCTGATGGAAAGCACCGTGAAGCCGATTTCTTTGGCGCCTTCCAGGGCCGCCTGCAAGGGCGGCAAACCCTGCTCGAGGTAGCGCGCGATGTTTTCGATCACGACGATGGCGTCGTCCACGACGAAGCCGGTGGAAATTGTCAGCGCCATGAGCGACAGATTGTCGATGCTGTAGTGGCAGAGATACATCACTCCGAAGGTGCCGATCAAAGAGACGGGAACAGCCACGCTGGGAATCAGCGTCGCGCGCGCGTTGCGGAGAAACAAAAACACCACCAGAATCACCAGCGCGATGGAGATGACGAGCGTGCGCTCGACGTCGTGAACCGACGCGCGGATGGTGGTCGTGCGGTCAAGAACGACCGTGAGATCGATTGCCGCCGGGATGGAAGCCTTTAAGGAAGGCAACGCCGCGCGAATCCGATCGACGGTGTCGATGATATTCGCGCCCGGCTGCCGGAAAATAATGATCAAGACCGCCGCATGGCCATTCACGAAGCCTGCCGCCCGGATGTTTTCCACCGAATCGACCACCTGGGCGATGTCGGACAGCTTGATGGCGGCGCCGTTGTGATATCCAACGACCAGGTTTTGGTAATCCGCGGCCTTCAAGAGTTGATCGTTGGCGGTGATATCCGCGCTCGTCAGGCCGTCCGATAGCTGGCCTTTGGGAGTATTGGCGTTCTGAACGCTCAATACCCCGGCCACGGTTTGCAGGCTGAGGCCGAAGTTATTGAGTTGCGTGGGATTCAATTCGACGCGCACGCCCGGCAGCGAACTCCCCCCGACCGAAACCTGCCCGACCCCTTGTACCTGCGAGAGCCGCTGCGCCATGATCGTGGAAGCGGCGTCGTACATTTTTCCGCGATCGTACACGTGCGAAGTGAGCCCGATGATCATGATGGGCGCGTCGGCGGGATTCACCTTGCGGTAGGTGGGATTGGCCGGGAGGTTCGAGGGGAGATAGCTGCGGGCAGCGTTGATGGCCGCCTCCACATCGCGGGCGGCCCCGTTGATATCCCGGTTGAGATCGAATTGAAGCGTGATCGAGGTGGTGCCAAGGAAACTGGAAGACGTCATCTCCGTGACGCCGGCGATCCGGCCAAACTGGCGCTCGAGCGGAGTGGCCACCGAAGACGCCATGATCTCCGGGCTTGCTCCCGGCAGTTGAGCCGCAACGGAGATGGTGGGGAAATCGATCTGAGGGAGCGCGGAAACCGGCAACTGGCGGAAAGCTACGGCGCCGGCGAGCGCGATGGCCGTGGTGAGCAGCGTGGTGGCAACGGGCCGATGGATGAATGGCGAAGAGAGACTCATGGCTTAATCGGCCGCGGATTCAGCCGGTCTATGCCTTGCGCGGAACGCCGCCAATCGCTGGGACAGCCGGTCGAAGAAAATGTAAATGACCGGAGTGGTGTAAAGCGTGAGCACCTGGCTCACGAGCAGCCCGCCGACCATGGAAATCCCGAGCGGCCTGCGCAATTCCGAGCCAATGCCGGTTCCCAGGGCCAGGGGCAAGCCGCCAAGAAGCGCAGCCATGGTGGTCATCATGATCGGCCGGAAGCGGAGCAACGAGGCTTCGTAAATCGATTCCTCGGAGCTTTTTCCCTCATTGCGCTCAAGTTCCAGAGCGAAATCGACCATCATGATGCCGTTCTTCTTGACGATGCCGATCAGCAGGATGATGCCGATGAGCGCCACCACACTCAGTTCCTGATGGAAGAGCATCAAGGAGAGAATCGCGCCGACGCCGGCCGAGGGAAGCGTCGAAAGAATCGTAATCGGGTGGATGTAGCTTTCATAGAGAACGCCCAGCACGATGTAAACCGTAATCAGAGCCGCGAGAATGAGCAGGGGCTCATTGGAGAGAGAGGCCTGAAACGACGCGGCGGTTCCTTGAAATGCGGCCTGCACGCTGAGCGGCATGCCGATAGCTTTCTGGGTGGCATCGATGGCTTTGGTGGCATCGCCCAAGGACGAGTCGGGCGCCAGATTGAACGAAATGGTCACCACCGGAAACTGCCCCTGGTGATTGACGGAAAGCGGCGCCGTGCGCGACTCGAAATGAGTAAATGCGCTGAGCGGAACGGCGCCCCCGTTGATGGCCGTCACTGCCGGAGGACTCGGCGAACCTGCGGTGGTATTGGCTGACGGGCCGGTCAAGCTGACGGAACTCGTCGTGGAAGGGGAGACCGTGGTCACGCCGTTGTTGGCGGCGACGGTGGGAGCCGTGGGAGCAAGCGCCGAGCGGACATAGATGGACTGAAGCTTTTTCGGGTCCGTTTGAAAACCCGGCAGGGTTTCAAGAACGACGTGGTACTGGTTCAATTGCGTATAGAGCGTGGTCACTTGCCGCTGGCCGAATGCATCGTAAAGAGTCTCGTCGATCATCTGCGGGGAAATGCCTAGACGCGAAGCGGTCTCGCGATCGATCACCAGGGATGCGGCCAGGCCGTCGGTCAATTGGTCGGTGGCAACGTCACGCAGCGCAGGGAGTTTCTTCAGCTTCGCGACCAGCCTGGCGGTC
>Ga0187782_10002361_pt1 | contig 13901 bp, 15 predicted proteins | sample 0715_SJ02_MP15_2_FD_132454 | JGI IMG/M metagenome (GOLD analysis project Ga0187782, IMG submission 132454) | Tropical peat soil microbial communities from peatlands in Department of Meta, Colombia - 0715_SJ02_MP15_20_MG | ecosystem: Environmental > Terrestrial > Soil > Wetlands > Peat | place...
CATTCAGCGATTTTGTGGAGTGCATATCAGTTCCTTCGCAGGTGACTTGAGCTTGACGTGCCAAAGCACCCTTCTCAGCAGGTTTCGCCCATGAGCAGTTCCTCCGGGTTACGTGCCTCAACCGTCATCGCACTCAGCTCGCCAAAGGCAAAGCACAGTACACTCGCGGCATTGCAGCTACTTAGATATCTATGCGATCTAGCATCCGTGCCCACATTGAGGCAGTGCCCTCGAAAGGTCAGGACTGCGGGCCGGCAGAATGTTCGGATTTTCAGAACGAGCAAGAACTTAGCTAGAGGCCCGAATCTGGCAGACGACCTGCATTCTCGTTGTGAGTCAACGAATCCGTGCTTGAGAAAGGACTGCTAGAGAAAGTGAAGCCGGCATCATTAATGATGGAGGGATTTATGGCGAGACTTGTAGCCGCATTTGATTTCCTCTTCGGTTGCCACCACCGTCACCTCAGCCGTGTTTTCACGCTGGGGGGTGAGACCTACCGGGTGTGTTGTGACTGCGGGGCGAAATATGCGTACTCGCTCAAGACGATGTCTATGGAGCGGCGCGTCTCGCACCCTCCCGTACTGATTAGGTTCCGAATTGCCTGAGACGGCCGATTGGCTTACAAACACGGAGACTAGGGGCCAAGGCTTCCGTCGAAACTTTCTCCCCCTGACAAGGTGCAACGAAAAAGATCGGACTGATAAGATGTCGGAAAATCTTGGACAACGCGACGCGTTGTACTTGTTTCTTTGCCATATAGAGTGGCGCGACAAACGAAATGTAGCCGCCTACCAAGAGCTTGTCGCTGCCTTAGACGATCCCAACTGCGAAATTCGCGATGTTGCAGAAGTGCTGCTACGTCGAAGCTCACCACGCCCTGAGGCGACCGACACGAGTGTCAAAGCCTGGTGAGATAACAGACCAAGATCTCGGAACAGTGAACGATTGGCAACCCATATGCACTCGTCATAGAGAGGTTCACGATGGCGACTCAAGCATTAAGTTCGTACGTGCAATCAGCAATCAGTGAATACGACCTTTTCTGGCAGCTATGGCCACAGTTGGAACAAACGAACGGCGAGCGTCGCCTGCTTGGCCTTGAAGTGGAGTTGATTGGTTCTCACGCATCAAACCTCGACCACTTTGACCCCGCATGTCCGATGTGCCAACACGTCAGATCCATATTGCTCCGGATTGCGGATTTCATGATTAGAGATGCCGCCCTCAGCCGATATCCCCTCTACTACAACATCGACTCTCACTCAAACTCGATTCTGTGTTTGCCTTCATTGGGAAATCGCTTGGCGGTGTCGGTGAGTATTAACGTCTCTTGGAGCCCTAACACTTGCGAGAAGTTTGAGACGGATCTGCCGAGCGAGATCAAGAGATTGCTAGCCGAATGCGGGATTCATCAGCGCTAGCACTCGGCTCTTCGCGAAGAGTTCCACTTGAACTGTGCAGTAATGGGAAACAATTCTGCCTCAGAGGTGGACGATGCCCGTTTTGTAGCATCGGACTTGTTCGAATTCCTGGTTCAAGAAATGGCTTTCCGTCAGATAGCCTGCGCATCAAACCTCTTCCGATATAGCGATAAAATCAATAACACCGCTCATGCACGCATTTCGCTTACCCGTGAGTGAAAGTCCGGCGCGAAGCAGATACTGCATCACTGCTGATCCGGTTCTCCCACGCTAACTCCTTGTGGAGCGTATTGTGCCTGTGTAAGCGGCGGCAGGGAGGCTTCGACTTGCATATCCATCATCAAGTCGATGCGACGGTCCAGTTGAAAGAGCTTGGTCACCGTAAGCGCCGGAAGGACCTTATTGAACTTCTTGTAATACGCCTTTTTCAATGCTGCCAGACGAGAGTCGTACTCGAACATTCTTTCTGCCATGGCCTTGGCATCGGCGTTGATCAAGGCCGGATACTTCTGAGTGTACTCCTTTATAACAGCAGAACGACGATCATCCAGCCTGGATCGTTCGTACTGGTATTGCCGATAGATCGGCCAGAATGCCGCGCCATCTCTGTCGTTGAAATTCATTCCGGTTGTAATGAGGGCAGTTCTGTCTGCCTGCATTTTAGCCCTCGCCACAGCCATAGTGGAGTCTATTGTGAGCTGCTGATCTTGGGCGCAGCCGAAAACACAAAACGTGAGCATAGCGAATGTAACCATGAGTAATGGAGAATTCTTAATCATTGACTGAACTCCTAAAACAGCTTATTTGGTGACATTGGCGGACGCAGCGGCGCACTGCGTTCCGCACATTCTTGTGAACTGCCCCTCGAAAGAATCGGAAGCAGTCGCAGCAATGATGTAGGCACGCCACTTGCCGAACTCGTCTCAGAATCAAGTCATTTCTCATGTTGTGGTTCTGCAATAAATCTTGTATCTGACCATCCACACCGTGCCCGATGACGGACACGCGGACCTCATCCGGTCACGGAAAAGACGCTACGTCCAACACTCTTCTCTGGATCGTGCCGTGGACAACGGCTTATTAGACCTGCCTCGCATCTTCGGTACCTTGGTAGTAAGAAAAATAAAGATTGCCGGTTCCGCACAGCGCCTCCGTTTGCACTCGCTTCTCTGCTACTCCAGACGCACTGTTAGCACCTGGTCCGCCCATTCGGATTTTGTCTAAGTACTTGGGGCGACTTTTCAAACTGGTAGTTTCGAGAATTTTCACATGTTGCAAGAAGGGCATTGCCTGAATGTGGGCAGGATTAGCTCGCCGGTCAGACTCGATGGCTATCAAAGGGCGGAACTTACGACTCTGGGGTTTGGTCCTGCGAATGCAAGACACTAGTAAGCTGTCCCGGTGAATTCGTAAGCAGTGTTCCGTTGCCGAGTATCTGTAAAGCCAGCACAGGGTTCAACTGATCGGGGGCAGGCGCTTCGATCCACACTTTCATTATCGCTGGGACAGCTTACTAGGTGGCTATGGAACTGAAACCGAAATTTGCTTTCGAATCGCCGAACTGGATCACGAGCGCGCGCAGTGACAGCTCGAACGAAACAAGCTTATGCGCAAGCCCGCACTTCAGCTAGCGGCAGGACTTGATTTGCATGAATGCTATTGTCCAATTCATTGTGAAGCATGGCTACTCCATTCTGTTCGCTGCGGTATTCGCGCGCCAGATAGGTTTGCCTGTACCTGGACCTCTGTTTCTGCTTGCGGCCGGAGCGCTCGCAGCCACCGGAAAGTTGAGTCTCGTCGGAGTGCTCGGTCTGGCTGTTGCTGCATGTGTCTTGGCTGACTGGCCGTGGTACGAAGCCGGTCGGCGCCGGGGTGACCAAGTGTTGCATTTCCTTCACCGTCTCGCGCGAAATCCTGACGCTCGCGATCGCCGGGCGAAAAAAATCTTTGCGCGTTATGGACCTCCGCTTCTCGTGCTAGCCAAATTCGTACCCGGACTGGACGCGGTGGCGCCTCCGCTGGCCGGAACATCTCGCACCAGCCGGCTTCGTTTCCTGACCTTTGATGCACTTGGTGCCAGTCTCTATTCAGTCGTCTATACCGGACTGGGATATGTCTTCAGCCATGACCTCGATCGTGTGGCTGCGTACATGGCCAGAGCAGGAAGGCTTTTGTCGGGTATTGTATTGGCGGGAGTGGTCATTTACGGCGTCCAGAAGCTGGTTCTGCGGTATCGCTCTGTGCGCAAGTTTCGAATAGTGCGGGTGAAACTGATAACTCTGTTGGAGGAAATCAGGGGCAACCGCCACGGCACGACGACAGGCGACATCCGCAAGTTGTTCGGCGATTATCACAACGTGCTGCGCTGGTTAGCCGTCTTCCTCATCGGAGATGATAAGGTTGCAGCAACCTGTGTCGTCGACGCATGCTCCGTAGCCCAGACTCAAACTCCAGTCTTTCACGAATGGCTCGCACACTGGGCTGCCCAGGCCACGGTTCGGTGCGCGCTTCAGTTGCAGCACGCGCGAATCGTGGAGCTGGCCCCCGAGCACGAGAAACATGAACCAGTGCACCGACACCACCCGCCGCTGTCAGCTGGGTACTTTCGACTTCTGATCGAGAAATCCGAAGACATGCGCAGTCGCCTCGATGTTCTTTGCAGGTTCGCGCTCGTCATGCGTGGCATTGGAAGATACTCCTGCATCGAGGTTGCGGCGCAGCTCGGTATCACGCCGGGCGCTGTCGAGCGAGCATATTGCCATGCGCTGGACACGCTCAAGCTCGCCGCTAGCGAAGCGGCATGCAATGCAGATGTTCCGCGCTGTCCCGTTAACCGTCAACGTACACTCGCTGGTTCGGCTGCTTGAAGGGAACTCTTTTTACGTAGGTTTGATCGGTCACGGTGCGGGACGCATCCAGCAAGGTTCGATATCGGTCCTCCGGCAATCGTCATGACTCTTCAGCGAAGAAGCATCGGGGCCCATCGCTCATTTCCGTAAATACGGGGAAGCGTGATCGTCGCTGCCTTGCGCGTTTCGAACGGCTCGGTCGGCGCGTTTCCGATGCGTCAGATGATGCAAGTTTTCGGACCTCTGGCCGTTGACACGGCAAATCGGAACACGGCACTCCTCATGCTCGGGGAGTTCGTGCTGAGACTCTCATTAGAGCCGCTGCTGCCTGAGATCAAGTGCATTGCGACGAAGGCGCTTCTCGACGCATTTCCAACAGACGCCGCAACCAAGGCACAGCTGGAAACTCTTCGCGTCCAGTGCGCGTACCTCATGAGGCTGAATCCGGTAGGGCAAGCGGATTTTCTAACGTGCGTCGCGCAGTGGAAAAGATCGACGCTCACGCGGTGAGGCTGGGCGCGCACGAAACCTGTGTCACTCCCCGTCGTGGACAACATGGCGCCGAGGCTCTAGGCTGCGAGGGCAAGCCAGCCTCCGAAGTGCAACCGTTCCCCCGAGAACAAAACGGCTGCGATGGCGAGCAGCAGCAGGAACCAGGGAGAGCGGAGCAGCCGGGATCTAGCCAACGTGATTTCTATCACCGACTTCAGTTGACCTCTTGTGCTAGGTGTAGCTTTCGGAGGTAGTGATGGGTGCTGACCAGTCTGCCGGAACCCTCCGAAGCTGGCGCGAATTGTACAAAGCTGCCTTGTTCCTGGTCATCGTCGCCGATGCGATATTCACCACTATCTTTTACTTCGTAGGAAAGGCTTAGATGTCCATCATTTCGGTGCGCGATCTGGCCGTGGAATACGATGGGCGACGTGTGCTCGATGGTTTGAACCTTGACATCGAGCCAGGCGAAATCACGGTTCTGCTGGGGGGTAGCGGTTCAGGCAAGAGCACACTGTTGCGGCAAATTCTGGGTCTCGAGCATCCGAAGTCAGGCACTATCTCGATCAAAGGTACGCGACTGACACACATACAGTCGTCGTGGCGAGCAAAAAAGAACCTGAAATTCTCAAAAAAGGAGATTCCTAAATGAAGAGCAGCAAGATTTTCGCGAGTGTGACGGTGGCTCTCCTCAACCTCGCCCTGTGCACTGTCGCCGTTGGGCAGGATAAGGCAACCGCTCAGGAGGTCGTCGCCAAGGTAAGGGAGGCGGCCAGTACTCTGTCGAAAACGGGTGACGTGGCACAGTTTAACCAGAAGCAGAGTCCGTGGGTGTGGAAAAACACTTATATCTTTGTCGTGGACTGCGATAAGAAGATCTTGGCGGCTCACCCCATGAATCCGGAGCTAGTAGGCAAAGACCTCATCTCGATCAAGGACACCAAAGGAAAAAGCATCTGCCCGGACCCAGAACACTTCTGCAAGAGAGTGCAAAAGACGCGTCGGGGCATCTGGAGCGACTATTGGTGGCCGAAGCCCGGCGAGGAGCAGGGCTTCCACAAGCTCAGCTATCACTTGAGTGCCCAAGGGACCCCCTACGTGGTTTCGTCCGGGATAATTCCTTGACTGTACCGTGGGGGGATGTCGAAATCAGATGGGATGATTATCCATCCAGCGTCGCCGTTCATGCTTCGGCGTTTTCGCGGGTGACCGCTTTTTCGAGGCGACGTTCTGCTCCAGGTGTGACTGTCCGCGACATGACCGCTCACCGGACTCTGCCCACATTGAGGCGCAGTGCCCTTGAAAGGGCACTGCTCTGCATCGCGGAGTTGCTGATCGTGCAAGTCGCGCCAAAGACTTACACGAGATTTGGACCGGGGTTCCGTGCTGTCTAGATCCAGTAACGAGATTCCCGCACTTCGCGAGCGATCATCCAGTCTTCCTGTGCGTGAATAACCAGGATGAGGTTCCTTTCAACTCATCGCCTCCGATTGGAACTGCAAATGCTCTTAATTACCAAGTTCAAGTGATTTGGCTTTAGGAACGATGAAGTTGTCGTTCACGGGTGTCAATTTTATGGCAACCCATGTACAAGGCCCGATCTGCCCGGCCATTACTCTAAGGCCCGCTCCGATGGCTCCGATCACCGTCGCCGACTTGGCGCGGTACCCGACAATTGAAACAGAAGGGCGTAAGAGTGCGCCTGCGTCCTTCCAGAAAGTCGAGGTAGCCTCATGTTTGACTCCCTAGTTGCTTCCTCAAAAGTTCTCGAGACCATCGATGAGCGCCTGATGCGGTGTGGCGTTAGCCGACGCGCCTTCCTGCAACTTTGCTCTTCTCTGATGATAGCGGCGCCATTCGCCCTCGCTATCACTGACAAGAAAACCCCGGAAGAGGTTGCCGCTGGACTGGGAAAAGTGGTTCGTCCACCTGTGATCTGGCTGCATTTTCAGGACTGCACGGGCTGCACCGAGACGCTGCTCCGGACTTCGCACCCGGACTTGGGCGATTTGATCCTCAACATCATCTCGCTCGAATACCACGAGACGTTAATGGCGGGTTCGGGCAAGCAGGCCGAAGAAGCGCTCGCCGGGGCCGTTGAAAAATACTCCGGCAAATATATTTGTGTCGTCGAGGGCGCGATTCCCACTCGGGAGAAGGGTGTCTACATGAGGCTGGCCGGGCGGCCTGCCATGGATGTGCTCGCCGACGTCGGTGGAAAGGCTGCCGCTGTTATCGCCATCGGGTCTTGCGCGGCGTGGGGTGGTATTCCGTCTGCCGATCCCGATCCAACCGGCGCCGTTGGTGTGGCCGATCTTCTCCGGGACAAGGCGATCGTCAATCTTCCCGGTTGTCCGCCGAATCCTTACACATTGCTGGGTGTCGTGTTGCAGTATGCCGACTCCGGAACTTTGCCGGAGCTTGATGACCAGAAGCGGCCGAAGTTTGCCTACGACCGCGACATTCACGAGCATTGTCCGCGACGGCCGCACTTTGACGCCGGGCGCTTCGTGAAACAGTTTGGCGATCAAGGGCATCGCGAAGGCTGGTGTCTTTACGAGATGGGATGTAAGGGGCCGGATACCCATGCGGGATGCTCGACGCGCCACTTCAACGAAATCCCGGATGTGTGGCCGATTGGTATCGGCGCACCGTGCATTGGATGCACGGAGAAAAGCATTGCGTTCCGCGTGCCGATGTTCAAGGTCATCCAAATTCATACTCCGGCCGCGCCTCCCTCGACCTACGCGCCCATCATCGCGCCGCAGGGCAAGGTGAGTCCGATCGCAACTGGCCTGGTCGGACTGGCGGCGGGCGCGCTCGCGGGCGCGGGCTATGTTGCCTCACGCAAATTCTCCACCGTAGAGGACGATCAGAGCGTGCCCGGTTCCGGTCCCCCCGGCGACAGGGGAAAGGCGGAGGGCGGCTCGAAGGCGGGCCCGAAGGCATCGGTATGAGCCCCGCGATCAATCGCCGTCAGGCCCTCCTCGGGATCGTCGGACTCGGAGGGACGGTTACCGGTGCATTGGCCGCACCCGCTATGGCCGCTGAGCCTGAGCATCCGGCGCACCCCGTGGCCGCGCCCGACGCCGTGGCCATGCTCTATGACAACACGATCTGTACCGGGTGCAAGGCCTGCATGCCGGCGTGCAACGAGGCCAACGGTCTGCCACCTGACACGACGCTCTCCGGAGGGATCTGGGATGCACCAGCGGACCTCAACTCAAAGACAAAGAACATCATCAAGCTCTACCAGGAGCCAGAGGCCCCCGGCTTTGCCTACGTCAAGAGGCAGTGCATGCACTGTCTCGATCCCGCTTGCGCGACCGGCTGCCCATTCGGGTCTCTGAAGAAGAGCGACTGGGGTGCTGTCACTTGGAATGGTTCGCTCTGCATCGGGTGCCGCTACTGTGAGGTGGCCTGCCCGTTCGATGTGCCAAAGTTCGAGTGGGACCACTGGAATCCCAAGATCGTCAAGTGCGAGTTCTGCTACGACCGTTTGCACAATAACGAGCAACCGGCCTGCACCGCCGTGTGTCCCACGGGCGCAGTGATCTACGGCAAGCGGACGGACCTCCTGGCCAAGGCCAAGGATCGCGTCGCCGCCTCGCCCGGCAAGTACTTCGAGAATCGGGCTTACGGGGAGTATGAGGCGGGAGGGACCCAGGTCCTCTATCTCTCCAAAGTTGCGTTCGAGAAGATCGGCCTCCCCAAGCTCGGCTCGACCTCACTGGGTCACTACGCCACCGAAGTGACGTCGGTCATCTACAAGTGGCTCTCGGGACCGATTCTCGTCGCCTGCGTTCTGGGCGCGGTGATCAAGCGGAACTGGAATCGACATGAGGCGGAAAGACCTGAGCGTGAGAAAAAAACAGGACTCCGGGATCAGTTATGAACAGGTGGAAGAAGTTTATCGAGTTGCTAAACAGGTGGAGGAAGGCTATTGAGTCGCTATCGGTGCCCAATTTCAACCACACAACTACGAGCACCCGTGACGAAGACGGCACGGCCCTTGTCAACTATTGGCAGCGAGGCGTTCCCGTCTATCGCGAACCGGTGATAACACCCACACTGCTATTTTTTGCAGGTCTCGCCGCAATCGGCTTGATCCTGGCTCTGGTGCGGTTCTTCTCCCCGCTCGGTCCATTTTCTGGGATGAACGATGCGTATGCCTGGGGAGTATGGAAGACCTTCAATGTCCTGACTTTGACCGCCATAGGTTCTGGCCCCCTCGCAGTGGGCATGGCGGCCTGGGTTTTCAACCGGGAAAAGTTGCACGTAGTCATGCGGACCGCCCTGGTGTCGGGCTTCCTGTTCTACGCGACCGGTCTGGTTGCTCTCGGCTTCGATGTGGGGCGTGCATGGAATTTTTATTGGATTGTGTGGCCATGGCGTTGGAACGCCCACTCCGCCATGCTTGAGATTTCTTTTTGCATGCCCGTTTACTGCTTCTTTTTTCTGGCCTTCGAGAACCTTCCTCTGGTTCTGGAACGCTTCTACTACACGGGCGGCGAAACGACCAAGGCGTTTCTAGTAAAGCGCGCTCCAACTCTGCGTCGAATTTATCCGTTCATGCTCACAGGGGCTTATCTATTTCCCCTCATGCACCAGTCCTCTTTGGGTGGGCTGATGCTGCTGGCTGGCGACAAGGTCCACCCTCTGTGGCAGACGCCATTCTTGCCGCTCCTCTATCTCCTGGCCGCAAATCTGTGCGGGTTGGGCTTCGTGATCTTTCTCCTCCTCATCGCGTGTCTCCACTACTCGCGGCCGCTCGATGTGGGGGTGCTGGGGGAGTTGGGTAACTTACTGTCGGGCGCGTCTTTCCTTTTCCTCGCCGTCCGCTTTGGGGACCTCGTCTGGCGAAGACAGCTCGGGGCGGCCTTCGCGCTCGACAAGATGAGCCTTCTCTTCCTGTTGGAGACTGCGCTGATCCTCGTCCCCGCCGTCGCGCTCCGAAGCAGAGCCGTGCGCGAAACGCCACGAAGCATGCTAAACGTCGCCACGCTTGCCTGTTTGGGGGGCCTGCTATATCGTTTCATCCCCACCACCATCGCGTTCTTCCCTGCGCGCCAGGCCAGCTACTTCCCGAGCACGCCCGAGTGGCTCATGACCGTCGGGTACATTTCGCTCGGGATCCTGGCTTTCGGTCTGGCCGTTAAGTACTTCGCAATCCTGCCTGGCGAGATCGAGGACTGGCATCACATGTTCAGAGTAGTTCGTCAGCGCCGCGCGGAGGCTAAGTTAAAAGGAGAAACATCATGGCCCGAATCTCTATCGACCCAATAACTCGCATCGAAGGTCACCTGCGCATCGACGTCGAAATCGATGGCGGCAGCGTCCAAAAGGCTTGGGCAAGCTCCACCATGTGGCGCGGAATTGAAACGATTCTGCGTGGGCGCGACGCCCGCGAAGGCTGGGTATTTGCCCAGCGCTTCTGCGGGGTTTGCACCACAGTCCACGCCATGGCTTCGGTGCGCGCCGTGGAAGATGCACTTCAACTCGAGATTCCGGCTAACGCGCAGTACATTCGCAACCTGATTCTGATCGCGCACGCTCTGCACGACCATATCGTCCACTTCTATCACTTGTCCGCTCTCGATTGGGTGGACATCACGACCATTTCCAACGCGGATCCCGCACGCGCAGCCTCCATTGCTGACGGCATAAGCAGTTGGCCGGGAAATTCCCATCGCGAGCTCGAAGCGGTTCAGCAAAAGGTCAAGGGCTTGATTGCGAGCGGCCAGCTCGGGATTTTCTCTCATGGCTATTGGGGCCATCCGGCGATGCGCTTGAGCCCGGAAATGAACCTGATTCTGTTTGCTCACTATTTGCAGGCCATGGAGTTTCAACGCAAATCCAATCAGGTCGTCGGAATACTTGGAGGAAAAACCCCGCACATCCAGAACCTCGCGGTTGGCGGCGTGATGAACGCGATCAACCTGAACAGTCTCGCGACTTTTAATATGGATCGCCTCGGGACATTGCAGTCCCTGCTCCAGGACTTGATACCGTTCGTGCAACAGGCGTATTTCGTGGACGCCTGCCTGCTCGCCGCCTCCTACCCAGAGTGGTTCCGCTATGGCCGCGGCGTCGCCAATTATCTTGCCGTCCCTGACCTTCCGTTGGACACGAAGGCTATGCAATTCGATCTTCCCGGGGGCGTCATCATGAATGGGAATCTCGGTTCCGTGCGGCCAATTCAAAATTGGCGTGACGAAGCGATCCGCGCGACGGTTGCCGAGGATGTTACGCACGCGTGGTACCAAGGAGTAGGCCCACAGCAGCCCTGGAAGGGCAAGACCGATCCCTACTACACCGGTTTCGGGGACGACGGGAAATACACGTGGGTGAAAGCACCACGCTACGAAGGTGCACCCATGCAGGTCGGTCCGCTGGCGAATATTCTCGTCGGCTACGCCTCTGGCCATGCGCTCACCCGCATATGGATGGACGCCGCTCTCAACAGAATTTCCTCAATCAATGGTACGAAGGTGACGCCGGATTATCTGCAATCGACCATGGGGCGTTATCTTGCCCGCGCCGTCCGCTCTGCCGTGCTCTCCGATCTCGCTCTCAAGCATTGGCAGTTGCTCTCCGACAACATTCTCAAAGGCGACGACACCACCTACAATCCACCGCAATTTCCGTCGCACGAGTGTGCGGGGGTCGGCATGCACGAGGCCCCACGCGGCACGCTTTCACATTGGGTTGTCATCGACAAAGGGACCTTCTCCAACTACCAGGCGGTGGTGCCGACCACGTGGAACGCCAGCCCCCGTGACGAAAAAGGCATTCCCGGGCCGTACGAAAGCTCGCTCCTGGCAAACCCGGTGGCCGATCCGTCGAAGCCGCTCGAAGTGCTCCGCACCGTGCACTCTTTCGACCCGTGCATGGCGTGCGCCTGTCACACGCTCGATGCCAGCGGCCGCAAAATCGCTCAGGTGAGGGTCTTATGAACACAAGGCGACCGAACGCGCTGCCAACTCCGAAGCATGTATGCGTAATCGGGTTGGGAAACGTGCTGATGGGCGATGACGGTTTCGGCTGCTGGGCGGTCGAAAAGTTTCGTTGCGAATACGAATGCGGCTCCAACGTTGAGATTCTCGACCTCGGCGCGCCGGGGTTGGATCTCGCACCGTATTTGTACGGTACGGACGTGGCCATTATCGCAGATGCTGTCCATGCGCATAAGGAAAAGAAACCCGGAACGTTGTGCATATACTGCGAAGCCGACCTTCTGACTCACCGGGCCCAGCTTCGCCTGACGGCCCACGATCCAGGACTTCAGGAGTCTCTCGCGCAGTTGAAGTTGGTTGGTCACGCCCCCTTCGAACTTATCATCGTCGGCGTCGTTCCGGAGTCGTGCGCTTTTGGCACGGGCATCAGCCCCACCGTGCTGAGCAGTTCCTCGGCTGCAGTCGATAACATCGCTCGCTTGCTGCGGGAGCGCACTATCGAATGCCGCCGCCGGCATGCTCCGGTCCAGCCGAATCTCTGGTGGTCGTCTGGTCATCGGCGCCTCTCATCGGCGATGCTGCGCTCTTTGCAGACGGCAGCCGCCCAACAGGAGCAACTTCCATGAGCAAAGCCCTGCTGTATGACGCAACAATGTGCATCGGTTGCAAACAGTGCGAAGCTGCCTGCGCGCAACAGAACAAGCTGCCGTACGACGACAAAGTAGCAGCCGAGTCGCTGCAATCGGAACATAAATATACCGTCGTTATGACCCAAGACGACAGTTTCATGCGACGGCTATGCATGCACTGTGAAAAACCCTCTTGCGCGTCGGCTTGTCCGGTTGGAGCTCTCCATAAGACCACGGCAGGTCCAGTGGTTTACGACGTCTGGAAGTGCATTGGCTGCCGGTATTGCATGGTCGCCTGCGCGTTCAACCAGCCTAAGTATGAATGGCACTCCCTGAATCCGCGGGTGCGCAAATGTATTATGTGCCCGGACCGCATAGCTGCCGGCAAGCAGACCGCATGTGCCGAGATCTGCCCGACTGGGGCCACGAAGTTCGGGGAGCGCGACGACCTTATTAATGAGGCAAAGGACCGTCTCCGCCAAAATCCGTCCAACTACTATCCTTATATTTACGGTCTTAACGAAGTTGGTGGAACGTCGGTCTTTATTCTTTCCAGCGCAAAGGCCGAGAACTTCGGTTATCCAGCGCTCGAGAAAATCGGCGACACCCCGATGCCGGAATACACCGGTCGAGTGATGGAGAGAATTCCCGACTTTATCCCGGTGTGGACGTTGGTATTGGGCGGCATCTATTGGGTTTCGCATCGTCGCGACGAAGTAGCCGCTGCTGAAGCAGAAGAGAAGAAGCAGAACGGGAGCGGAAAATGAAGATCAAGCTGACCTTTTGGAGAGTTGTTTTCATTGTGATCATGGCCCTGGGCCTCTACTCCTCATTTATTCGCTATTTCCGTGGCTTGGGCGCGGTTTCAAACATGACCGACCAGTTCCCCTGGGGACTCTGGATCGGCTTCGACTGCCTGTGTGGCGTCATGCTGGCGGCCGGCGGTTTCTGCATGGTTGGCGCGGTCTATCTGTTCAACGTCGAGCGACTGCATAGTGTGGTGCGTCCCGCGGTGTTGACAGCGTTCCTGGGCTACGTACTTTTCATCGTCGGACTGTTATTCGACCTGGGCCGTCCCTGGTACATCTGGCATCAGCTCATCTACATGAACCCGCACTCGGTCATGTTCGAGGTGGGAATGTGTGTGATGACCTACACCACGGTACTCTTCTTCGAATTCCTGCCCAACGTATTTGAAGCCCTGAATTGGAAGACTCCCATCAAATGGATTAAGAAGATCTACCCGGTGCTGATCGTGGCCGGCATCCTGCTCTCCACTCTGCACCAGAGTTCCCTGGGATCCCTCTATCTGATCATGCCGAGCAAGCTGCATCCGTTCTGGTACACGCCGGCGCTGCCCTTCTTCTTCTTTGCATCGGCGATTGCGGTTGGTTTGGCCATGACTATCTTCGAGTCCACGCAGAGCGCGAAGGCCTTCGGCCGCCACCTTGAACTTCCGGTTCTCGTCACCCTGGGCGGCGCGTTGCTCGTTGCTCTCTGGGTCAATGCCTTGCTGCGCTTCGAGGACTACTTCCATCGCGGCCTGCTGGGACA
>Ga0187782_10002362_pt1 | contig 13900 bp, 10 predicted proteins | sample 0715_SJ02_MP15_2_FD_132454 | JGI IMG/M metagenome (GOLD analysis project Ga0187782, IMG submission 132454) | Tropical peat soil microbial communities from peatlands in Department of Meta, Colombia - 0715_SJ02_MP15_20_MG | ecosystem: Environmental > Terrestrial > Soil > Wetlands > Peat | place...
CATCATATTCGGCGGATCGTTTGCCGCCACGCTGATCCGCTTTCCGCTGTCGTCGATGTTTCACGGCTTGCCGCTCGGCGCCAAATTTGCCTTCACCATGCGCCGCACGACGCAGCGCGAACTCGTCGAGGAGATCGCCGGCCTTGCCGAGATCGCGCGCAAACAGGGGCCGATCGGGCTGGAGAAAGTCGAGATCGAAGACCCGTTTCTGGCCAAGGGCATCCGGTTTGTTGCCGATGGCTACGACGCCGAGTTCATCCGCGACAATCTTGAGCGCGATCGCGACAACTTCCTGACGCACCTCGACGAGGGTCAGAAAATCTACCGGGCGGTCGGTGATTGCGCGCCGGCCTTCGGCATGATCGGCACCTTGATTGGCATGGTCCAGATGTTCGCCAACATGACCGATCCGTCCAAACTGGGGCCGTTCATGGCGACCGCGCTGCTGGCAACCCTATATGGAGCCGTCCTCGCGAACATCGTTTGCCTGCCGATTGCCGACAAGCTGCACCTCAAACTGGTCGACGAGGAGATCAACCGCACGCTCATCATCGACGGCATTCTCATGATCCGCGAATCGAAGAGCCCGACGCTGGTGCGCGAGATGTTGATTGCCTACCTGCCGGAGAAGCACCGCGAGGAGGCCCCGGAGCCGGTGCCGGCCTGAGGCGGCGTGATCCGAAAAGTGGGACCGGTTTTCGGAAAGGATCATGCCGCGACCAACAAACATAATGGCAAGGATGTAGGCGATGGCGCGACGCAAGCAGGGCCATGCCGGCGGCCACGGCTGGTTCGTCACCTTTGCCGACCTCATGGGCCTGCTCGTGAGCTTCTTCGTCATGCTGGTCGCCTTCTCCAATCAGGACCAGCAGAAGCTGCAGATCGTGGCCGGCTCGATGCGCGACGCGTTCGGCGTGCAGACCAGCGTGCGCTACTCGGGCGTCATCGAGGTCAATGGTCTCCCCACGCGGCCGAGGCTCAAAAACGCCGCCCATATCCAGCCCGAGGATGCTTCGGCCACGCCCACGCCCGACGAACACGACCGCCAGCGCGAGTTCGGCGCCAAGCTGCAGCAGGACCAGGCCTTCGCGCTCGCCGCGGCCTCGCTGCGGCAGGCAATGCAGGACATGCCGGAGCTGACGGAGGCCTCCAAACACATCATGGTTGAGGAGACCAAAGAGGGCCTGAACATCGACATCGTCGATCAGGAGGGCCGCTCGATGTTCGCGGAAGGCTCCAAGGAGCCTTATGAGCGCACGCGCCGCATTATCGAGAAACTTGCCGGCCCGCTCAAAGCCACGCCTTACCGTATCGCCATCACCGGCCACACCTCGGCCTCGAAAGTCCCCCCGCAGCCCGGTTACGGTCCCTGGAATTTGTCCGCCGACCGTGCCAATGCGGTACGCCAGATCCTCGAAGAAGAAGGCATGCCCGCGGCCAACTTCTATTCCGTGGCAGGCAAGGCGGATACGGATCCGCTGTTCCCCGACGATCCCTACATCGCAGCCAACCGCCGGGTGACGATCACCCTGATGCGGGAAGCACCTCCGGTACCGCCCGATTTGAAGCCGTAGCGCCCATTTTTGCCCTAGCGGGAGGCCGGCAGCGTGAACAAGGCACCTTGGCCGGCATGACGGGTCGCATCCAGCCGGTCTAACGCCCCGAGAGAGCGCGGCTTTAACACGCGCACGGGCAGCCCATGACTCCGGGGCGAGGACCGTGTATAGGCGCGGCCCTGCGTCCGATCCGCGATGCAGCACCGGGAGCAGGCCCCATCCTGTTATGCGTCCATGGCAGATAGCGTAACTGCCCCGCTGGGGCGCGAAGCGCCGGCGGATGACAGTGCCGAAATCACGTCCGGCGCCGGCCTGTGGGGCCTCACCCTCGGCAGCATCGGCGTCGTCTATGGCGACATCGGAACGAGCCCGCTCTACGCGTTGCGCGAAGCCGTAGTGGCTGCGTCGCCCGGCAACGGCGATCTGACGCGCGCCAGCGTGCTCGGTGTGCTGTCCCTGATCCTTTGGGCGCTCATCGTCGTCGTGACGCTGAAGTATGTGCTGATCCTGTTGCGCGCCGATAACAAGGGCGAGGGCGGCACGCTGACGCTGATGGCGCTCGCCTCGCGCGCCGTAGGTCGCATCAGCAAGGCGGTCGGCGCCGTGGCCTTGCTCGGAATCGCGAGCGCGGCGTTGTTTTACGGCGACGCCGTGATTACGCCGGCGCTGTCCGTGCTGTCTGCAATCGAAGGTTTGGACGTCGCAACGCCGACTTTCCACGATTACGTCGTGCCGTTAACCGTCGCAATTCTGATCGTGTTGTTTGCGTTTCAATCGCGCGGCACTGCGAAAGTGGCGGCGCTCTTCGGTCCGATCATGTCGGTCTGGTTTGTCGCCATCGCGCTGCCCGGGCTGATGTGGATCGCGGCCGATCCGGGCGTGCTGTGGGCGCTCAATCCGTTCTATGGCGTCAACTTTCTGCTGCATCACGGCATCGTCGGGTTCTACGCACTCGGTGCGGTGTTCCTCGCCGTTACCGGGGCGGAGGCCTTGTATGCCGACCTCGGCCATTTCGGACGCCCGCCCATCCAGCTGGCTTGGCTTGGCTTGGTGCTGCCGGCGCTGGCGGTCAATTATGTCGGGCAAGGCGCGCTGGTCTATGCGCATCCGGAAGCGGTCGCCAATCCGTTCTTTCTGCTCTACCCGGAGTGGGCGCGCATTCCGATGGTGGTTCTTGCCGCGGCGGCGACGGTGATCGCGAGCCAAGCGGTCATCACCGGCGCGTACTCGCTCACCAGCCAGGCGATCCAGCTCGGCCTGCTGCCGCGTTTCGAGATTCGCCACACATCGGCACAGCATCTGGGCCAAATCTACATGCCGCGGGTGAACGCGCTGCTTCTGGTCGGCGTGCTGCTTTTGGTCGCGCTGTTCCGCTCCTCGAGCGCGCTGGCGTCCGCATACGGCATCGCCGTGACCGGCACCATGGTGGTCACCGGGCTGATGGCGTTCATCGTGATTTGGCGGATGTGGCGCTGGTCGCTGCTTGCCGCGGCGGCGCTGATGGTGCCGTTCCTGACGATCGATCTCACATTCCTGTCGGCCAACTTGCTCAAGGTCGTGGAGGGCGGCTGGGTGCCACTGGCGCTCGGCAGTGTGGTCATGCTGGTGATGTACACGTGGCGGCGGGGCAGCAGGCTGCTGTTCGCCAAGACGCGCCGGCTCGAAACCCCGCTCGACGAGCTGGTGCGCATGCTGGAGAAAAAGCCGCCGCAGCGCGTTCCCGGCACCGCGGTATTCCTTACCAGCGATCCCAAAAGCGCGCCGACCGCGCTCCTGCACAGTCTCAAGCACTACAAAGTGCTGCACGAGAAGAACGTGATCTTGAGCGTGGAAACCAGCCATACGCCGCGGGTCGAAGACGCCCAACGCGTGCAGATCGAGCCGGTTGGCTCGACCTTCATGCGCGTCGCGCTGCGCTTCGGCTATATGGAGACGCCGAACGTTCCCAAAGCGCTGGCCATCGCGCGCAAGCTCGGCCTGCAGTTCGACATCATGGCGACCTCGTTCTTTCTGTCGCGCCGCGCTCTGCGGCGCGCGCCACGTTCGGGAATGCCGCGCTGGCAGGACCGCCTGTTTATCACGCTTGCGCGCTCGGCCAATGATGCGACCGACTATTTCCAGATTCCAACCGACCGGGTGGTCGAGGTCGGCACCCAGGTCACGATCTGACTTGTAAAATGCCGCTTGATTCTGCGCGCGGCTGACGCAAGCTATGCCCGGAACAGGTGGTTCTCAGGAGTGAGCTATGGCTGGTCAAACGCCGAGCGTGCGCGATCTGGAGCCGCAGGATGTCGCGCGCGGGCTTAAGGACGGCAGCGTGGTGCTCGTCGACGTGCGCGAGCCGAATGAAACCGCGCAAGAGCGCTTCCCCGGCGCCGTTCTAGTGCCGCTTTCGGCGTTCGATCCGGCCACGATCCCGGCGCCGCCCGGAAGCGAGATCGTGTTCGCCTGCCGCTCCGGCCGCCGTTCGGTTGCGGCTTCGCTTGCGGCACAGGAGCAGGGCTTCCCCTACGACTCCCACCTGGCGGGAGGGATACTCGCATGGAAGGCTGCGGGGCTGCCGACGGAAAGCTGATGCCGAGCACCGCGCCGCAGCTTCGCTCTCCTCTTGCGCTCGGTTTGGCCCACGCCGGCAGGCTCGTTGTCGCCGCCGCCGTGGCGTCGGCCGGCATTCTTGCCGCCAGTCCGGCGCCCGCGCAAAAGGAACGCGCGGTGAACTTTTACAACTGGTCGGATTATATCGATCCGACCGTGCTCGACGATTTCAGCAAGGAAACGGGCATAAAGGTCCGTTACGATACTTTCGACTCCAATGACACGCTGGAGGCAAAACTTCTCGCCGGCAAGTCCGGCTACGACGTCGTAGTCCCGACCGGCTATTTTCTCGCTCGCCAGATCAGTGCCGGCATATTCCGCAAGCTCGACAAGTCGAGGCTGCCAGATCTTGGCAATGCCTGGCCCGAGATCGCGAGCCGGCTCGCGGTGTACGACCCGGGCAATCTTTATGCCGTCAATTACATGTGGGGCACGACCGGCATCGGCTACAATGTCAAGGCGGCCAGGGACATTTTAGGCCCCGATACGGCGGTTGATTCTTGGAATTACGTGTTCGATCCGGCCCAAATCGCGAAATTCAAGGAATGCGGCATCCACCTGCTCGATTCATCCGACGACGTCATGTCGGCGGCGCTGCATTATCTGCACCTCGATCCGAATTCGGCCGATCCGGGCGATCTGCAGAAGGCGACCGATTTGCTCCTGAAAATCCGGCCCTACGTGCGCAAGTTCCATTCCTCGGAATATCTCAACGCGCTGGCGAGCGGCGAGATCTGCTTCGTCGTCGGATTTTCCGGCGACGTGATCCAGGCGAAAAAGCGCGCCGCCGAGGCGAAAGGCGGCGTCGCCATCGGTTACGCGATCCCGAAGGAAGGCGCGCAGCTGTGGTTCGACAATCTCGCCATTCCCAACGACGCCCCCGATGTCGAAGAGGCGCATGCGCTGATCGATTATCTGCTGCGGCCCGAAGTTGCGGCAAAGAACACGAACTTCATTTCCTACGCCAACGGCAATCTGGCCAGCCAGAAATTCGTCGACAAATCGATTCTCGACGACCCCACCATCTACCCTGATGCGGCGATGATGGCGAACCTTTACACCATTGTCGCGCACGACCAGAAAACGCAGCGGCTCGTCAATCGGCTGTGGACGCGAATCAAGACTGGACGTTGAGCGAAATCAAGAGGTCTCCCAATGGGCGCGCTGACGGGAAAGGTGACAATCGTTACCGGCGGTACGAGCGGCATCGGCGAAAGGATCGTCGAGCTGTTTGTAGAGGAGGGCGCCAGCGTCGTAGTCGCCGCGCGCCGGCAGGAAGAAGGGCGGGCGTTGGAGGAGCGGCTCGGCGTGCGCTTCGTCCGTACCGACATGGCCGACGAAGCCGACATCAAGGCGATGATCGATCATGCCGTCAGGGAATTTAGACGCGTCGACTGCCTGGTGAACAACGCCGCGATTCCGGCGCCGATGGTCAGCATTACCGAGATCGACGTGGCCGGTATCGATCAGGTGCTGGCGGTCAACGTGCGCGGCGTTTTGCTCGGCATCAAGCACGTCGCGCCGATCATGCTGACGCAGGGAAGCGGCAGCATCGTCAACGTCAGCAGCGTCGCCGGCCTCCGCGGCGGTGTTTCCGGCCACGTCTACAGCGCCTCGAAAGGCGCGGTGCACGCGCTCACGCGATCGGCCGCCGCGGAGCTTGGCGAGAACGGAATTCGCGTCAACAGCATCACACCGGGCGCGATCGTCACCGGCATCTTCGGCAAGGCCGCAGGCTTGGAAGGTGCCAAAGCCGATCGGGCGGCGGACGCGGTGAAGGAGGTGTTTGCCACCTTGCAGGCGATCCCGCGCGCCGGCGTGACCGATGATATCGCGCGCGCCGCCGTCTATCTCGCGAGCGACGGGGCAAGCTTCATCAACGGCCAGGATATCGTGGTCGACGGCGGTCTTTCGGCGGTAGCGAAGCGCTGGTCGGAGGTGGTCGCCGGGCGCGCCGAGATTGCCAAGCGGATCAAAGCGGCGGCCGCGGCATTGTGACGGATGGCGCGCCGTTGCGCCGCAGGCGCTTATGTCGGTTCCGAAGGCGGCTCAGGTCTGACGCTGACCTTGTGTCCATCGGTCAGGTCGACCGGGGGATTGAGGATCACCTGATCGCCTTCCTTGACGCCAGCGTTCACCTCGACGGTGGTGCCAAAGTCGCGAACCACGGTCACCTTATGGAAGCGCACGCGGCCGTCCTCGATCACCGCAACGGTGAGGCCGTTGCGGTTGAAGATGATCGCCTCGGAGGGCACGATCAAAGACGGCGTCTTGCGCGGTATCTGCAATTCAACGCTGCAATAGACGCCCGGCGACAGGGCATGGTCCGGATTAGGCACGTCGATCTCGGTCAACAGCGTGCGCGAGCCCGGCTGGAGCGCGTCGGCTATGCGCGTGACGGTTCCGGGAAAGTCCCGGCCCGGTAATTCAGGCACACGTACCGTCGCCGCCACGCCTGCAGCGATGCCGAAGGCTTCGTCCTGCGGCACATAGAGCTGAATACGGATCACATCGCTCTGCATGAGCGTGAACAGGAACGTGCCGGTGGTCGCGTCGGCCTGCACGAGACTGCCGATATCGACGTTGCGTTGCGTGATCACCCCGTCGAACGGCGCGACCACGCGCTGATAGTCCTTCTGCTGGTGCAGCACGCGCACCTGTGCGCTCTGCGCCACGATATTGGCCTCTGCGACCGCGACGGCCGCCTCCTGCGCCTGAAGATTGAGACGGTCGGTGTCGCCCTGTTGTTTGGTGACCCAGCCCTGCTGGACAAGCGGGCTGTCGCGCCCCCAGGTGACCTGGGCGAGATCGCGATTGGCCTTCGCCTGTTGCAGGGCGGCCTGCATCTGCGCCAGCGTGCCTTCGGCCTGCGCAATCTGATGGTCGAGTTCGGGAGCGGTAATCTCGACCAGCAGCTGCCCGGCTTTGACATGGCTGCCGATATCGACCTCGCGCCGCGAAATGTAGCCGCTTGCGCGCGCATAGATATTGGCTTGCGCGAAAGCTTCGGTCGTGCCGGGCCAGGTCACTGCCATCGTACTGGTACTTGCGCGCACCGGCTCCGCGCGCACGCTTGGAACGAACTGTTCGCGCTGTTCGGCAGCCGCCATGACTTGCGCGTCTGCCGTGAAGTGTCGCCAAAAGCCCAGCGCCAGGGCTCCGCTCAGCAACAGCAACGCAACAGCCGCAACGACACTGCCGCCGCCGATCCGCCGCGTCTTTAGCGGAACGCGCTCGGCCTCGTCGCCGGGAGTTTCACTCGGCCCGGCGGGAGCATCCGACGTTAAGGGCCGCTCCAGCTTGTTCATGATGGTTCCTCCGCGAATACGCCGTGCGCCGCTTTGCCGTCGTTGCCCTTGCGCAACAAGGCGAAGAGGTAGGGCACGACAAGCAATGTGGTCGGCGTAGCGAACAGGAGGCCGCCGATGACTGCGCGCGCAAGCGCTGCGTTCTGTTCCTCGCCTGCGCCGCCGATCGCCATCGGAACCATGCCGACGATCATGGCGGCCGCGGTCATCAGCACCGGACGGATACGGGTGCGGCCGGCGCTGATCGCCGCATCGAATGCGGGCACGCCGGCAAGCTGCTGCTCGCGCGCAAAGGTCACCAGCAGGATCGAATTGGCGGACGCCACGCCGATCGCCATGATGGCGCCCATCAGGGACGGAACGCTGAGCGTGGTGCTGGTGACATAGAGCATCGTGACGATGCCGCAGAACGTCGCCGGCAGCGCCAGGATGACCACAAACGGGTCGCCCCAGTTCTGATAATTCACCACCATCAAGAGATAGACGAACACAGCCGCGAACAGGATGCCGATCGCCAGGTCGGCAAAGGCGCTGTTCATGCTGTCGATCTGACCGACGACTTCGATCCGGTTGCCTGGCCGCAGCTGCTTCTGGTACTGCGCCACGATCTTCTGTATGTCGCCGGAGATCGAGCCGAGGTCGCGGCCTTGCGCATTTGCGTACACCTCGTACACCGGCTGAATATTGGCCTGATTGGCGTTAGTGGGGACGGAGTCGCGCGTGAGTGTGGCGACATTGCTGAGCAGTCCGGGCACCGGATTGCGGCCGGCCGCCGTGAACGTGGTGACCGGCGTATTCTTGAGATCGTTGAGCGTATCCACGCGGTATTCCGGCGTCTGCACGGCCAGATAATAGGGAGTGCCGTTGCCCGGATCGGTCCAGAAATTCGGCGAAACCTGCTCCGAAGAGCTAAGGCTGGTATTCAGATTGAGCGCGATGCTGGTAGCGGTGAGGCCGAACTGACTGGCGCGCGCACGATCGATCTGGGCGAAGAATTCCGGCGCGTCCACCTCCTGCTGCAAGTGCACGTCGGCCAGTCCGGGCAGCGCCGCGATCCGGTCACGCAACTCTTTGGCGACGCGCAGGTTGGTCGTTCTGTCATACCCGACGGTGCGCACGTCGATTTGCGCCGGAATGCCGAAGTTGAGAATTTGCGTTACCATGTCGGCGGCCTGGAAATAAAATATGTCTTCGGGAAAGGCCGCCGGCAGCACCTGTCGCAACTTATTGACGTAAGTCGCGCTCGGGGCGTGCCCGTCTTTGAGCGCGACCAGGATCACGCCGTCATTGAGGCCGGTCGCCGTCCCGTCGCTAAATGCGTAGTTATAGGAGCGTGCCGGAAGTCCGATGTTGTCGACGATCAGATCGCGCTCGGTCGCCGGAATGACGTCGCGGATCTTGTCCTCGATGGCCTGGAAAATCTGTTCGGTCTTTTCGATGCGAGTCCCGGCCGGCGCGCGGACGTGCAACTGGATCTGGCCGCCGTCGATGACGGGGAAGAAGTCGCGGCCGACGAAGACGAACAGCGTGCCTCCCAAGGCCAGCACGGCTGCGGCGGCCACAGGCACGATGAAACGGCGGCGCAACAGCGTGTGCAGCACCTCGGTATAGCCGTTACGCATCCTTTCGAAACCACGCTCGAACTTCGCGTGCAGGCGCGCGAACCAGCCACGCCGAGCCTCTGCGCTGCCGCGGTCGCCGTGCTGTTCGCCCTTGAGCAGCAGCCCGATGGTGATCGGCGTCAGCGTTCGGGAAAATCCGTAGGACGCCAGCATGGCGAACACGACCGCGAAACCGAGGGGGGTAAAGAGATATTTCGCCGGGCCGTGCAGGAACACGACGGAGATGAATACGCAGCTTATGGCGAGCGTCGACACAAGCGTGGGGATCGCGATGCCCGCGGCGCCATGCAGCGTCGCCGCGGGAAGCGCCATGCGCTCCTCGGTCAGCAGCCGATGCGTGTTCTCGATGGTCACGGTCGAATCGTCGACCAGGATGCCGATCGCGAGTGCGAGCCCGCCGAGGGTCATGGTGTTGATCGTGTCGCCAAGGAAGTAGAGTGCGATGAGGGATGTCAGAATCGAGAGCGGGATCGAGATCATCACCACGAGGGTCGATCGCCACGACCCGAGAAACAGCACGATCATCAGCGCGGTAAGACCGGCGGCGATGGCGCCTTCCCGCAACAGCCCTTGCAGGGAGTCTTTGACGAACACCGATTGATCGAACAGCTCCTTGATCTGCATTCCCGACGGCGCCGCCTGCCGGGCGGTGATCAGCGCATGCTTCACCGCACTCACAACCGCGAGCGTGGAGGCATTGCCGTTCTTGATGATGCTGAGCAGAACCGAGCGGCGCCCGGCAATCCGTACGATGTTCTGCTGTACGGCTGCGCCGTCGTGCACCTGCCCCACGTCTTTTACGAACACCGTCGCGCCGTTGACGAATTTCACCGGGATGTTGTTGAGATCGTCGATACTGGCGGGAACGGCATTGGTACGGACAGTGAATTGGGTATCGCCGATTTTGGCCTGGCCGGACGGCAGCGTCAGGTTTTGCGCATTGACCGCGTTGACGACGTCCATGGGGGTGAGCCCCTTGGCCTGCAGCTTCAACGGGTCGATATCGACCATGATCTGGCGATATTTGCCGCCGGCCGGCGTCGGCAGCGTCACGCCGTGAATGGGCGCCAGCTGCTGCCGCAAACGGTAGATGCCGTAGTCGTAGAGCTGCTGTTCGTTGAGCGTGTCGGAGGAAAGCCCGATCTGGAGCACCGGTACGCTTGAGGCGTTGTACTGAACCACCACTGGCGCCTGAATACCGGGCGGCATCAGGACGCGGATGAAATTCGTGGCAGACACGATCTGCGCGATCGCAAGATCGAGGTTCACATCGGGTTGAAAAAAGATCTTCTGAACCGAGATGCCGTTGAGGGTCTGCGCCTCGATATCCCTGATGTTGTTGACGCTCGATGACAACGCGTACTGGCTGTAGGTGGTAACGCGCTGCTCCATTTCGGGGGTGCTGAGCCCGGTGTATTGCCAGATGATGGTGACGACCGGAATGTCGATCTCGGGAAAGATGTCGGTCGGCATCGACAACGCCGCCACGGCGCCCAGAAACATGACCAGCACGGCGACAACGTAGAACGTGTGCGGCAAGCGTAAGGCGAATCGGACGAGGCCCATGGTCAGCAACCTGCGCGACGCGAGTTCGAAACCTAGAGCTCCTCGACGTTCCTCCCGGGAAGCGCTCTGCCGTTGGCGCTCTGCCTAGAGCAGCCTGCCGGCGCGCGGCGGATAAAATGTCGTATTATTTGAGACGTGTTCTTGCACAGCTTTGCTGCGATCGCTCCGAGCGCGCTGTCATGTGATTGACAGAAATGCTATCGCCCGGGGCATCGTTCCGGGATATGGGAGTCCCGGCATTTCATGGCTAGCCATCGCCGGCAGCAAAGTTTACGTCAAGTGACAGCTTCACCTATTCGTGACCTGCCGCAGCGGGCGGGAATCCCCGGCGCGTTCGGCTGGACATCCTTGTAAAATGCAAAGCTCCTATGCAGACTGGTTGGGATAGCAGGCTCATGGGCTGTGGCAAGCGATGATTACGGTTCCCGAATTGGCGGCGGAAGCTTTGGGGTCTTTTCTCACTTCTCATATGAGCCGGCGGTTTGGCGCGACCCAGGCAGCGCTGATTGAAACAATCCCGACAGTGGCCCGTCTCGCGCTTGAGTGCATCGGCAACAGCGATGCTCTCTATCACAACGTCGAGCACACCATGCTGGTGACGCTGGTCGGCTATGACATCATGAAAGGGCGTGCTCTGCTCACGCCGACGGCGCCCAGCGATTATGCGCATGTGCTTGTGGCCTGCCTGTTCCACGATATCGGCTATGTGCGCGGAATTCTCAAAGGCGACGAGGCTGACAGCTACGTGATCGACGAGCAGGGACGAAAGGCCAAGCTTCCGCGCGGCTCCTCGGACGCGGCGCTGGCGCCTTATCACGTCAACCGTTCGAAACTGTTCGCGCTCGACCGTATCGCCGCAATCGATCATCTCGACGCCGCTCGGATCGCCCGCGCGATCGAATCAACGCGCTTTCCGGCGGAGCCCGGGACCAACAATGAGGAAGATGAGGAGGGCTTGCTGGTACGTGCGGCCGACCTGATCGGACAGCTGGGCGATCCGCATTACCTGCGCAAGGCAAATGCCCTCTATCACGAATTCGAAGAAGTCGGAATGAATAAGAAACTCGGCTATACGTCGCCCGCCGACCTGACCGGGAAGTACCCGCAATTTTACTATAACAGCGTGGCCCCGCATATTCAGACCGCCATTCGCTATCTCAATGTCACCTCCAGCGGGCGGCAATGGATTGCCAACCTGTACAGCAACGTGTTCAGCGCCGAGAGCGACCTCAATCTGTTCGGACCGCAACGCTAGGGTCGGGGTGCCGGTTGCCGAAATAGTGCGGCAAGCACCGGCGCTTCCTGTCTGATGGACGACGCATGTTTCCGCTTCCCAAGCGCGTGTTTCTCACCCGTGGCATCGGTGTGCACCGGCAACAGCTATCGGCGTTCGAATACGCGTTGCGCGATGCGGACATCGAGCAACAAAACCTCGTCTCCGTTTCTTCGATTTTACCGGCGCGATGCGATCTCATCCCGCGCAGCATTGGGATCGCAGCCTTGAGTCCGGGCGAAGTGACATTTTGCGTGATGGCCCGGGCCGAGACGAACGAACCCGGGCGCTGCATCATGGCGGGCATCGGTCTCGCCCGGCCGAAGAACTCCGAGCATTATGGTTACATTTCGGAGCATCATGGTTTCGGCATGTCCGAGGCAGAGACCAGCGAATATGTCGAGGATCTTGCGGCCACGATGCTCGCCTCGACGCTCGGCATCGAGTTCAATCCGGATGCTGCGTGGGACGAGCGCAAGCGGGTCTATGAGATGAGCAATCTCATTGTTGACACACATTCGATTACGGCGGCCGCGAACGGGGCGCCGCGCGGCGACTGGACCTGCGTGGTCGCCGCCGCCGTATTTCTGTTCACGCTGTCTGATTTTGGGCCGCTATGACCGGGATCGCGACCTTCGCGGTGCCGCCGACATTCCTCGGCATCGGCCGTGATGACCCGGACGCGCCGGTCTGCGTCGCGGGCATTCCTTTCGACCTCGGCACCACCAATCGGGTCGGTGCTCGGTTCGGACCGTCGGCAATTCGGCAAGCGAGCCGGATGCTGGTCGACGGCGATCATCCATTGCACTGGGTCGATCCGTCCGCTCCGTCTTTAGCCGATATCGGCAACTTCACGATCGCGCTGGGCGATATTGCGAAGAGCCTGGCGAAGATCGAGGAACAGGCGGCACGTATCAGCCATCTGGTCGCATTCGGTGGCGACCACGGCATCACATTGCCGCTTCTTCGTGCGCTGGCGAAGCGGCGCGGTCGGCCCGCACTGATCCATTTCGACGCCCACGTCGATACCTGGCCCGAGAACTTCGGGCAGGCCTATGCTCACGGCTCGGTCTTCTATCACGCGATCTCCGAAGGCTTGGTGGAGCCGCGGCGGATGGTTCAGGTCGGCATCCGGTCCCCGGTTGAGCGCGCGGTATACGATTGGACGCTTGCTCAGGGTGTTACCGTGATCCAGGCGCACGACGTTCACGAGCGCGGTCCGGTCGCAATCGCGGAACAGATCCGCCAAGTGATCGGCGAAGCGCCGGTCTATTTGAGTTTCGATATCGACGTCTTCGATCCGGCTTTCGCGCCGGGCACGGGAACACCGGAAATAGGAGGGCTAGCAAGCTGGCAAGCGCAGGCGATCATGCGGCGCCTGCATGGCTTGCGGTTCATCGGTATGGATCTGGTCGAAGTATGTCCGGCCTACGACGTGGCGGAGATTACCGCACTCGCCGGCGCGACCATGGTGTGGGAATATCTTTGCCTGCTCGATATCCCAAGGAGGGTGGTGAACCCATAATTCAGCGCCCATACGACCCGCTTGCCGGGGCAGGCAAGGGTGCGGCGACGCCGAGTTTGCGGGTCGACGCTACTCCGCCGCGACCGCGGGCACCGGGCCTGGGGCCTGCAGTGCGGTGATCCGGCGCTCGGTTGCGGCGATGACATAACGGGAATATGGGCCGAGATGCAGGTACACCGCCATCAGCGTCAGCAGAGATGTCATGACCGCCGGATTGTTCTTGGCACAGGAGCTCAGGGTCCTCCAGAACACCTCGCGCGCAGGAAGCTGGCTCATGATCTGATGCACCTTCTCCATGGAGGTGAATTTGCTGCGCACATCACCTGGATGCAGTTTGCGTTGGCGTCCGGGGCGTTCGAGCATGGAGATCATGCGATCGAGCCGGTTGGCGTAGGCGACAGGGTCGAATATGCGCTCGAGGATGTTCTTGTAATCCAGAAGGATGTCGCGCAAGG
>Ga0187782_10002364_pt1 | contig 13897 bp, 11 predicted proteins | sample 0715_SJ02_MP15_2_FD_132454 | JGI IMG/M metagenome (GOLD analysis project Ga0187782, IMG submission 132454) | Tropical peat soil microbial communities from peatlands in Department of Meta, Colombia - 0715_SJ02_MP15_20_MG | ecosystem: Environmental > Terrestrial > Soil > Wetlands > Peat | place...
GAATTGCGTGGTTCCTTTGGAGTCACTGGCAGAATCGACTGCGCACGGCAGAAAAGATGTGCCCGATTCGCTGCCTCCTGAAAACACGCCCGCTGCATGGCCCCCAAGAATTACGCGGAGGGTTTTGCGCTGGTCTCGCCAGCCACTGACCCGAGTGCAGGTGATCGGCATCTGGGCCTTCGTGGCGTTGCTGCTGCTGATTACTCGAAGTGACGTCGCATGGCTCTGGTTTGAGGTCGCTTCAGCTGCCGCCGCAGCATTTTTTCTGTGGCCTTTCATTCAGGGCCCCTACCTTCTCTACACGCGCCACGTGTTCCCGCTACATCAAGATTTCCAGATCGCACCCGCTCCTGTCGAAGCATCCCCGCAAGATTTTCGAATCCGCCATCTTCACGCCTTGGGATTTCAATTTGCCGCACGGCTGGTGCAGAAAGCGGGCAAACGAAACATAGCCACCTGCGTCGACATATTTATTCACCCGCAGAACCAGGACTCGGCACAACTGGGCCAGATCTTCAGCGGCCTGAACAAGCACTATTTGGTCATCTTCAAAGCGAGATTCGAAGACGGCTTCGCCTTTGAAACCAGCAACGGCTATACTCCGTCGCCCTTCAAGCCCAATCCCGACTATCAGGTATTTCGCTTTCCACAGGTGCGTTCGACTGGAGATCAGTACCGTCTACATCGAAAAATCAAGGAGCAATTTCTCGCTTCCCATTGCCCCGCATTCGCCGAAGGCGATGGGGAAGTAACGGCCTTCATCGAGCAGGCGGAAATCGCCCACCAGCGCCACGTTCAGAGCGGTCATTACAAGCTTGCTCCTTCCGGCGAGTACTACGCTTACAACTTGAAGGGAGCCATTGTCCATGCCTGGGTTCACGCCTGGCCGATCAAGCGCCTGCGGACGAACCGCATTTACAGCCGAGCGTACAAAATGATCCGGGAACTCGGCTTTTCGATTCACCCCAAGTTTGGGCGCCTGGAAGAGTTAAACCCTCCATCCTTTCCGGATATTTGACTCACCTTGGCCAGTTGCGAAGCCACAATCTGCCACCGGCCTTCGCGCTTCACCACCACGTCCATGTATAAATAGCGCACCGAGAAGCGCCGCCCGTCTTGCTGGACTTCGTCCTCCTCCGATCCATGCACGATGGCGAAATCTCCGAACAGCCGGACCCTGCGCCCCGTCGATTTCATTGACACAAATCGGATTACGCCGGAGGCGAGCCGCCGAATCAAATCCTGCTTTGTGAGTATGCTTCCCGATTCGTCGTACTGTAGGTAGTCGTCGGCATAAATACGCTCGAGTTCGCACGGATCAGCCGCGATCAGCGCGCGATCGCCATCCTCAAATAATTTCGCGATGTGTTGTTCTTCGTTATCCATTCCTGCACCGCTTGATACCGCGCTGGTCATGGTGTATACAAAGCACTCACTTCAAGGAGAGGCTATGCATCGCATTTTCGCTGCAATTCTACTTGCAACAATTTCGATTCCGCTTGTCGCTCGCGCTCAGTCGCCTGCGTCCGACCGTCCCTTTGTCGTTGAGTACTATTACAAAACGAAATGGGGGCACGCCGATGAATTCCTGAAGCTGTTCAAGAAGAATCACTATCCGCTCCTGAAAAAAGAGGTCGAAATGGGGCGCATGGTGAAAGTCTGGATGGACCAGCCCCGCTACCACACCACCGAAGACGGGCGCTGGGACTTCCGCGTCACCATTGTTTTCAAGAATGCGACAGTGGCCACCGAGCCATTCGACGAAGATGCCCTGAAGAAGCAGCTATGGCCCGATCAGGAAACCTATGTGCGTGAGGAACAGCGCCGCTTCGAAATCCTGGACGCGCACTGGGATTTGCCCATCAAGACCGTCGATCTTGACACGAAGTAAGCGGTGTCTAAGCCTTTAGAGATGGCTGCGGAAAGCAAGAAAAAGACAGCCATATACTCGAAACAGTGGGAAAATCATAGTAGTCAGGTCTTTCGTTGGTGCCCGAATGAGGCGAGCCAACGCATGCGAGGAGGTTTTATGCTCGCGACCCGGCATCGTCTGACGCGCAATTCGTATTTCCAATTTCACCCACTGCATACGCTGTTTTCTCTGGTTGGCGCCCTGGTCCTGCTTGGACTGCTGGTGTGGTTTCTTGCCGTGACGCACTGAAAAGTGAAGCAGATTGGGCAGCATCTCAAACTGAGGCGGTACCGATGAGCAGGTGGTAGCGGTTTCGAATCGCTGTTAAAATGGCCGAGTCCCACCCGCCCATGGGCCTGTAGCTCAGCTGGGAGAGCGCATCGTTCGCAACGATGAGGTCACCGGTTCGATCCCGGTCAGGTCCACCAGGTTTTCCAGCCTTCCACCTACCGAACGGGACTGACCTGTCACCGTTACCGTCGTCATCTTCGAGGATTTAACGGGATGAGCTAGGCTTCGGTCCATGACGTCAAGAAACATGACGCGAAGAAATCTGTTCCGCGACGGGCTGAGAGCAGTCGGTTTGATGGCGGGAAGTGCAATGGCGCAAAAGTTAGCCTCGGCAAGTTCGCAGGACAAGCTGGCTCGGGCTGACGTGAACGTCAGAGAGCTCCTGCTTCTGATGGATGCCGACGGGAACGGAAGAATCTCGAAGAAAGAATGGATGAGCTTCATGGAAGCCGAGTTCAACAAACTGGATAAAGACGGCAACGGCGAACTCGACCGGCAGGAACTTCAGCAAGCAAGACTTTCCGTCAAGGCAAATCACGCCGCAGCGACCCGGTAACCAGCGAGGGCGGAGGCGGGTCCGTCGATCGCGACCGGTTCCCAAACTTTTCATTCGATCCCACTCAGGCTGGCGAGCGTCGATAGCAAGGCACTTCACTGCGCTCAGGATTTCCGATCAAAATCCTTGGCAGACATTGCCGTTGCCTTCCAGGCAAAGGGGGGGGGTACAATACTTGCCTCCCCTTGGGGCTGCGGCCGTTGCAGCTCTGGCAAACTCCCTGTGAAAGAAGGCCTTCCGGAAATACGCGACGAAGGAGGCAGTATGCGGAAATCCCATCGGATGAAAGTCGCGGGCATCGCATTTGCATTTTGCGTTGTCACAGCGATTATTTGCCCCGCGCAGACCTTCACCACGGTGACAACCTTCGACGGCTCCCCGGAGAACGGAAGCGGACCAATGGGGAGCCTTGTCGAAGGTGCTAACAAGAATCTCTACGGAGCAACCGTATCGGGCGGCGCTAACACTTCCTGCTCGTCCCCTGTTACCAATGCGATCGGCTGCGGCACGATCTTCGAAATGACTGCGAGCGGAGTGTTGAGCACGCTTTACAACTTCTGCTCACAAGCAAATTGCTCAGACGGCGAGTTTCCGGAAGGAGGCCTCGTGCAAGGCACGGATGGAAATCTCTACGGCACGACATCCTCCGGCGGGTCGAACGTCTGCCAAGGGAGTTTTGGCGCGACGGGCTGCGGCACGGTATTTAGAGTCACCCCGAGCGGCGAGTTGACCACGCTCTACAGCTTTTGCTCGCTCGAGAATTGTGCCAATGGCTCATTCCCGCAGGAAGGACTCGTGCAAGGAAGTGACGGAAGTCTTTATGGGTTCACAAGTGCAGGCGGGGCTGCCGCCAACTGCCCGTACACCGGCGGCTGCGGCACTATTCTTCGAATCACTCTGGCGGGTGTGCTTACAGCACTCCACAGCTTCTGCTCTCAAGCGAATTGCGCTGACGGCGTGATTGGCCAGACGTTAATACAAGTGACAGACGGGAACTTCTTCGGAACGACATACGCCGGCGGGACCAACACCTGTACAACCAGTGGCATGTCCGACGGCTGCGGCACGGTCTTCCAGATGACCCCAGCTGGTGCGCTGACCACGTTCTACACTTTTTGCTCGCTGCAGAATTGCGCAGATGGCCTATATCCTGAGGCGCTGTTGCAAGCTGCCGATGGGAACTTTTATGGCACCACGGTTGAAGGCGGAGCCTATGCCTGCTCAGCTGCCGAAATGGGCTGCGGAACCGTCTTTCGGATCACGCCGACTGGAATCCTGACCACCCTGCACAGCTTTTGCGCCTCGTCGTCCTGCACAGACGGTTCCGGCAACATGCTTCTGTTGCAAGGAACGGACGGGAACTTCTTCGGAACCACCTCTAGCGGCGGAGCAGAAGAAGAAGGCACGATCTTCAAGATGACTCCAGGGGGTGCGCTGACCACTCTTTACAATTTTTGTTCCGCTAAGGAGTGCAGTGACGGATCGAGGCCCGCTGGATTACTGGAGGCAGAAAATAAGATTTTTTATGGGACTACTATCGGGCCATTTGCCGGGACTGCTTTCAGCTTGTCGTTAAACGTTGTGCTGCCGCCAACATTCACGCCCAGTTCGCTGAACTTCGGCAATGAGGCTCTTGATACCACCAGTGGGGTGAAATTGGTGACGGTGACAAACCCCAACACAGGTTACGCCACGCTCGATATCAACAGCATTACCGCAAGCGCCGGCTTTGCGATTTCATCAACCGAATGCGGGACCACGCTGGCAGCAGGCAAGCACTGCCCGGTGAGGGTCACGTTAACGCCCACCCAGTTGGGAACGATCGATGGCACGCTGAGCGTCGCAGACAATGGGCCTAACAGCCCGCAAACTGTCGCACTCACCGGCGTTGGCAGGGCACAGGCAACGCTGGCTCCGCTTTCCGCTAACTTTTCCTCTCAGAGCGTGGGCACGACAAGCTCGCCCAAGACGTTCACGCTGGATAACTTCCTCAACGAATCGCTGACTGCGATCAGCGTATCCACGACCGGAGATTTCGCCGTGTCGTCGACGACATGCGGAACGAGCCTTGCGGCGAAAGGAAAGTGCACGATCAGCGTGACGTTCACACCGACGACGACCGGGACGCTGAGTGGCCAACTGAGCGTGAGCGATAGCGCCAGCAATAGTCCACAGATTTCAGCTTTGACGGGCGTCGGGAGGAACTAGAGCATTTCTCTCGATAGTGGAGAGTGCATAACCTCAGCGGCTAAAGCCGGCAAGCCTTTGTGGCCGTATGCGGCGGCACGAGGAGCGACGAACTAGAAAACCGGTCTGGATGGAGTGGGTCGATCCTCGTGTAAGACCGGCTCCATCCGTGCGTTCCGTGCGGCCTTTGCAGCCGTTCCCGTTCGTGGAAGAACGTCCTACCCGGGTCACCCTGTTGAAAACATTTTGTGCAAATCCGTGCACTGTCTGGTAGGATGGCCCATAATTGTGGGGTGCAACCCCTGCAGTTTGTGGGGGATTGAAACCCTTCGGAATGGCAATACAACTGCGCCAATGAGTGCAGCGATGTGTCCTTCGACCCAGAGCCCAGGGTCATGCGAGCGAGGTTTGCCGGGTGAAGGGCGACGAACCGCCCGCAGGAATTAGGTAGGGGATTTGGAAACGCGACCCGAAACAGGGAACGTGCAGCCAGGAGTCCGGCGCCGCCGCACCCGCCGTCATCGCCGGAATCGGTTGATCCGCCGAGGGCTGGCATTCGTTGCGCTTCTCGGATTCGCCTTCGGGATTTCCTCTCTTGCCCTTCGCTACCTTAGTCCTTCTTTATATCGAGCCTCGAGCACGCAGGAACCTGAACGTCAGTCTGCCGAGGCGAGCCGCGACCGCCTGGTTGCACTTCAGCAGCAAGCTCTGAATCCCGAGAATCGGCCGGTCTATCGTTACTCGGTCGTGCCCGGGGGAGTGAAAGATGCCAAGGAATTAAAGTGGGCAGCGGAGCATGATCCCGTAGTTGCGGCTCACTACGCCGGCTTCGATTACGATCACGCGCGTGTGGTGCGCCTGGTGTTGGCGCGTACGGCTTACGTTTCGTACCGGATCGGCAACAAAGTCTATTGGACGCGCCATCGGATTTCTCTGAAGAAAGGCGAAACACTGATCACCGACGGCAGGATGACTGCGCGCACGCGCTGTGCGAACCGCGTGGAGGTAATGCCGCAGCAATTGAATTCGGTCTTCGAACCGCCCGTAGTGACGTTCGAAGAGCCGTTCCCGCCCCCGGTGGGAACGACAGTTACGGCTCCGCCGGTGCCTTTCCAATCGGCCCTGCTGCGACCTCCAATGCCCGGGCTGGGCCCCGCGCCTCCACTCACTCTGTACGATCCCATCAGCGGATCTAATTGGATCCCGGTCTCTCCTCCACCCCTGCCAGCCGTCTGCGGTGTCGGCGTCGGCAAGAAGAAGAACCCAGGAACGGGAGCGGTCGAGGCGATCGAAGATGCCGCTGCGGTCGGCAAAACCGGCAAGAAAGTCACCGGCGGCGATGCCTGCGGTGGTGGTGGCGGCGAAGTTCCCGAACCCGGCACGTGGCTGTTGATGGGAACCGGTCTGGCTCTTGTCTACGGGATGACGCGCAAAAGGTTGGCACGAACCTAGTCTGACGTTAACCCAGGCCGCTGCATCTTGTCATTTCGTCAGCACGCCATCGCGTCGATTCGGGTACGTCGGCCCGTCAACATCAGATATCCATAACTATCCTTTCGCCCTTGCCCTCGTCTAACGTCTTCCGGTAGCCTTCTACTCTTTGCCTTCTCACGGGGAGACTTTTTCATGCATTCTTGGAATGCTCGTGCCCTGCTGCTGCGGTCTTCTTTTGCATGCGCATTGCTTGTTTCCACTGGGCTCCTCGGGCAAACGCAACCGATCCGGCTGCATGTCGATCTCACCGATGCTCCGCGTAACATCTATCACGCAAATCTGGAGATTCCGGTGCGCAGCGGGGCGCTGTCGCTGGTTTTTCCCAAATGGATTCCCGGCAACCATCGTCCCAGCGGCCCGATTGGCGCGCTGACTGGAATTCGCATGGAAGCGGCCGGTCACGCTGTTGTATGGCAGCGCGACGACATCGAGATGTATGAGTTCCACATCAACATTCCCGCCGGAATCAATACGCTCACCGTCTCGCTGGATGCGATCACCTCGGATGAAAATGCCGGGGCGCGAGGCCCGGCTGCTTCGAGCAACATCCTGGACCTGAATTGGAATGCCGTGGTGCTTTACCCGAAGGGAGTTCGCTCCGACGACGTGCAGTTCGCTGCTTCAGTCACACTTCATGCGGGATGGAAGTTTGGTACAGCGCTGCGGGTCGCACGCACGAGCGGCGATGATGTGGAATTCGCGCCGGTTTCACTGACAACGCTGATCGATTCGCCGCTCATCGCAGGCGTGCATTACAAGAAAGTTGAGCTTAGCAAGCCGGGAGAGCAAGCGGTTCACGTGATGGATCTAGTCGCCGATACCGAGCCCGACCTGAACATGTCGGCAAAGAATCTGGCGTCCTTTCAGAAGCTGGTGGCGGAAACTGGGGCACTTTTCGGCGCGCGCCACTATCGCCACTACGACTTCCTGCTGACGCTCAGCAATCAGGTTGGCGGGCACGGTCTGGAGCATCATGAATCGAACGATAGTGTTGCTGAAGAGCGCACGCTGCTCGATCCCGAATTGATGCTGCTGCAAGCCGATCTCGTGCCGCATGAGTTTACGCACTCCTGGAATGGCAAGTATCGCCGTCCTGTGGGACTGGCCACGCCGAATTATCAGGAACCGATGATCGGCGATCTGCTGTGGGTCTATGAAGGATTGACGGACTATCTTGGTAACCTGCTCGCCGAGCGCAGCGGATTGAGGACCGACGAACAATACCGCGAAGTACTGGCCGAGACTGCGGCGGAGCTCGATCATCGAACAGGAAGGCAGTGGCGTCCTCTGGAGGACACGGCGCGCTCGGTGCAAACGCTGCGGATGATGGGTTACCGGTGGCTCAACTGGCGTCGCGGTCTCGATTACTATCCCGAAGGCGAACTGATCTGGCTGGAGGTCGATGCCACAATCCGCGAACAGACGCACGGACAGCGTTCGCTCAACGACTTCTGTCGCAGCTTTCATGGCGGTGAGAACGGCCCTCCGAAAGCCGTGCCTTATACGTTCGATGATGTGGTCCACACGCTGAACGACGTTGCGCCTTATGACTGGGCCAAACTCCTCCGCGATCGGGTCAGCCTGGTCACGACCCATGCTCCGCTCGGCGGGATTGAGCGTGGGGGATGGAAGCTGGTCTATAACGACAAGCCGAATGTATTCAGCGAGGCGATCGAGAAGACGTGGAAGTACTCGGATTTTTCCTACTCGCTCGGATTCGGCATCGGCGAGGAGGGCGTGCTGGCTGACACTGTGGTCGATTCCCCGGCCTACAAGGGGAATGGGTCCGGGAATGAAGTTGATCGCGGTCAACGGCCGCAAATGGTCGCCGGATATTCTGCGGGCCGCACTCAAGGCTGCGAAGGAAAATCCCGAGCCGATTGAATTGTTGGTGGAAAACGCTCAGTTCTTTAAGACATATTCCATCCCGTATCACGAGGGGGAGAAGAATCCGCATCTGGAGCGGGTAGCCGACCAGCCCGATATTTTGGGCGACATTCTCAAGCCGATGACGAATTAATGATGGATGGCCACTCTCCGGTTCTTCAGAGCTCATTGCGGCCAATGTCTGGCCGACCCGCCTCGGGTGCTGAACCCAAGGTTCTAATACCAACGTAAGCTCCTATTTCGGTTCACTCCCTCGGAATCGCGCTTAGAATCGTTCTTAGTTTAGGAATCGCTCACGCAGGTGTTCATGGAAAGGTCCTCCCCAACCTTGATCGCACGGCTTCTATTGGCCGGGTTGTGCGCGTCGCTTTCGATTCCTTCCGCCTTCTCGCAAGCCTCCATTCGATCGGTAAAAATTCTCGGCTCCAAAGATAGCGTTGAAATCGAAGTGGAAGCGAGCGATCGTGTCGTACCGCAGACGCAGGTACTGACCGGGCCGGATCGCCTGGTTATCGATTTTCCCAATACCACGCCCGGCAGCGGATTGCGCAATCAGTCGGTCGAGCGGGGTCAAGTTAAGGACATACGCTTTGGACTGTTTCAGGCTAAGCCACCGGTCACGCGGATCGTGCTGGATTTGCAGAGCACGCAGTCGTTTCAGGTCTTTCCTTACGGCAGAACTGTGATGATCAAACTGGCCGGAAGTGGGGCTGAAGTGGAGGGTTCCACGGCAGACTCCGTTTCTGCAACTCGTCCAGGCTTGGTGACGGCGAATTACGTCAATCGCGCCGAGCCGTTCGGTTCAGACGCGTCCAACTACGTGCCCGCCGTGCCGGCGAAGCCGCTCGAGGTCAGCTTTCGCGATGGGTTGCTGGCCATCCATTCCAACAAAGCCACTCTTTCCGAAGTTCTCTATGCGGTTCAGCAGCGTACTGGCGCTGAGGTTTCCATTGCAGCAGGCGCGGAGCAAGAAAAGGTCGTGGCGGATATCGGGCCCGCACCGGCGCCCGAAGTTCTGGCGCAGTTGCTCAACGGCTCCAAGTTCAACTTCCTGATTCTCAACGCCGCCAACGACCCACGACAGCTGGATCGGATTATCCTGAGCCCACGCCCCGAGCACGTCTACTCGTCGGCACCTGCGCAGAACCAGACCGTCCAGGCCGATGATGACGACACGTCGGCCGCGGCTCAAGCGGCGCCGACGCCCCAGCCGAATCGAGCTCCAGCCCGAGTGGCACCCGTTCCTCCTGTGGAGCAGGACCAGGCGGAAAGTAAGCCGGAGCAGCCAACTCCTGAGCAGTAGCTCGGTGTTCACTTGAACCATCTGGTATATCCTTCTGAAAAACAGAGATTTATCCCGCACTGGTGATCGCAATCACAAAATCTGGTGATAGCCCGCATACCGCGTCCTGAGCGGTGGTGCAATCCTACTGATGTAGAGAGCGGGAGGTGTCTATGACCCCCACAGAACCCATCGGGCAAGCCGTCATTGAACGCAAACAGCATGACACGGGCGAACAAGCTGGCACAGCCATCAAGAACGTTCTGTTTGCCACGGATTTTTCTGCCATCTCAGAAGCGGCACTGCCGTACGCCGCCGCCATCTGCCGGCGTTTTGGCAGCACGCTGCATATTGCGCACGTCATGTCCGACACCAGCCTGCTGATGGCAACCGGGGGCGTCGACTACGTGAGCCTGGGCACGATGTACGATGCTGCCCAAGCCGAGGCAAAGGAGAAGATCGAACAGATCGTAGAGCGACTGGGAGGAATTCCGCATCGCGACTACGTGCGGCACGGGCAAATCTGGGGGGCTCTCGCTGAAATCATCGCCGGCGCCGGAATTGATTTGATCGTGGTTGGAACCCACGGCCGCACGGGCCTGGGTAAACTTCTGCTTGGCTCGGTGGCAGAAGACATCCTGCGCCATGCCCCGTGTCCTGTGCTGACCATCGGGCCGAAAATTTCCGGACGCGACAAGCTGCCCACGTTCCCCAATCATCGCCGCGATCTGGATCCAGCCGAACTCGAAGTCCGGCACATTCTGTTGGCAACAGACTTTGCGCCAAACGCAGGCACCCATGCCGAGCGAGCGGTTGCGTTGGCACACAGTTTCGGCGCACAACTCACCCTGTTGCACGTCATGGAGGAGTACGCCGAACTCGGGAGCCGTTCCGCACCGGTGGAAGAGAGCTTGAGCCGGCTGCGGGGCTTGATCCCACCCTCAGCAGTGATGGCGTACTCAATTGAGACGGTGTTAGAGTTTGGCCCCGCGTTTGAACGAATTCTGAAGGTTGCGCAGGATCGCGAAGTTGACTTGATTGTTCTGGGAGCGCGTTCGGCCGAATTGGCGGGAACCTCTCGCCTGCCATGGTCGACAGCGCATGAAGTCATCGCCAAAGCGCATTGCCCCGTGTTGACGTTGCGGGACTGAGCGGCCGCGTTTGGAATCGAAGGTCCGAAGCTTCTAAAATCGGCTGTTGGAATCGCGCCGATGCCTTTGGCCGCAAAACCCGCGAGGCAGCGCCTGCGCATCAAGCTCCGCGGAGCCGTGCAGGGGGTCGGTTTCCGTCCCTTTGTGTATCGCCTCGCCACCGAAATGTCTCTCACCGGCTGGGTGCTGAACTCCGCCTCGGGATTGGTGGTAGAAGTCGAAGGCGGGTCGGAACAGTTAAGTCTCTTTGAGCGACGGATCGAGCAGGAACGGCCGAAAGCTTCGGTTGTGACGGTGCATGAGTCGGAGTGGATTGCGGCGGAAGGAGCAACCTGCTTCGAAATTCTTGCCAGTGACACCGACAGCGGCAAGTCCGTGAACGTGCTTCCCGATCTCGCCACCTGTACCGATTGTCGCGAAGAACTGTTCAATCCCGAAAACCGCCGCTTCGAGTATCCCTTCACCAACTGCACCAATTGTGGCCCGCGCTACACGATCGTCGTGGACATTCCCTACGACCGGCCCAACACCACGATGCGCGAATTTATTCTCTGCCCGCGCTGCCGCGAGGAGTACGAAAATCCCGCCAATCGCCGCTTTCATGCGCAGCCGAATGCTTGTCCCCTATGCGGGCCGAAGCTGGATGGCACGATCGAAGATACGGTCGAAGCTTTGACGCAAGGCGAGATTGTTGCTCTCAAAGGCATTGGCGGATTTCAGTTGCTCGTCGACGCGCGTAATGCGGCCGCGGTGGCTCGGCTGCGTGAGCGCAAGCATCGCGAGGAAAAACCGTTCGCGCTGATGATGCCGTCGCTCGAAATGGCACGCGAATATTGCGAAATATCTCCCGCGGAGGTGCAGCTTCTGGAGTCGCAGGCCGCGCCCATTGTTCTGCTCAGACCGAATCCCAGCACCGACATCGCGTGGAATGTCGCTCACTGCTCACCGTATCTCGGCGTGATGCTGCCATACTCGCCGCTGCATCATCTGCTGATGCAGGAGTGCCGGTTTCCATTGATCGCGACCAGCGGCAATCGGAGCGACGAGCCGATCTGCATCGCGAATGAGGAAGCGGCAACGCGCCTGAAAGATATCGCCGATCATTTCCTGATGCACAATCGTCCAATCGTGCGTGCCTGTGACGATTCGGTGGTGCGCTTAACCCGCGGCCGCGCGGGCATTCTGCGCCGCGCCCGCGGTTACGCTCCCCTTGGAATTCGTGTTCCTCACGAACTTCCGCCGGTGCTGGCGGTGGGCGGACATCTGAAGAACACCGTCGCCATCGCGGTGGGCCAGGATGTTTTCCTCAGCCAGCACATCGGCGATCTCGACACTCTGGAAGCGCGCGGGGCGTTCGAGCGGGCGATTACGGACCTGTGCCGCCTCTACAGCTTCAAACCTGACGCAGTCGTTTGCGATCTACATCCCGATTACGCCTCGACGCAGTGGGCGGAACGGTCGGGACTTCCGATCGTTAGAGCGCAGCATCACCAAGCCCACGTCGCGGGGTGTGCGGCGGAGAACGGTGTCAAGGGTGAATATCTTGGAGTTTCGTGGGACGGGACCGGTTACGGTCTCGACGCCGCGATCTGGGGTGGGGAATTTTTTCGTGTCGACGGCAATCGATTCGAACGAGTTGCCCATCTGCGCTCATTTGGATTGCCTGGCGGGGATACGGCGGTGAGAGAAGGCTGGCGCTCGGCGGAGAGTTTGATATTCGAAGTGCGTAAGACAGAATCGGTCGGCGACGAAGATTCTGCGGAGAATCCACGGTTGGACCGAGCCAAGGTTCGCACCATGCTTGAACGCGGCGTTAACGTGGTGCCGACAAGCAGCGTAGGTCGGCTATTTGACGCGGTTGCCTCGATCGTCGGAGTGGCGCAGGAAAACCGCTTCGAAGGTCAGGCCGCCATGCTTCTGGAGAATGAAATCGGAGCGCTACGGACCGAAGAGGCGTATGCTTTACCAGGTGGAGACTGGGGTCCGCTGGTTTCGGCTGTTGTGGAGGATCAGCGCGCCGGGGTCAGCGCAGCAATGATCGCGGCGAAGTTTCACAATGCACTGGTGAAGTGGATTTTGGAAGTTGCTTTCGGCGCCAAGTTAAAACAGGTGGTGCTAAGCGGCGGCGTCTTTCAGAACCGCTACTTGACCGAACGAGCCGCAGCAGCGCTGGAATCGTGCGGGTATGACGTCTTTACGCACCGCCAGGTCCCGCCGAACGACGGCGGCATCTCGCTGGGGCAAGCGGTGATGGCGACACTATGACGCTGCTGCTGTCAGCATGAACGGGAAGGGCACGACTTCAATCGTGCCGCGGAGATCGGAGAAAACTGCGGCTTTAGCCGCTGAGGCCAACGAAACATGTGTCTCGCAGTTCCCGGAAGAGTTGTTGAGATCGTCGACGGAGGCGACATCGCCTTCCGCGTCGGCAAGGTCGACTTCGGCGGCATCCGCAAGGAAGTTAATCTCGCCTATACGCCGGAAGCCGAGGTTGGGAAATATGTGCTCGTCCATGTGGGCTTCGCCATCAGCGTGATTGACGAGGCCGAAGCCAAGCGCGTGTTCCAGTATCTGGAGGAGCTCGGTGCAGTGAAAGAGGAACTCGGTGAAATTCCTCAGTGAATATCGCGATCAGAAAGCCGCGGAACAACTCGCGCAGGCGATCCGCAAGAAGGTCACCCGCCCGTGGACCATCATGGAAATCTGCGGCGGACAGACTCACACCATCGTCAAGAACGGACTTGAAGATCTTTTGCCGCGCGAAATCACGCTCGTTCACGGCCCAGGCTGCCCGGTCTGCGTGACGCCGATTGAGCTGATCGACAAGGCCGTTGCGATTGCGCAGCGGCCGGAAGTGATCTTCTGTTCCTTCGGGGACATGCTGCGCGTGCCGGGCTCGTCGAAGAGCCTGTTCGACGTGAAGGCCGAAGGCGGAGATGTGCGCATCGTATATTCGCCGCTCGATGCGCTCAAGCTGGCGAAAGTGAATCCGCAGAAGCAGGTGGTCTTCTTCGCCGTCGGATTCGAGACCACCGCGCCCGCGACCGCGCTGGCCGTCCGCCAGGCCAGGCGGCAGAGGCTTGGCAACTTCTCCATGCTGGTGGCGCACGTGCTCGTGCCACCCGCCATCGAAACTA
>Ga0187782_10002365_pt1 | contig 13897 bp, 9 predicted proteins | sample 0715_SJ02_MP15_2_FD_132454 | JGI IMG/M metagenome (GOLD analysis project Ga0187782, IMG submission 132454) | Tropical peat soil microbial communities from peatlands in Department of Meta, Colombia - 0715_SJ02_MP15_20_MG | ecosystem: Environmental > Terrestrial > Soil > Wetlands > Peat | place...
CGAGAAAGCCAGCCAGGATGGCGTAGCGGGCGTTGCTGCGGGCCTCGGCAGTGCGAGAAGTCGGAATCAAGGATTGGCACCTACCTTTCTCCTGAACGTGGTAGCGGCGAGTTTAGCTCGCCCAGCGGCGGCGTGAAGCCGCCTCGACATCAAACCGTTCCGCCGTCACTCGCGATCGGTTGCGTTAACAGCGGCATTTTTCGCCGCGACTGGAAGGGCGGGGCTTCAGCCCCGCCGGTACGCAGAGCACGGTTGGAGGGGCCTTTAGGCCCTGAAGCAACGCCGCTTCAGGGGCTAAAGCCCCCGAGGTATAGCCTTTTCTCTGCGGCGGGGCTGAAGCCTCGCCCTTCCCTGTGCCGTCGATTAATGCGCTTAAAATTCCAACCAAGCGCTGGCTCCCGCTTCCAGCCATCGATTCTGGAGAGTATACTCCCGTCAGGGCGCGGCGCTGCGCTTGCGTTGGCGGTGCTTATGGAATACCGCAATCAGGCTGACGAATATCACCGGCTGCAAGAACTCTATGCCGAGATGAGCGATGAGGAGATTGAAGCCATGTCGGGCCAGATGCAGAACCTCACTGACATTGCCCGAGGGGTTCTGCGGGCGGAGATTTCCCGGCGGCGCTTAGGCCCCCAGGGCTTGGACCCCGAGGAAGATCCTCGTGAGGTTGCCCGCCGGGCTTTGCGCGAACAGCAGGCGGAACGGGAAATGGCCGCGCGCGGGAATGCCGCCCGGGACGGGCCAGGGGATGCCTCCGAGCTGAGCGACTCCCCGCATGTAACAAACCTCGTGAATCTGCGGAGCCCGGATCCCCTGATGGGCGGCTTCGACCCGCAGGCCTATGACCTGGTTGCTATCTGGAATGCCGGCGACGCATCGGAAGCCCGAGAGATCATGCACGTTTTGGACGTCGTCGGCATCACAGCTTATCTGGGCCCTGAAAATGCCGAACGTCTGGACGATTACAAAGGCAGCTATGAAGATGGGGTTGCGATCAAAGTCATGAAGTTCCAGGGCCGATTTGCGCTGGATGGACTCCATCGCCTGTTTCCCCCAAAAGAGGAAGAAGCTCGTTCGAACCTCGCCGATTACGCCATCTTCTGTCCCACCTGTAACTCACGCGAGGTCATTTTCGTGGGTCTCGATGTCCAACCCGAAGCGGAACCTGCCGCCGGCGCCAGGTACAACTGGCTCTGCGACGTCTGCGGCTGCGAGTGGAAGGACGATGGAATCGCGAAAGCGACGGGAGTTGAATAGAGACCTCGACGTTGAAAAGCAGAGTTATGTGCCTTATGACCGCTTGCAAGGTCCAACGCGTTGGACCATAGGCGCAGAGATAGGGTGATGGTTATGAACAATGCGATGAAGGTCCGAGCAATAGGGCGAGGCCTGGTGATTGTCAGTCTGCTCTTACTGCCCTTTCGCCTGGCAGTGTACCTGGCCAGCCAGGTCCTGGTTCTGGCAGGTTACGTCTCGGGTTCGCTTTTAATAGCCGGTATCGTGCTTTGGATCGCCGGCGCTATCATGGTCGGCTACAAAGAAGAGCCCACAAAGCGCCCACAGCCTTAGCACGGAATCCTTATCAGGAGTAGGGAAGGGCGGGCCTGAACAGGCCGCCCTATTTCCCTGCCACGGCGCGGCCCACACGCCTCATCCAGGCCAGTTCATCTTCACTCATCGGGCCCCGCCGCAGAGCTTCGAACGCCGCTTGCATCTGCGCGGGATTGGCCGGGCCTGTCAAGCAGACATCCACTTCCGGGCGCGACAGAACGTAACGGTAGCAGTCGGTGGCGGTCGGCACATGTTCTGAGGTGGGAATGCGGCGTCCGCCGGCTAGAACTCCCTGCAGCGTCGTTTTTCCCAGCAGTTGTCCCCAACTGGTGCCCGTGAACGAAACCATGCCGGGCGGCTTCGAGCCAGGCAGACGAGGGAAGATGTCGTTTTCGGCGCCCGGATGGGCCGCATTATAGCGGAAATGGACCACATCGAAGTCACGCCCGGCCGCAATCCCCGGCACCAAGGTCCGCTGGTGCGTTGAGACTCCCAGGAATCGCGCCAGGCCGCGCTTCTGCAGCGCCCGCGCCGCCTCGAGAATCCTGGGAGAGACAGGCTTGTTCCACATCCCCAACAGCAGGACGTCGGTGTGGTCAAAGTTCAACGCCCGCAGCGCGCGCTCCAGGCTCCAACTCATCAGGCCGGCGATCCGGGTGTAGGATTGAATGACCAACACGAACCGGTCGCGTTGCGCGCGCAAGCGCCGAAGCGCGGCGCCGAACGAGTCTGTACGCCGGGAGCCCCAATAGATATAGTTCACGCCCCTTTCGAAGGCCCACTCGACCGCTGTGCCGGGAACGCCGTAACTGGCGGCGACGCCGAGCCGCCCCACCTCCAGTCCGGTTCTTCCCAAGAGCCGGCGCGTGAAATCACCCTGCGTCGCAGCGAACACGGTTGCCATGATGGAAGCACTCCTCCCTGGGGCCGCCAGTATAACAAAATCGGCCCACGTGCCGTAGGGGTAGGGCTTGCCCTACCCCCGGGCCCCCGCCCCGCAAAAGGGGGACGGCAAGCCGTCCCCCTACATATTCGACTGTGAATGGCATGGTACTCGGTTTCATGGTAAGTTCAATCGAGCAAGGAACAGAATTCACAATCAGGGGTCCGCTATGCAGAGTCGCATCCTCGGCACCACCATGCCGGTGCTGGAAATCGAGCTTGAACCTAACGAGTCGGTGATTTCTGAAGCCGGCGAGCTTTCCTGGATGACCAGTTCCATCCAGATGACCACCCACACCCAGTTTGCCGGGGGCGGTGGAATTTTCGGCGTGCTGAAGCGCGTGGCGGGTGGCGGGTCGCTGTTCATGACGGAGTATCGCGCCTATGGCGCGCCGGGAGCGGTCTCCTTCGCCACCAAACTGCCGGGGCATATTGTGCCCGTCCAAGTGGGCGCGGGACACGAATACCTCATCCACCGGCATGGATTTCTGTGCGCCACGCCGCAGATTCAGCTCAGCGTCGGCTTCCAGCAATCGTTGGGCGCGGGAATTTTCGGCGGCGACGGCTTCCTGCTCCAGCACGTTGGCGGGACTGGAACAGCCTGGATCGAACTCTCAGGCGAACTGATCGTGAAGGACCTGGCGGCGGGAGAAAACTTGCGCGTGCATCCCGGACACGTCGGCGCCTTTCAAGCCTCCGTCTCCTTCCAGATCACCACGGTGCCCGGAATCAAGAACCTGATTTTCGGCGGCGACGGGATCTTTCTCGCCTCGCTCACCGGCCCAGGTCGAGTCTGGCTGCAAACGCTCCCCATTTCCAAGCTGGCGCACAAGCTGCTCGAGTACATGCCCAAGCCGCACCGCGAAACGGTCGAGGGCGGCGTGGTGGGAGGCATCGTTGGGTCAATCCTGGATGGGATGAAATAAGACCGCCTAGCTCTTGGGCTTTTCCTCTTTGGCCTTATCCTCTTTGGGCCTACGATCGAGCTTCTTGAATTCTCCGCCCAGCCCTTTTCCTATTTTGCCGACCCCTTTTCCTGTGCCCTCGCCTACGTTCTTGCCTAAGCCTCCAGCTCCCTTGCCGATAGAAGCCCCGGCGCCCGCCACATTCCCGTGCGCCAGGTCTGCGGCACCGCCCGCGGTTCCTTTGGCCATATTACCAGCCCCTTTGGCCGCGCCTTTGCCGACGTCGCCACCGCCCTTGGCCATCTCCTTCCCGGGTTTGCTTGTCTTCTTTTTATCAGTGTGAGCCGATTTCTGGGTCTTCTTGGTTTCGTGATCCGCGTTCGACTGACTCCAGCCGCAAACCGCGAAGGCCGCGCTCAGAACGATCAGACAAAACACTCGCAATCCGGATTTCATCGCGTTACTCCTGTCCGGGCTCTCGACTTCCTCTAACGCCTCGCCTCTATTTTAGATGCAATCGCCAGCCCGCTTGGCGTTTCTTCCTTTTCTGGAGCGCGGGCTTCCAGCCCGCCTGGCCCGGCCGGACTGCGGCCTGGAAGCAGCGCTCGGAATGAGCCTGCGCGATCAGCAAAGCCGAATCATTCGCGCCCGCCGGCTGGCAAGCACCCGGAATCCATGAAAAAACCCTGACCCCAACTCCACTCCCCCTCTTCCCTCTCCCCGGTGAGAGCGAAGAGGGGAAAGGGGTGAAAGGGTAAGGGGTTTCCCCCGCCATTCTCATCGCGGATCTGTTCGTGCTTTCCGAGTTCAGCGTACTTTGCGCCTTTGCTTGAAACGGCCTTTTTGGTCTCGTTGCGTCTGTTCTCTTAACAGTATCTTAATAATGTGGTCAACACGATTTAACCCGTCGACATTAAGCTGCCCTTTACTTGATTAACCCCTCGTTCGCGGGTTCTTCACTTCTTCGAAGGCCCTGGGCTCTCCCATTGGGATTTGTGAGTTTCGAGTGAAAGCATGAACATCAACCAAAGGAGGAGACGTGTATGGATCGTCGATGTCGTGATACGGCAATACTGCTTTTGGTGGCCAGTTTCCTGAATGTGTCGATGGCCCTGGCGCAAGCGAACAAAGGCAGGATCGAAGGACGCGTTGCAGACAGCTCCGGAAGTGCGCTCCAGGGCGCGCAGGTGACTCTCCAGCCCGGCGGCTACTCCTCCGTTTCAGATCAACAAGGTGAATTTGCCCTCCGAGATGTAGCCGTCGGCGACTACACCATCTCGGTCTCCTACGTCGGCTTTGCGGACTTCAATTCCAAAGTGACGGTTACCGCCGGCCAAGCGGCGAAGGTCGATGCGGTGCTCCAGGTCGCCTCCGCGCACCAGCAAGTCACCGTGGTTGCCGAACCCGTGACCGCTGAGGCGGAAGCGGTGAATGTGGAGCGGACGGCCGACAACATCCTGCAAGTCATCCCGGCGGAAGTGATCACCAGCCTTCCCAATGCCACCATTGCCGACGCTGCCGGCCGGCTGCCGGGCGTTTCCCTCGAGCGCGATGAGGGCGAAGGCAAATACATCGACGTGCGCGGTACCGCCCCCGAGCTCACCAACACCACCATTGACGGCGTCAACACTCCCTCGCCGGAAGGCACCGTCCGCCAGGTGAAGCTCGACACCATCCCCGCCGACCTGGTGGCGGAGGTGCAGGTCAACAAGACTCTCCAGGCCAATCAGGATGGCGACGGCATCGGCGGCTCGGTGAACCTGGTGACCAAGACGGCGGGCGACCGGCCGCTGTTCAGCTTCGGCGGAATTGGGGGTTACACGCCCATCATGGGCGGCCGCCACATGGACCTGGCTAACTTTACCGTCGGCGATCGTTTCGGCGCCCAGAAGCGCCTGGGCACGCTGTTCGAGGCCACTTACGACTACAACGGGCGCGGCATCGACGACATCGAGCCCACCCCCGACGCCGTCCAAAACCCGGATGGCAGCCTCACCCCGCATTTTGACTCGATGGACCTCCGCGAGTACCAATACACGCGCTCACGCTGGGGGTTTGGCGGAAGCACCGATTATCGAATCAGCGACAACTCGACCCTCAATCTTCGCTACCTCTATTCCGATTTCAAGGACTACGGCAACAAGTGGGTCTTTACCTTGAACGACGGCAGCGCGCCGCACGCCAAGCAGTCCGAACGCGCCCCGGATTTTGGCATCGGCAATCTGGCGTTAAGCGGATCACACGTTCTGGGTGCAACCCTGATCCATTGGGAAGCTGCCGTTTCCCGCTCGGATGAGTATGCCTCGGGCGGCAACCCCGGCGCGGACTACTCTCCGATCGGCGCCCTGGCGAACTCCACCAACTGCCTCTACGACGCCGCAGCCACCCACAACATCTACCTACCCCGGTGGACGCCCAATTGTTTCACCCCGGGCCCCGACGATGTCCTCGATACCAACGGTTACGCCCTCGCGGATGTGATCTACTCGCACGGCCTGACCGAACAGCTTAACCTCTTGGGCTCGGTGGACGTGTCCAGGAATTACCACCTGGGTTCGCATTACGCCACCTTCCAGTTTGGCGGCAAGGTCCGCAACGCGCATAAGTTCGACGACTCCTGGGAAGACCAGTTCGACCCCAATGGCACCCTGCTGATGACGCAGTTTCTCGGCAACTTCCACAACCCGGACTACTATTTTCACGACTACCCGCCTTACGGGCCGGTCCCCGACTGGTTCAACGTCACCGGGCTTGTGAACCACGATAGCAGCCTGTTCAGCTCAGCCCAAAGCGGGCAGCCCTACGGCGGCAACAACGTCAACTTTGACATGGTCGAGCGGGTCTCCGCCGGTTACGCCATGAACACCGTCGACCTCGGCCGGGTGCGGCTGGTCACGGGCCTGCGCATCGAAGGCACCCAGGTGCACACCTTGAGCTGCAATTGCAACAATCCGGTTACCAGCGGCGGGCCGGTCAATGTTCCCCTCACCGGTTCCTACGTCGACTTTCTACCCAGCGCCTCGGCGCGCGTGCGCTTGGACGACAGTTCCGATCTCCGCTTCGTCTATGGCCGCGGACTCGCCCGGCCCGATCCCCAGTTCCTTACCACGGCCGTCTCGATCGACACGTCCACTGCGCCCTATACCTACAGCATCGGCAATCCGGGCCTGAAGGCGGAGCACGCCAACAACATCGATGTCCTCTACGAGCGCTATCTGAAATCCTTCGGGATGGTTTCGGCAGGGTTCTTCTATAAGAACCTCACCGAACCCATCGTGGAATCCACCACGCACCCCACCACCGGGCAATTCGCCGGCTACATCGTGCAGCAGCCCAGCAACGCCGGCAGCGCCTGGATCACCGGGTTCGAGGCCGCCTATCAACAGCAATTCCGATCTCTCCCTGGCATTTGGAATGGTCTGGGCCTCATGGCGAATTACCTCCGTGCAGGATCGCGGACCTTTGACCTTCAGGATCCCAGCGGCACGGCCGGCCTCTACCGCACGGACAACCGACCGCTGCTGCGCACCTCGCCCAGCGTCTGGAATATCAGCCCCAGTTACACGCGCGGGCGTGTCAACGCCCGCTTCGGGATGAGTTATAACGGCGCCTCCATCTACCAGTACAACTACTCCTCCGGCGCCGCGTACGGCGTCAACGGGCCCAATGGCGACAACTACCTCTTCCCCCATTTGCAACTCGACTCGCAGGCCAGCGTGCGGGTGAAGGGCGGTCTCTCCTTCATGTTCGCCATTCTTAATATGTCGGACGAAGTCTTCGGCTTCTACAACGGGAGCAAGCAATACATGACTCAGCGTGAGTTCTACCACCCCACTTACGAGCTCGGCTTCCGCTGGGACAGCGCGGTCGGCAAATGAGAATGACAAGGCTGGCGATTTTTTCACACCTTTTCAGTCGCGGGATCCAGTCGGCTGTTAGCCGGCTGCTGGTTTTATTCCTATGTTCTGCAGGCGCTAATTTCTGCGCCGCCCGCGCTAGCGCTCCTCCCACATTGCGCTACGTGGTCATCATCACCCGCCACGGAGTGCGCTCGCCTACCTGGAAGAACGAGCGCCTGAACCAGTACTCGACCGAGCCGTGGCCACAGTGGGGAATTCCACCGGGCAACCTGACCTCTCACGGCCGGGCCCTCATCCAGCTCATGGCTGCGTACTACCGTGCGTGGCTTTCGGGGCAGGGATTGCTCCACCAGCAAGGATGCGTCGACGTCAGCCGGGTCTACATTTATGCCGATACCGACCAGCGAACGATCGAGACCGGTAAGGCTCTGGCAGAGAGCCTGCTGACCGGCTGCACCGTCGCGGTCCACTCACAACCGCTGGGCGGCAAAGACCCGCTGTCCGACCCGCTGGAAGTCCGTCTCGCCAAGCCCGATTGGGAAACCGCCGCCCAGGCCGTGCGCGAGCGTCTGGCAGACCCGTCCGGCCGCTTCCGGGATTTGCATCGCGCTGCCTTTGAAACCCTTGAGTCCGTTCTCGTGGGACAAGGCACCCCGCAACAAAAGATTGAACCACCGAATGAGATCAGCGTTTCTGTCACCGGCAAGGGTATTCAGCTCAATGAGCCTTGGAGCGTTGCGTCGACGCTCGGCGAGGATCTGCTTTTGGAATACACGGAAGGGATGCAAGGTAAGGATCTGGGTTGGGGCCGCCTCGACGCGAATGCACTCGACCGGATTCTCGAGCTGCACGCGCTGTACGCGGACCTGATGCGAAGGACTTCCTATCTTGCTCGCGCCAGAGGTTCCAATTTGCTCTATCATGTTCTACAGTCGATGAAGCAGGCGGTCGGCGGGAAAGCATCGCCTGGCGCGCTGGACACTCCGGGAACTGCTGTCTTAATCGTGTCCGGCCACGATACCAACCTCTCGAATCTTTCGGGCATGCTAGGGCTTTCCTGGCATTTACCGGGATATCAGCCGGACGATACGCCGCCCGGGGGAGCGCTGGTTTTTTCAATTTGGCAGCAGCCCGGTGCTGCCGAATGCTCCGTGCGCACGCAATACCTTGCGCAGACCATGGAACAGATGCGGCGTGCCACTCCCCTCAACCTTTCTGCCCCGCCTGCGGAGGGAGATGTGCCGATTCCGGGTTGCGAACCAATCACCGCGACAGCCGGCTGCTCTTGGGATGTGTTTACCAAGGTGATCGAGCAGGCTATCGACCAGCGGTTCGTCTCGATGGAGCCGGCAGCTAACTAAAGCGTCTACTCCAAGGCAGGTCTCGGCGGGGCGAGGGGCTTAACCAACGCAGGGCTCGCGCCAGGGGCTACTTCTGACGCCCTGCCGGGGCTCGGGTACGCGCTTTGCGCTCTTTGCGTGCTTTGCGCCTTTGCCTGAAACCGCTTTGGTCTTTAGGAATTAATTCCCACGCTCCGTCTATCGCGCCGCAGGGTTTTTCGAGGCTAGCAGGATGACCTTCTTGGTGTGGTCGTCCGGAAGGCGGTCGATCAGCAGGAGGAATGGATCGACGCCGGCCTGGTCCGGCAGCTCGGCGGTCGAGAAGGTATAACTCGAGCGGGCCTGGCTGACGTGGATGCGCTCGCGGTAGAGCGTGCGGCCGTACTTGCGCCCGTTCTCGGGCTTGGCGAAGGCGCCGATGTCAATCCAATCGTTCACGGGCACCTCGGTCTCGATGCCCTTGTCGTCTGCTTTGAATTTGTGGCATTCGATATCGAGGCAGACGTCGTACTTACCGTCGGCGCGCCGGCGCGCCGTGGCCTCGAGGGTACGGTTTGAAAACAGCGTGATGTCCTCGAACAGGTCCTTGATCAGGTATTGGTACGGTGGCGGCGTCTGCTCGCTCAGCGCGTCCACCAGCGCCCAGGATGTGGGGTAAGGCGGCGCATGGTAAGCGTACTGGCCAACCAGCTTGCGCAGCGCGGCATTGACCTTCTCCTCGCCGATCATCTCCTTGAGGTCATAGAGGACCACGCTGGCTTTGTGATAGTGGATATAGCCCTGCTCCATTTCGACGCTCACGAGCGGCCGCTCCTTGAGCTGCTCGCGGCCGCGCGCGCGGAGATACTGATCCATCTCGTAGCGCAGGAATTTGCGCATCCTATCGCGGCCGTATTCCTTCTCCATCACCATCAGGGACGAGTACTGCGCCAGCGATTCCGAAAGCAGCGTGGCCCCTTGCATATTGGCGCCGATCACCTGTTGGGCCCACCACTGGTGACCCATCTCATGCGCCACGACGTAAAAGACCATGTCGATGTCGTCGGGATGGTTCAGATTGGCGATGAAGCCCACGGACTCCGAATAAGGCATGGTGCCGGCGTAGGCTTGCGCGAACGTTCCCACGCGCGGGAATTCGACGATGCGCGCCTGGCGGTGATAGTACGGACCGAAGTTCTCGGTGTAGTAGGCGAGCGACCGCCGGAGACAGTTCATCATGCGCGGCACATTCCAGGGATGGTTGCGGTCGTAGTAGACCTCCAGCTTGATGCCGTTCCAGTCCTCGCGCAGCACTTCGTAGCGGGCGGAGAGGAACGCGAAGTAGAAGAGCGAGGGATGGTCGAGCTTGTACTGGAAATAGCGCCGGCCGTTCTCGAGCCATTCGCGCACGAGCGATCCCGGCGCGATGGCGATCTGATCGGGCGAGGTGCCGATCACCGTCTCCGCGTCCACCCAGTCGGCGTGGCCAGGTATGTAGTGGTCGCGGCAATCGTCATTGCAGTTGCGCTCGAGCGCGGGCATCATTTCCTGCTCGCCCAGCCCGTACTCGCGCCGCTGGTTCGGATCGTTGAGCTCGCCCACCGCTGAGTAGCCGATGGTCGGCCCGACAGAACTGTTGAAGAAGGTGCCGTTCTGCGCCAATTCGTTGGCGCTCACCGAGTTCTCGAAGCCGCGGTTGTGGCTCTGCACCGTGAAGGTCAGGGTGCGGCTCTCGCCTGGCTGAAGCGGCGTCGAGAAGCGGTAGATGCGGTAGTGCAAGCGCGCGTCGTCCTTGGCCAGCGCGGCGCCGGGGATGGCGATGGCGGCGTCGTAGCTCCCGTTCAGCGAGAAGTGAACTTCGCCGAGCGGCTGCGGAAACGGGTTGTAGATCACCTCCTCGCCGCGCATCAGCAGGTTGCGCGTGGCGGGGAAGAGGTCGATGGCATACTTCACACTGCGCACGCGCGGCTGGGGCAGCTTCTCGAAGCGCTTGTAGTTCTTCTCGTACTCCGCCTGGTTGCGCTCCAGGTCTTTCGGCCCCAGCAAGGTGTTCAGGACTTCCGTGTTGTAGTAGATCCACCCTCCGGTGGCGGCGAAGGCCGCAAGCAAGCCCAAGGCCAGCGCCGGCCACGGCTTCCGGAAGCGCCGCCGCGCGTTCCGCCAGCGCTCGCGCCAACCTCTCTCGCGCCCGCGCGGCCACAGCAGGATGGTGGCAATAGCGAGCAAGCCGCTGGCGAGAACCCAATACAACGTGAACCAGCGCCAGGCCGTGATGTAGGGAGCGTCGCCGAACATGTCCGAGTAAGTCACGTCGGGGGCCGTGCCGAACTTCACCAGATTGGTCGCCACGTTCAGAGGATCCCAGATGAGGGAATTGGCGATCGCAAAAGCGATGAAGAGGAAGTAGCCCAGATACTTGTTGGGCGAAAGCACGTGGATGAAGAACGCCAGCACGCCGAAACAGAGAAAGAAAGCGCCGTCGCGCAAAAAGAGCTGCTCGAGGTAGAGACTGAATTGGAAACGGTGATAACCGTAAGCGGCTTGCACTGCGACGCCGGCGAGCAGGGCGATCAACTGCACCAGCAGCGCGGTGGCGAGCAGCGCGGCAAGCCGGGAAAGATACGCCAGCCACTCCGCGGTGGGCAGCGAATCCAGCATCTCGTCCATGCGCCGCTCGCGATCTTTCCATACCAGCGCGCCCGCGTAAAAAGTGATGATAGCTAGTATAAACACATAGAGTTCGCTATTAATGATCTCGAGAATCCAGTAGGTGACCGGCAGCGTGCTGTTACCGTAGCCTTCGCGGGCGCTGAGAATGATACTGGAGAGGCAGTTGATCAACCCTGCAAGTAAAACGATTACGAACACGGTACTCTTCACGATGCCGGCCAGGTGCATCTTGAACGAGGCATAGAACTTGGGCCAGAGGGCCTCGCTGAAGGCTGCGGGAACGGCGGCCACCGGCGCCGCCGAGGGCACGAGGATCGCGGCTTCTTCGTGAAAGCGCGGAGCCCTGGCGCGCCGCTCGGCAAAGCTGAAACGGAAGTATGCAAACGTCAGGAACGCTGCTCCCACCGCCAGCCAAAGCAGGCGGTTCCAAAGCAGCGGACCGCTGGCCCCCAGCGCCAGCGTGTTTTTCTCGGCCAACGTCCAATACTTGGTGGCCACGTAGAAGGGGCGGATGCCGAAGGGATCGAGTAGAGTGGCAAGGCGCTCGCGCTCGAGGTTCTGGATGAGCGACTCGGCGACTGCGTACCCGGTCAGGAACACCAGCGCGGCCGCGAACGAAACCATGTCATTGCGGGCCAACACAGCGACGGTGAACATGACCGCCGCCACGAGGAAGGCGTTAGGCACGGCAAACAACAGGATGCCCTTGAGGTGCGCTCCCCAGTAAACCGGCGCCCAGCGTGCCGGCTCAACCCAGGGCATGTACTTGGCCAGCAGAATGCCGATGGAAACGCCCAGCATGGGAATGATGGAAACCAGAGTGGCGCCGAGAAAGCGGCCAAAGAGATAATCCCTCCGGCTGATGGGCGTGGAGAAGACGATCGGGTAAGTGTTATGGCTGAAGTCGCGCGAGGCGGCGGAATTGACGAACGCTGTCGAGAACAGCACCGTCAGAATGCCGATGAGGGCGTAAAAGCTCTCGATCACAAACGGCGCATTGCGCAGGGTGTTGGACAATGCCCCGCCCACCTGGACCTGGTCCGAGCTCACCGCGCCGAATATCATGAGGCCGATGAGCAGGGTGAAGATCCAGAGCATCCAGGAGCGGAGCCAGTAGCGAATTTCGAACCAGGCGATTGGCCAGAGCATGGGGATTCTCAGTTCCAGCCTCGGATCTTGGTGAAGAACACATCCTCGAGGTTGGGCGCGCTGGGGGCGAAGCCCTCGTCAGGAGCGGCGGCGCTGAGCACATGGAGAGAGGGCCGTCCCCCGACCAGCCGGCTGGAGATCACCCGATGGCGCTGCTCGCAGGCGGGCAAGTCAGCCTTGGCGATCGACTGCTGCCAGACGCGGCCTCGCAACTCAGCCACGGCGGCCTCCGGCGATCCCTCGTAAAGAACGCGCCCTTGGTGGAGGATAGCCATTTGAGTACAGAGGTCCATGACGTCCTCGACGATGTGAGTGGACAGGATGACGATCACCTGCTCGCCGATCTCGGCCAGCAGATTGTAGAAGCGGTTCCGCTCGCTGGGATCGAGTCCGGCCGTGGGCTCGTCCACAATCAGCAACTGAGGGTTGCCGATTAGGGCCTGAGCGATCCCGAAGCGCTGCCGCATGCCGCCCGAAAAATTGGCCAAAGCTTTTTTCCTGACGTCGTAGAGATTGCAGCGCTTCAACATGGCTGCCACCCGCTCTTTACGGGGCCCGGCGCCGCCGATGCCCTTTAGCACCGCGAGGTGCTCCAGCATGTCCTGCGCGGAAATGCGCGGATAGACGCCGAATTCCTGCGGGAGGTAACCGAGCCGCCTGCGCAACGCGTCCTTTTGATTCAACACGTCGAGGTCGCCGAGGTGCATGCTCCCCGAATCGGGTTCCTGCAGGGTCGCGATGGTGCGCATCAACGAGCTCTTGCCCGCGCCGTTCGGACCGAGCAGCCCGTACATGCCTTGCGGAATGGTCAGCGAGACGTTGTCCAGCGCTTTCACGCCGTTGGCATACGTTTTGGAGAGACCTTGGATTCTTAATTCCATATCTGTCCTCGTTCATCGCGCGCGGCCGGTTGCCGCGCCCATCAGAGCGCTCGACATTGTACATCGATGGCGCGTCACGTGCAGCAGGGATGGAGAGTCCTGAATCCGTCTATAACGGCGGGTTATGTAGGGGGACGGATTGCCGTCCCCTTCTGGCGGGCCGTCGGCCCGGGAGTAGGGCAAGCCCTACCCCTACGCCGCGCCGGTGCAGTACGGGGTGATGGGGTGAGGGGTCTGAATGCCGATTTTCGGAGCTGACTTGGCGGTCGTGGTTTCCGGCGGTGACGGCGCCTATAGATTTTGGGCCTGGGATACAATTGCCAGAGGGGTGGCTCGAGCGATGGCAGTGGGCTTGCTCCGCCGCGTGCAGACGTTGGCCGCGGCAACCCGGACGACGTGCGAAACCTCCGGCGCGCTGGGGGGAGAGACAATGAAATCGAAAGCTCCGTGCTCCATAGCTCGGATATATAAGCCTACATCCACCTTGGGAGAAACCACGATCACATTCACCGGAGTCGCGGCGCCGGCGGCGAAGTGCAAAACGTCAGTCCAGTTGCCGTCATCAAACTGCACGTCCGTGAAGACCAGGTGTGGGGGACACTTCGAGCTCAGAACCAGCG
>Ga0187782_10002366_pt1 | contig 13896 bp, 9 predicted proteins | sample 0715_SJ02_MP15_2_FD_132454 | JGI IMG/M metagenome (GOLD analysis project Ga0187782, IMG submission 132454) | Tropical peat soil microbial communities from peatlands in Department of Meta, Colombia - 0715_SJ02_MP15_20_MG | ecosystem: Environmental > Terrestrial > Soil > Wetlands > Peat | place...
ATCGCCTTCGTCGCGTCGCCGACCTCGGCCGGGATCTCGAGCACGCCCTTGCGCAAATCGTCGCGCGTGAGGTCGAGCTCGCGGTGAATTTCCGACGCCACCCCCTTCACGTCGCCCGCGACCTGGCGGAAGCGCTCAAGCGATCGCTCCAGCACTTGCGCGAGCTGCAGATTAGCCTGTTCGTAAGCGCCCTGCAGCGCCTTCGAGGCGCGTTCGCTCTCGCGCGCCGCCGAATCGCGGATTTCCTCGAACTGGCTGGCGAGCGCCAGCGACGAGTTCTTGGTCGCGGCGGTGAGCGCCGCGCTGATGTCGTGGGCGCGCGCCTGGCCATGCGCAAAGCTCTGTTCGACGGTTTCCGCGAAATGCTTCAAGGTGGCGTCAAACGACGCGCTGCTCGCCGCGACGTCCTCGAGCAGAGAGCGGAGCGAATCGGAACGGTTCGCCAAGGAAACGTCGATCGTCTGCTGCGCGTCGGAGAGTTCGGAGGCGACCGCGGCCAGCGCCTTCGTGCGGTCCTCGAGCCGCGCGGTGAGCGATCCGGCTTCCGCCTGCGTCGAAGTCGAGAGGCGGCCAAGGGTCGAAACTTGCGAGGCGAGGGCGCCGAGCGCGCGCTGGAACTCGTTGAGGCGATCGGACAAGGCGCTTCTGAGCGATTCGAGGCTCGCGCCGGCGCCGGCCGTCAACCGGTCGAGCGTCTGGTTCGCTTCGCCGATTTGACCAAGGACCTGGACTAGGTCCTTCCGCGCGGTGTCGCCTGCCTCGGTGAACGCCGCGACCGCCGCCCCGGCGTTCGACAAAAGCGAGTCGTGAAGGTCCCGACGGGCCTGCTGCACTTCGCCGGCGAGATTGGCCATGACCTGGCTGACCGAATCGTGCGACTGCGCGCTAACGTGATCGGCGGCGGCCCTAAGCGCCTGGGTCGAGCGCTCGACCTCTTGGCTGAGTTGTCCCGTCAACTCGCCAAGCGAACGCGCGGAATCGGCCGCGCCGGCCGAAATCGTCGCCTGCAGATCTTCTCCGCGACGCGCGATCAGGCCGAGCAGCTCGCGCGCCTGCTGATCGAACGAGCCGCGCAATCGATCGTGCACCGCGGAGATGCGGCCGGCCAAATCCTGGCTCTGGTTGTCGAACAGGGCCTGCAGGGCGGAGACGTGATCGGCGACCGCCCGCGCGTGGCCCTCGAAAGTCGACTGCATGTCCTGGCGCGCGTCGGCGATCTGGCTAAGCAGCTCGCGCCCTTGACCGCTGACGATCGCCTGCATCGCGCCGACCTGATCCCCGATCGCGCGCGCCAAGCCGCCGGCGCGCTGGGCGAATTCGCCCTGAAGACGGCTCTCGGCGACCGCCAGAGCGCGATCGACCTGGTCCACGTTCTCCGCGAATTTCGAGGTGACGGAGGAAACGCTCGCATCCACTCGCGACTCGATGTCGTTCGCATGCGTCTGCAACAGCCCCTGCAGGTCGCTGGTGTGCGTTTGCAAGAGGCCTCGAGGTTGCGCGTGTGGTCGCCGAGCAGCGCGTCGAGCGTTTGGGCGTGTCCCTGGATGCGTTCGGCGACCTCGCCGTGGCCGCTCTCCAACCCCGACGAAAGCGCCTGCAGCTTCTCGCCTAGATCCTTGACGCCCGACAGGATGCGCGCCTCGAATTCGAGAATATGCGAACGGAACAGCGCATCAATCGACTGCGCCTGCCCGCCAAGCGACGAATTCAGCGTCTGGGCCTGCGTCGCCATCTGCGCGTTGGCGTCGCTCAGCGCCGTGTCCAGCGTCTTCAGGTGCGCGCCCAATTGCGTTGCGACGGCGGCCGCGCCCGAGGCGAGCCGGGAGTCCATCGCGTCGAGGTGATAGCGCAAGGAACTGTCGATCGTCCGCGAATGGTCGCCGAGCGACGAGTTGAGCGTCTGAGCCTGCGTCGTCATTTGCGCATTGGCGTCGCCGAGCGCTGCGTCCAGCGTTTTCAAATGTTCGCTGAACTGCGTGGCGACGGCCGCCGCGCCCGAGGCCAGCCGAGAATCAAGGGCGTCAATGTGGTAGCGCAGCGAGGTCTCGATGGTGCGCGAGTGGTCGCCAAAGAGCGACTCGATCGATTGCCCATGGGTTTCGATTTTTGAGGCGAGCTCCGCGCGCACCGCGTCGATGCCGGCCGAGAGATCCTGAAGAGGAACAAGAACTTGGTCTTTGAACGCGGCGACATTCGAACCGAACGTTCGGCCAATCGACCCGACGCCGCCGGCCATCGCGGAGTCGAGATCCTTCGCCAGCGTCGTCAGCGTCGCGGCAAACGTCGCAGCCTGTTCGCTCAATAGATTAAGCGCGGCCGACGTCTTCTGATCGAGCCCGTCAAACAGGTTCTTGCCGCCTTCGGTCAGCGCTTTGGCCGCCTCAAGCGTGTTGCGGGCGAGCGTCTCCTGCAGGGCGCGGCCGCGCGCGTCCAATCCGCGATTGATCTTGTCGATGAGCCCGTCGAGGGTCGTCGCGATTTGCGTGAGACGCCCGGTCGCGCGTTCATCGACCGAGAGAGACTTCGCCTCGAGGAGCGCCGCTGCGTCTTCGTTGTGCTTCGAAAGACGTCCGTCGAGCGCCGCCGAACCTTCGGTGAGCGCTTGCTCAAAACTCTCGAGCGCGGCGCCGAGGCGCGCTGCGGCGGCCTCATTGTGTTTCGAAAGGCGCGCGTCGAGATCCGCGGAGCCTTCCGCGTGCAGCCGCGCGAATTCCTTGAGCGCGGCGTCGAGGCGCGTCGCCGCCCCCTCGTTGTGGCTCGAAAGGCGTCCGTCGAGATCCGCGGAGCCTTCCGTGTGCAGCCGCTCGAACTCCTTGAGCGCGGCGTCGAGGCGCGCCGCGGCGGCCTCATTGTGAGTCGAAAGACGCCCGTCGAGCTCGGCGGAACCCTGCGCGAATAAACGCTCGAAGCCGACGTACGCGGCCTCCAGGCGCGCCGCCTCCTCCTCGTGGCGCCTCGAAAGACGCGCGTCCAGTTCCGTCGAGCCCTTGGCAAGCAAGCGATCGAAATCCTTGAGCGCGCCGTCGATGCGCGTCGCCGCCTCTTCGTTGTGTTTTGAAAGGCGTCCGTCGAGCTCCGCCGAGCCGTCCGTCAGCAGGCGCTCGAAGCCTTGCAGCACGCCGTCGATGCGACCGGAGAGCGAACCCGCAAGCGTCTCGAGACGCGCAAACATCTCTTCGCGTCCCTGCAGGCCTGCAGTTTCGAACCGCTCGAGGCCTTCGGTCACCGCGCGTCCGACCTGGCTTTCGTGCGAGGCTAGCGCCTGGTCGAGCGCGGCGCGGCTCGCCAGGCTCGCGCTCTCGAAATCGGCGAGAGCGCTCGAGAGCGCGTCCGCGTGCCCCTTGATCTGCGAGACGATCTCGGCAAGCGACGCCGCGCTCGAGGCCTCGATTTGCGCCAGGCCTTCGCCGAAAGACTGCGCGACGCGGCCGGCGTGATCGGAGAGCGACAGGGCGAGCGAAGAATGCTGCGCGGTCGCGACGTTGACAAAGGAATCGAGCCGCGACGCGAGGTCGCGCTCCTGCGCGGCAAGCCGCTCGAGCGCGTTCGTCGCAAGCGCCTGCCCCGAGCCCTCGATGCGCGACAAGCCGTCGGCGAGCGCGCGCGCGACCGTGTCCGCCTGTTCGGCGATCGAGCTTGAAAGAGCCTCGTTCTGCTTGACGGTCGAGGCCGTAAAGTCGCCGAGTTGCGCGGCGAGTTCCTGTTTGTGCCCCTCGAGCTGCGCGGCGAGCTCCGCGGCGTTCGACAGCGTGACGCCTTCGATGCCCGCGCGGCCGTCGGCGAGCGCTTGCGACAGACGCTGGGCGCGCTCGGCGAGCGTCGCGTCGAACGCGCCCACCTGGTCCGCGAGGCCCTGCCGGTGAGCTTCCAGCTGGCCGCTGAGTTCGGCGATCTGGCTTTGCGCAATCGACTCGATGTTCGCGCGGCCCTCGTTCAGCGCCGTGGCGAGCTGTTCGCCGTGGTCGTTGACGGCCGAATCGAACGCGCCGAGCTGCTCGAAAAGGCCTTGGCGATGCGCCTCGAGCTGCGCGCGAAGGTCGGCGAACTGCGTCTGGCCCAGGCTCTCGATGTTGGCGCGGCCGTCGGCGATCGCGGCTGAGATGCGCGAGGCATGGTCGCCAAGCATCGTCTCGATGCCGGAATGATGGTCTCCCCATGCGGCCTTGAGCGTGGCGATTTGGTTCTCCGCCGCGTCGACGGAGCGGGCGTGGATCTCGTTGTGAGTCGCCTCAAAGGCGGCATGTCGTTGGCCGAGCGTGTCTTCGAGCGACTGCAGGCGCGAGGCCAACGCGGCGTCAAACTGTTGAGCCTGATCGTCGATCTTCGCCGCGATGCCTTGCGCGCCCTCGCGCAGTTGCGCGTCGAACGCATCGAGCCGCTCGCGCAGGCCGAAATCGAGCGCCGCCAGGGATTGCGTCGCGGCGGACGAGCGCGACGCGACGGTTGCTTCGAAGGCGGCAAGCCGCGAATCGACGGCCTCGCGGAAGGACTCGCTCGTCACGGTGACCGAGGTCGTCGCCTCGGCGGCGGCGGCGGCCATGCGGTCGGCCAGCGTCGCGGTCTGCTGATCGAAGCGGCTGAAGCCCTCTTCGACGGTCGTTTCGATTAGAGCCTGCGCCTCCCCGCCGCGGCGAGCGATCGCATCGGCGCTCGTTTGCGCAGAGTCCGAGAGAGTGGCCAAGAACGCCGAAGCCTGCTGGTTAAGGAGGGCCCGCGCCTCGTCGACGCGCGCAGCGATCGTGTCGGCGATCGACGCGGCCGAAACCTCGTAAGCGGCCCGCGCCTCTTCGGCGCGCGTGGCGAATTGCGCCTCGGTCCGTCGCCCCGTTTCTTCAAGCGACTCGGCCAGCGCTTCGCCCCGGCCGGCGATCGTCTGGCGCAACGCCTCGGCCGTCTCCGCCAGGCGCGTCGCCAATGCGGCCCCGCGCTCGTCGATGAACTGGGCAAGCTGCGTCCCGGTCGCGTCGAGCTGGTCGAGCAGGCCGCGGCTCGACGCGTTGAAATGGGCGTTGACCGCCTCTTGGGACGTCGTCAAGCGGCCGGCGATCTCCTCGCTGTGGGACTGGATGGACCCGAGCAAGTTCGAGCCGGTCGCGTGCAGGCGCTGCGCGATCTCGACGTGACGGTTCCCGACGTCCGCGATCAGCGCTTCGCCGGTCGCGCGCAGGCGGTTGTCGACGTCGACGACGCGGGCGAGCATTTCCTCGCCCGACTGCTGCGCCGTCGTCGTCAGGCGCGCCGCAAAATCATCGACGAGCGACTGCAGCGAGTCGTGCATCGCGTCGCCTTGACCGGTGATCTTCTCGATCGTCGCGGCGCCGGTGCGCTCCAAATTGACGGCGATGTCCTCGGAGGCCGCCCCGAGCGCCGAGGCGATGCGCTGGCTCGCGCCGGCGATTTCGGCGTTGACCTGACTGGCGATCGCCGCCAGGTCGTCGCGCATCGCCTGATTGGCGTCGGCGAGCGCGGCGCGCATCTGGCCGCCTTGCGACACCAGCGCCCCGCGCTGATCGTCGAGCTCGGCGATCAAGGTGCGAATGCGGCGGTCGTTGTCCGAGAAGGCCTTCTCAAGCGTGGCGACTTCGGTCCTCACCAGCGTCTCAAGCTCGGCGGCGCGCGACAGCGCTCGTTCGACGCCCTCGCCCATCGCCGCCACCTGATTGCGGACGGCCTGGCCGAGCGTGACGAGGTTTTCGGCCGCGATCGACTCAGGTTCGACGAGCCGGATCGCGACTTCGGCGATGGAGCGAGCGGACGAGCGCAATTCTTGCAGGCGGCGCGCAAAGGCGGCGAACGCAAAGAGCAGAAGCGCCGGTCCGAAGGCGGCGAGCGCCAGGAGGACGAATTCGGGCCTTAAGTAAAAGTCGCGCGTCAGCAGTTTCGAGACGTCGCCGCCGACGTACTCAGCGTAGCCGTAATAACCGCAAAGCCCGATCCACACGAGCGACGCGAACGCCGCAAACCAATAGGGCGCGGCGCTCGCGCGCCGCGTCTTAAGGGCGTTCATCAGCGGTCCGACCGACGCACGATCGTCGTTTGCGGGCGCTCTCGACGCTCCGAGAGCCGGCGCGGGGCTTTCGAGCGGATCGGCAGGGCGAAGCAGCGGCGGAGCGCCATGGTCCGCGGGAAGTCCCCCTGGAGCTTTCGCAGGCGCAGGCGGCAGCGACAGGTCCGTCTTGCTCTGACCTTCCGAGGCGACGCCCTGCTCTTCCGACAAGTTTAACGCCGTTTCGATTGCGTTGAAAGCGACCTCGAACGGATCCGGGGCCGATGTTCTTTGCGCCATTTCTTGCCTCGTCCTGCACGCTTCTTAAGGGTCAGCCAGTTGGCTCCGTCTCGACCCGAGCGCCCCCGCGAACCCCTGACCCTAACAGGGAGGATCCGTTAACCAAACACTCTACTCGCGAGCGCCGGCGATGGGAATAACGGCCCGCCAATCGAATTAATTTGTCGTTAACGGATTAATTGTCCCAGCTTCACGCCGCGCTTCGTAACTGCTCTTTAGCCGTTTTTGCCGCAACCTCGATTGTGGAGGCCGCAGATAGTCTCAGATGGCGCGCCAAAACGATTTGCAATCTGCAGATGTCGCGCCCGAAAACTCTCCTCGCGCGCCAGAAGCCGGCGCGCTTGGCCGCGCGCCGCCGATCGACCTCGACCGATTGCGAAGTCAAACCTTCGGTGATGAAGCATTGATCGACGAGATACTCCAGCTCTTCGACCGCCAGGCCGAGGAAATGATTGCTGCGCTGCAAGAATTCTCGTTGGCTCAACGTCACTCGTATCTTCATCTCGCCCATAAGCAGGTCGGCTCGGCGCTCGGCGTCGCGGCCGGACCGCTCGCGCAAGCGGCCCGCCGCCTCGAAGCTCTGCTTCGCGCCGAGCGGCCGGAGCCCTCGCAGATCGGCGAGGCAGTCGAGGCTCTGATCGCCAACTTAGTCAAAACAAGGGCATTCGCCCTGCGTTTGAGGACAAGGGCCTGAAGGCGGGACCGGTCTCTACGCCAAACGTCGCGCCAAGTTCGCCCTTTCTTCGCTTACGCCCGAGCCCTATGTAGGCGCGCCGCCTGGCTGGTTCCGCGCTCGCCGCGACGATCGCCGGAGGCCGTCGGCGCGCCCCCGTCGCGAACTCAAGGACGATTGATGGTGAAAATTACCTTCGTTGACCGAACCGGCGCGTCTCGCCAGGTCGAGGCGGACGTCGGCTCAACGGTCATGGAGACGGCGATTCGCAACGGCGTCCCGGGCATCGAGGCGGAGTGCGGGGGCGCGTGCGCCTGCGCCACCTGCCACGTCTACGTCGCTCCCGAATGGACGGAGACCGTCGGCGGGCCCTCGCAGATGGAGGAGGACATGCTGGACTTCGCCTTCGAGGTGCGGCCGACGTCTCGCCTGTCCTGCCAGATCAAAGTCACCCCCCAGCTCGAGGGCCTGGTCGTCACGACCCCAGCAAAGCAGGGATAAGCGCGATGGCGGAGACAATCGCCACGGATGTCGTGATCGTCGGCGCGGGGCCAATCGGCCTCTTTGCGGTGTTTGAGTTTGGCCTTCTCGACATGAAGGCGCACCTCATCGACATCCTGCCAAAGGTCGGAGGGCAATGCGCCGAGCTCTACCCCGAGAAGCCGATCTACGATATTCCGGGATTCCCGGTTATCACTGGCCAGGACCTTGTGGAAAACCTCAAGCGCCAGGTCGCGCCTTTCGCGCCGGTCTACCACCTTAACCAGATGGTGACGGGGCTTAAGGTTTTGGGGACGGCGGAAGAGCCGAAATTTCAGGTCGCCACCGACGACGATCTGACGATTGAAACGACGGTTGTCGTCATCGCCGCGGGAGGCGGCTCGTTTCAGCCCAAGCGACCTCCGCTCGCAGGGATCGAGGCGTTCGAGGGCAAGTCCGTTCACTACGCCGTGCGAAAGATGGACGCATTTGGCGGCAAACGCGTCGTGATCCTCGGGGGCGGCGACTCGGCGCTGGATTGGGCGCTGAATCTGCAGCCGATCGCCGATCGCGTCACGCTCGTGCACCGGCGCGACGCGTTTCGCGCCGCGCCGCATTCCGTGAACGGCATGCGCGCCCTCGTCGCGGCCGGCAAGATGGACTTCGTCTTAGGCCAGGCGACGGCGCTTAAGGGCGAGAATGGGCGCCTTGTTTGGGCGACGATCCGCAAGGAGGACGGCGCGATCATCGATTTGCCCTGCGACGACCTTCTCGCCTTCTTCGGCCTGACGATGAAGCTCGGGCCCGTCGCCGATTGGGGCCTCAACCTGCACGAGAATCTCATCCCGGTCGACACCGAAAAATTCGAGACCAGCACGCCGGGCATCTTTGCGGTCGGCGACATCAACACCTATCCCGGCAAGCTGAAGCTGATCCTTTCGGGCTTCCACGAGGCGGCTTTGGCCGCCCAGAAGGCCGTGCATTATGTATTCCCTAACAAGAAGATCGTGTTTCAATACACGACCTCCTCGACGAGCCTGCAAAAGAAGCTCGGCGTCGCCGGTTAAGAACGGCCGGCGTACCGAGACAAACGTCGCACCGCAGCTTCATTTGCCGTAACAAGCGCCGCAGCCGTCGCGAAGGGGCGGCGCGGGGGCCCGAATCGCCGGCCTCTTGGAAGCCTCTTTGAACCCGATGTCCCGCTGGACCGCCCCATTCGTCGAACGCAACGGCCGCTTTTCGCCGCTGAAGAGCGCGGCGTTCGTTGGGCTGTTCTTGCCGGCGGCGTGGATCGTCGGCTCGGCGCTGACGGGCGCTCTCGATCCGAAACCCGTGACGGAGATGATCCATCAGACCGGCGACTGGGCTATCCGTCTGCTGCTCGTCTCCCTTGCGATCACGCCGCTGAGGCGTGTCACGCAATGGTCAAAATGGATCGCTCTGCGGCGCATGATCGGAGTGTCGGCCTTCGCCTACGCCATCGCCCATATCTGCCTCTATGTGGTCGATCAGAAATTCGATCTGCCGCACGTCGCCTCGGAGATCGCCCTCAGGTTCTATTTGACCATTGGTTTCGTCGCGCTCGCCGGCCTTGGCTTGCTCGCCGCCACGTCAACGGACGCCCAGATCAAAAGGCTCGGCGCCGCGCGCTGGAATCGCCTGCACAAAGCAGTCTACGGGATCGCGATCGTCGCCCTGCTCCATTATTACATCCAGGCCAAGCTCGACATTTCCGATCCCGTTCTCCTAACCGGCTTCTACGTCTACCTGATGCTGTTCCGCTTGGCGAAGACACGGTCGGTCAACGCGACGCTCGGCTTGGCGACGGTTATCGCCCCTCTTGTTGCGGGCTTGGCCGAGGCCTCTTGGTACGCCGTCGTCCGCCACATCAGCTTTCTCATGGTCATCGAGGCGAATTTCAGCTTGGAAGACGACTTACGTCCGGCGGTCAAGGTCGCTGTCGCCGCCGTCGCCATTCTGGTCGGCCGCCTTGGATGGCCCCTCCTCAGGTCCGGCCGGCTGCCGATCCTTTCGCCCGCGAAGTAGCGAGGGCGCGACCTCAACCAGCGTCGGCTGCGGGCGCGCAAGGAAGGGCGAAGGACGGCATGCGGCCATTGCCGCCAAGCCGACCCGAGCGGTCAGGAGACCGTTGACGACGCCTTCGCCGAGCCGCGCGGAAATGCGCGAGGCAAGCCCATGGCCCACCAGCTGCTGGACCACGCCGTCGCCTGCCGCAATCCCGCCCGTCACCGCAAGATGGGTCGCCACGGCGCGCAAGACCCGCACGAAGCCGAAGAGCCCCGGCCGGCCCCCATAGATCTGCGAAATGCGGCGGGTGAGATAGACGATCTGGGCGCCGACGAAGAGGACATCGAGCGCAGCGCGCGGCGTCAACGCGGTCGCCATCGAGGCGCGTTTGGCGGCGGAGGCGATTTCGCCGCGCACGCGGGCGTCAAGCGGCGAAAGCAGCGCCCGTTCCGCCAGTTTCAACAGGTCGGCGCCGTCGACAATCGACGCCGCAGCTTCGCTGACCTCGCGACGCGCCTGAGCCGTTTCCGGGCGCTCGCTAAAGAGGCCGTTGAGCTGGCCGGCAAGCGCTCTGGCGCGTGCGCGGTCATCGGCTGAAAAGGCCTCTTTGATCTCCTCTTGCAGTTCGGCGATCTTTTCCTGCCTTAAGATCGCCGCGACCTCCTTCCACCCGAGGCCGAGGATGCCGACGCCCGCCAGCGCCGCAAAGGCGAGCGCAATCGTCCCAAGAACCGTCGACTCCTCGAAAAGCGACCGCACCAGCCGGTCGACCCAGAGCCAGACGCTAAGCGACATAAGGCCGGCAAGGCCAGCGGCGGCGATCGCCGCGAAGCGGGAAAGGACGCTCCGCTTCGCCGCGGAGCGCTTAACTGTCGCATACGCCGCAACAGGCGGAAATTCCGCCTCGGGCGCGGAAACGATCCTCACTTGTGCGGCGACGTTGGCGCGGCCGTCGACGGCGATGCGCTCGTCGTCGAGGCGAAAGGCGCGCGGACGCGGACGCGGGTCGGTCATAAAAGCTTGTCGCCGAGGAGAAATTGCAAGGCGCGGTCCAGCCGAATGTGTGGCGCGACGCCGTCGACCGCAAGCCTCGGCGGACGGAATTTCAGGAACCGAAAGCCGGTCTCATGTTCGGAGAGCGCGAGTCCCGCGCCCCGCACGACGTCGGCGGCGTTGTCAGGCAACTGGCCGGGAAAGGTCGCCACTTCCGTTTCGCCGTCGAAGGTCTGACCATCGAGCGTCTCTCCCTTCTCTGGCACGCCGATGACGGCGTCGTAGGTCGCGCCCGCCTGACGGATCTCGGCTTCGCGCGTCGATCGGACGGCGGCGATGGCGACGACGTCGATCGTCGCGCCGAGCGTCTTGGCGCGCTGGGCGGCGCGCTCGGTGATGAGGCGCACGACGTTCTCGAGCCGGTCGTGGCTCGCGTGATGCAGGTGATCGGCTTTCGTCGCCGCGAAGAGAATGCGGTCCGCGCGCGGCCGAAAGAGCGCGGCGAGCGCCGACGTCTCGCCGACCCGAAAGGCGCGGAGCACCTCGGTCAAGGCCGTCTCGAGATCGCGCAACGCCGCAGGTCCCGAATTCAGGGCCGACAACGCGTCCACCAACACGATCTGCCGGTCGATCCGCGAGAAATGGTCGCGGAAGAAAGGCTTGACGACGTGCGTCTTGTAGGCCTCAAAGCGCCGCTCCATCATCGCCCCGAGCGAGCCCGGGCGCGGCGCGCCTTCGCCGTTAAGCCGCAAGGGCGCGAAAGTGAGCGCCGGCGAGCCCTCAAGATCGCCGGGCATCAGGAAGCGCCCGGGAGGCAACGTGGAGAGCGCATAAGCGTCGGCCTTGGCTTGCTTGAGATATTCGGTGAACCCCTTCGCCGCGACGCGCGCGACGCTTTCGTCGGCCGCGGCGTTCGGATCGAGCCCGCCGGCCAAACGCAGCCATTCCGCCGCCAGGCGCGCCCGATCGGCGCTCTCGGTTGCGAGCATCGTTTCGCGGCTCCACTGCTCGTAACTCTTGTCGAGCAACAGCAGATCAAGCAGCCACTCGCCTGGGTAGTCGACGATGTCGAGCGTGAGTTCGGAGCGGCGCGAAGTCCAAGACTTCGCGCTTTCGAAGTCGACGGCGAGGCGCACCTCGCTGATGCGGCGGGTCGATTCCGGCCAAGCGCGATTGGGCGCAGTGAGGCTCGCCCAATGATCCTCGAAGGCGAAGCGGGGGACGGAATCGTCCGGCTGCGGCTCAAGCCGCGCGCCCGCGATCCGACCCTCCGCGGCCGCCTCAAGAACAGGCAGTCGGCCGCGACGCAGCAGATTGTTGATGAGCGCGGTGATGAACACAGTCTTGCCCGAACGCGAGAGCCCGGTGACGCCGAGCCGAAGTCCGCGCCCCGTGAGGGCGTCGCCGAGCGCCCGCGCGGCGATCTCCGCTTCGAAGATCAGGTCCCGGAGCAGCGGCACGCTCGATGGCTCCCGTGATCAGGCGGTCGATCCGCGCCGCGCGGCGCCTTCTTGGCCCCCAAAGATGGGCGCTAAAGCTTGCGAGGGAAGACGAAGAATTCGAGCTTCGCGTTGCGGGCGACCGCGTCGCGCCAAGAATCGACGTCAAACGCGAACGTCGCCGCGCCACAGGTTGGGAATTTCGCGCGCAACTGATCCGCGTCCTCGCCGCGGCTCATCTGCGCAAGCTCGGCGGCGAACACATGGAAGCTCGGGTTGTGGCCGACGATCGCGACTGCCGCGTCCTCGTCGCTAAGAGCGCGGACGAGCGTCATGACCTCTTCGGGCTCCGCTTCATAGAGGGTCTTGCTGATCGTAAGCGGCGCCTCACCGTTCCATGCGTGCGCGAGGATCGCCGCCGTCTCTGCAGCGCGCTTGGCGCCGGAATGGACGACGAGATCGACCGGGCGCGAACGCGCTTTGAGCCATTTTCCGAGCCGGGCCGCGTCCTCGCGCCCGCGGACCTCGAGCGGGCGTTCGTAGTCGGCGAGGCCCGGCGGCCTCATCGCCTTCGCGTGCCGGATCACGTAAAGCGTGCGCATGGGGCCACAATGGGGCGTCGCCGAAGAAGTTTCAACCGCGCGTCCGCGTCGGCCTCCGCTGCCTTAACGGGCGGTCCTTCCGGCAAGCCCGCGACGCCGGGCGAACGCCTCACGTCGTGCGATAAAGCGTCGTGACGAGCGTAAAGATCCGGCGGGCTGTCGCCAGATCGATATCGACCTCTTCGCCGAAGCGCTCGAGGATCAGATTGGCGCCTTCGGTGTGGATCGCGGTCCGCTCGCGGTCGATTTGCTCGATCTGTCGCGGGCTGGCGTTGCGGATGGCGGAATAGTAAGACTGGCAGACCATCGCGTAGACCCTAAGGAGCGAACGCAGCGGCGTGGTCGAAACGACGATGTTGCAAACCCTCTCGCCCGTCCTCGACGAGAAGCCTTCGAAAGTGAGCTTCGTTTCCTGCGAGGAGACCAGCAGCCAATAGGGCCCGGCCTCGCGGCCCTTCACACGGAAGACATTTTCTTCGACAAGGTCGAAGATCGCCACGAGGCGGTCATGCCGTTGATCGGGGGGACCCTCGGGAATCGTCAAGGGGTCGAGATCGACCCGCTCGATCCGGTCGGCGACGGCGATGTTGGCCTCCGTCACGACGGCGCCTCCTTAGAGCTCGCGCATGCGCACCGACCGCGCGTGCGCTTCCAGCCCCTCCGCCTCGCCAAGGGTCGCCGCGGCGCCCGCGAGCGCCGCGAGCGAGTTTGCGTCGCACTTTAGGAGCGACGTCCGCTTGACGAAATCGTAGACGCCCAATCCCGAGGAGAAGCGGGCCGAGCGGGACGTCGGCAAAACGTGATTGGAGCCGCCCACATAGTCGCCGATCGCCTCCGGCGTCCGCTCGCCGAGGAAGATCGCGCCCGCGTTTTTGATCTCTCGCCCGACCGCGTCGGGATCGCGAGCGTGAATTTCGAGGTGCTCCGGAGCGATGCGATCGGCGACGCGCGCGCCCTCGGCAAGCGACGGCACGAGGATCAGCGCGCCGTAGTCGCGCCAGCTGGCTTGCGCGATCTTGGCCTTTGGGAGGCTCGCCGCCTGGGCGTCGACCTCGATCGCGACGGCTTGAGCCAAAGGGGGGGAATTCGTCACAAGGATCGCTTGCGCCGCCTCGTCGTGCTCGGCCTGCGCCAAGAGGTCGGCGGCGATCCACGACGCCTTGGCGTCGCCGTCCGCAATCACGACGACCTCCGACGGGCCGGCGATCAGATCGATTCCGACATGCCCAAAGACTCGACGCTTCGCCGCGGCGACATAGGCGTTGCCTGGCCCGAAGATCTTCATCACAGGCCTGATTGTCCGCGTTCCGTAGGCGAGCGCTGCGATCGCCTGAGCGCCGCCGACCCGATAGATTTCGTCGACGCCCGCGATTCTCGCGGCGGCGAGCACAAGCG
>Ga0187782_10002367_pt1 | contig 13895 bp, 12 predicted proteins | sample 0715_SJ02_MP15_2_FD_132454 | JGI IMG/M metagenome (GOLD analysis project Ga0187782, IMG submission 132454) | Tropical peat soil microbial communities from peatlands in Department of Meta, Colombia - 0715_SJ02_MP15_20_MG | ecosystem: Environmental > Terrestrial > Soil > Wetlands > Peat | place...
CTGTATATCGTTCGAACACGTTAGCTCGCTTCTCCCCCTGGGGTCCCCCCCACAGCGGTATTAACGCTGCGAGTTTGCAGAACGCCATGTTCGAGCCCTACGACGCGGTCGCACCGTTGGGCCAGCGCCAGGTTGTGCGTCGCGATCAGCGACGTCAGGCGATGGGTGCGATGCAGCCGCTGCAACAACTCGAACACAGCCCAAGCGTTCTGCTCGTCCAGATCTCCGGTAGGTTCATCGGCGAGCAGCACCCTCGGCCCGGTAATCAGAGCGCGAGCAATGGCCACCCGCTGTTGTTCCCCACCCGAAAGCTCCCCAGCGCGATGGTCGGCCCGGTTTTCCAGGCCAACTTCCTTCAGCCACTTGCGCGCTTCGAGAAGCGCGTTTGTATGTGGCTCACCGCGAGCTAGCAGCGGCATGGCTACATTCTCGGCTGCCGTGAAATCCGGCAACAACTGGTGCCGCTGCCAGAGAAACCCCACGGCGCGATTGCGAAAATCCGCGAGCGCCGCGTCTTCCTGCGTTTCAATCGCTTGGTTTGAAAAGTATACTGTACCCCTTGTTGGAGTGTCTAGCGCGGCCAGCAAATGCAAAAGCGTACTTTTTCCCGCGCCGGACGGGGCCACAACGGCAACCATCTCTCCCGCGCGCAATTTCAGATTGACGTCGCACAAAACACGCAAAGTTTTCTCGCCGCCGCCGTAGGTTTTCTGTAATCCGCGAGCTTCGAGGATCGGCGGTTCACTTGTGAGCGTGTCATTCATGGGTTGCAGGTCCCAGCGATCCCTCTGCTTTTCGATTGTGCTCTAATTCTGCAATCTCGGCCGTGCCTTGCCTGTGATATTTGCACGTCGCAGACTGCCTTATATAAGATGCGACGCATACGACGGTGGCATACCCTCCGACTTGCGCTGTTGTACCCAAAGCTTTTCCCTTTTTCGAACCAGCCTTGCCCGGCGAAAAACGCTACACCAGCTAGGTGTTTTCTTAGCGTCTAACCTGCCCTATTTCAATAAGTTGTGCGGACGTTTCTGGGGAGGGTGCCTCGCCCTGCGTGCGCCTCCCAAGTAGGTCGCACAGTTGGGGGTAGTAGAAGCAAGTAGGCAGCCAAACATCCGAAAGCGAACTTCGGCTTTGCCCGCCTTTTGCGTCATTCAAATCGGAGGATTTCAACAGGCAGCAACCGAGAGGCTTCCCGCGCCGGCAAGATGGTCGCGAACATGGCAATGGCCATAGCAGCAGCGGCGATCCAGATTCCGTCGAAGACACTCGGATGAAAAGGAACATACGGCACCGCGTAGACTTGCGGATCGAGAGGGATTAGATGCCAGGTGCCGACGATCCAGGTGAACGTATAACCAACAATAAGACCAAGAACTGTGCCGGTAGCTCCAATGGAAATGCCGAGCAGAAGGAAGATGCGGCGCACTTGTTCGCGGCGCGTGCCCATCGAAAGAAGCACGGCGATGTCCTTGGCCTTGTCGGTGACGGTCATGGAGAGAACCACCAGGATGTTCAGTCCGGCGACAAAGGTGATGAGTCCGATAAAAATGGCGGTGACCAGCTTCTCCAGGCGCAGGGCGCGGAATAGAGCACGGTTTTCCTCCATCCAGGTGGTTGCGCTGAAGCCGGGTCCCGTAGCGCGTTCAACAGCCTTTGCGATTTCAGGCGCCTGTTCGGGCTTGTCCAGACGGAACTCCAGAACGTTGACAATGTCGCTGGCCCCGGCGAGAGATTGCGCGGCAGGCAAGGTGACAAAACACCAATTTTCGTCGTAGTCGTAGAAGCCGGAATCGAAAATGCCGGTGACGCGGAAGCGCCGCGTTCGCGGGAGCAGGCCGAACGGAGTGAGGCGGCCCTGAGGACTCGTTAACGTGACGTAGTCCCCAGGCTGGAGCTGCCACTCGTCCGCCAACTGTTTGCCGACCAACAAACCCTCGATGCCGTCGGCATCGGGAGAGAAATCGAGATGCCCGGCGGACAGTTTTTGCAAAGCTTCGTCGACTTTCCCTTCCAGTGCCAGGTCAATTCCCTTTACCACCGCCCCGCGGGCCTGTCCCGCAAACGAGAGCAGCACCGTTTGATAGATGGCTGGAGTGACGGATCTTACTCCGGGAATCTGCTGAAGGGTTCGTGCCTGCGTTTCGTAATTCTGGATGCCGTTGGGGCCGGGGCGCGTGAGAGAGATGTGCGCGGTAACGCCGAGCAAGCGATCCTGAAGCGTTTCGCGGAAGCCGCTGTTCATGGCCAGCGCGATTACCAGAGTGGCGACACCCGCGGCGACGCCCAAGACGCTGAAGGCAGTAATCAAGCGCAGCACAGGCGGGCGATTCGGCGACCGGAGATAGCGCTTGGCCACGAACCATTCGAAGTTCACGGTGCGTTGCGTCCTTTATGTTGCGCTGCCTGCCGAAGCGCTGTCCTCGTGCCGGGCTTCGGGGCGGAGTTGGGGAAAGAGTATGACGTCGCGAATGGAATGAGAATCGGTGAGCAGCATGGTGAGGCGGTCGATGCCGATGCCCTCACCGGCGGTCGGCGGCATGCCGTGGCACAGAGCGCGAATGTAATCCACGTCCAGTTGCTTGGGCACTTCTTCGCCGCCTTGAGCCATTTGGGCCAGGAAGCGGCGCTCCTGCTCCGCGGGATCGTTTAATTCGGAAAAACCGTTGGCGATTTCCATGCCCTCGACAAAGATTTCGAAGCGCTCCGTCAAAGTGGGATCGTCGGGCTTCTGTTTGGAGAGTGGGGAAATGTCGGTAGGGAAATCATAGAGGATAGTGGGCTGAACGAGGTGGGGTTCCGCGAAGGTCTCGAAGAGCAGACCGGTCCACTCGCCGTCGGTGAGGTCGCCCTTGGCGGCAGCGTATTCCGCGTGGTTCGCCTTCGCCCATTCGTTGTATCGGGTTGCAACCCACGACGCGCCGCCTATCGTCGTGAGTTCCTCCATTGTCGGCGCGGGACCAGCACCGCTAGGCCAGTACTTGATGAGCGCCTCGCGCATGGTGAGGCGCTGGATATTGCCGAAATCCAGTTCGTGTTCGCCGAACTTCACTTTGGTGGAACCGGTGATGCTTTTTGCGAGTTGGGCGAGGAGTTCCTCGTTGAGCTTCATCAGATCGAGGTAATTGCTGTAGGCCTCGTAAAATTCCAGCATGGTGAATTCGGGATTGTGCTGCGTGCTGATGCCTTCATTGCGAAAATTGCGGTTAATTTCGTAGACGCGGTCCAGCCCGCCGACAGTTAAGCGCTTCAGGTAGAGTTCCGGGGCGATGCGCAGGTACAACTGCAGCCCAAGTGCGTTGTGATGGGTGACAAAAGGCCGCGCCGCCGCGCCGCCCGCGATCGGGTGCATCATGGGCGTTTCCACTTCGATATAACCGCGGTTGTCGAAGAACTGGCGCAATTCGCGGATGATGTGCGCGCGAGTGGCAAACACTTCGCGGGATTTTTCCGTGGCAATCAGGTCCAGGTAGCGCTGGCGGTAACGCAGTTCGATGTCGGCGAGTCCGTGCCATTTTTCCGGCAGAGGCAGCAGCGCCTTGGAAAGGAAAAAAAGCTCTTCGACCCAGACGGAAAGCTCGCCGGTGCGTGTTCGGAACATGTGCCCACGCACGCCAATGTGGTCCCCCAGATCCAGCAATTGAAACAACCGGAATCCCTTTTCTCCGACGACATCCTTCTTCACGTAAATCTGAATGCGGTTCCCGGCCCCTTGAATGTGCGCGAATCCCGCCTTGCCCATGAGCCGGTAAGCGACAACGCGGCCCGCCACGCGCGTGTCCTTGCGGCTGGCTTCCAACTCGGGAGCGGCGCAATTCGAATGCTTGCGCACAAGCTCCGCCGGGGTATCCGTCCAACGAAATTCGTGGGGAAATGCTGCGTAGCCAAGGGCTTGGATTTGTTCGAGTTTCTTTTGGCGTTGCTGGAATTGATCTTGAGGCTCGAATTGCAAAAGGAGTGTATCCTTTCCTTAATGCGTCAACAGCGAGTATAAAGGCGCGCGGAGGAGGAGGGCAAGGAACAGAGGAACGGAAACAAGGGAGTCAAGAAAAAAGGAGGAAGCGCAGGCAGAAACGTTCCATTTTGAAACGAGCTCCGCGCCTGCGTGTAACCTAAGAACGAAGATTATCAAGTTGTAATTTGTCATTTATTTGGTATCATGCTATGTCGCCTCTCGGAGGTCACTGTGAGCGCCCACCCAGTTGAGATACGTAGAGGTTCCGTGTCTCAAGATTGGAGAAAGCCACTAAGCAGTGAGAAGTCGCGGGCGTATCTCGAATGCCTGCGCACGCTGGAGACGATGTATGCGATGTTCAGCGTGAATCTGGATGAGGCTTTCGGCATGCGGCGGCGCGGGCATACCGCGACGGCGTACGAGGTACTCAACGTCGCGCCCGCGCTTTGCCGGCGATTGGCGCTCCCGCTAAGCTCCCTGCTCCGCGCGATGCTGGATCATGCCAAACATTTTGGCACCACTCCGAATATCCTGCCGCTCGACCCAGAGAATTTTCAAAACGCAAGGAGCCAGCGCGCCGCGCGGCTGAGCGACTGGTTCAGCAAGATTCTGTTGACGCGGAGGTCGCAGTTTCTCCACAAGATGTCAACGCTTTGCGACCTGGTGGAGGAACTAAGCGTGTGTTTTGACACGACTATCGAGGAGCTCTGCGAAGAACAGACCATCGAACCGCAGCGCTACTGGGAAGTCCTGGACTCCGTGCACTACGATCTAAATACCTGCCTGCGGCAAACCGTGGTCCTTTTTAAATCGTTTCTGCACGCGCTTCCAGAGGCGCAACTGGAAGAATTTGAGGCCAACCTGGCGACGCGGGCGGTGGCGTATCGGGCAGCGATAAAGACCCAAGGGGCCCGCGAAGCACATCTTGCCCATAGACGGATAGCCTTCCTCAAGGGACAATAAAGCTGTCCTGCGGATGGGGTGTTGCCTGATGCAACCTATCGGGAGCTAGCACCTTCTATTAGGTGCATATGTGCTCCTCGACCTCCGTTCTAGGGACAACTCTGAGAGGGACTCGGCGCATCGCAAAGGTAAGTGGCGCCGCTATTGGACAGTTGGCCCGAACAAGACCAACCGAGCCGGTTGCGTGGACCGAGGCGGAGGCCATCCGCCGCGCTCAGGCGGGCGACCCTGCCGCGTTCGATTACCTTTATCAGCTACATAGCCGACGAGTCTACGCCCTGTGCTTGCGGATGGTCAGCAATCCGGCGGATGCCGAGGATCTGACGCAGGAGGCGTTTCTCCAGCTTTTCCGGAAAATCGGGACGTTTCGGGGCGAGTCCGCTTTTTCCACCTGGCTGCACCGCATGACGGTGAACGTCGTACTGATGCGGCTGAGGAAAAAAGCGCTCCCGACGGACTCCCTGGAAGAAACGCTGGAGCCGGACGCGGAAAACAGCGGTCCGAAACGCGACGTCGGCGCACCGGACCTTCGGCTGAGCGGGGCGGTCGACCGGGTCAATCTGGAACGCTCCATCGAGAAGCTTCCGCCGGGATACCGGACGGTGTTCGTGCTGCACGACGTGCAGGGCTACGAGCACAACGAGATTGCGGACATCATGGGATGTTCGGTAGGCAATTCGAAGTCGCAGTTGCATAAGGCGCGTACCCGGTTGCGTGATTTGCTCCAAGAGGAACTACGGGAGCAGGCTCGGCAGGAACGGCAGTCGGCGAAAGCACAATCAGGCTCGCGGGAGTGAGCTAAAATGAAAACAACGCCGGGGGCTGCAGAACGCGTCAAAGAATTGACCGCAGGATGGGAAGAGGAAGCCACCCAGTGCTTCTTCTTGCGGGGTGGGAAGTATGCTGTGTAAGGAACTCGAATCCGTTCTGGCCGACGACGACCTTAGGCCTTTGTCCGCCGAGGCGCAGGAGCATCTCGCCGGATGCAGCGCCTGCCGCGACTTGTTCACCGATCTTTCCGCCATTGTGACCGCCGCGAAGCATATTCCCGCAGAAATAAACCCGCCGGAGCGCGTTTGGGTTGCGCTGCGAGCACAACTGGAGGCGGAAGGAATCATCCGCGAAGCCGGAGGGGTGGAAAAGATCCCTGCGAGGACGTGGTGGCAGGGCTTCGAAACGTTTTTCCGGCCACGGGTATTGGCAACGGTTGCCGCCACGTTGCTGGTCGTGGCATTCGGCATTTATTTTGTACAGCGCCCCGGGAGACAAACAAAGAACCCCACGCCGATCGCGAATGCCGTTAGATCGAATCCGACGGAGGCGGTCAAGACTGTTGAGCCAGTTCCCGCGCCAGCGCCGCCGGTAACCGCTCCCAAGCGTCGCGAATCCGAGTCTCGGTCGGCGCGCGTTTCGGTACCGCCACAGCCCCGCCCGTCGAACGGCGAATTGGCACCCTCCCCCTCGGAAAATGCGTATTTGGGGGATAGCGCTGCGGTGCTCAGCCAAACGGAAAGCACCTTGCCGAGCCAAAGACTCGCCGGCAACGCCATGGTGGACGCCGCATTGCGGCAGAATCTGCGCACCCTGAACGAATTTATTGCTGAATGCGAAGCAAGATTGAGGGAAAATCCCCGGGACCAACTGACTCGTGAGTACCTCAACATGGCGTACCAGCAAAAAGCAGAACTGTTGACCGCCATGCTGGACAGCGGAAGGAGCGAACACTAATGTGGCCCCCAACCAAATGGAATAATCGCACAACGCTCCAAGCTGTCGGCACGGTGGTGTTTTTGTGCGCGGCCTCGGCGGCTAGTGCAGGCACGACGGAACAACAGGAGCGTCACTTCCCCGTGAGAGAGCGGCCGGTGGTGATTCTGGACAACATCGTCAACGGCCGGATTGAAGTGAAGTCCTGGAAGAATCCGGAAGTGGTGGTGACCAGCACGTCGGCGGACAAAGTCAACATAGATATCGAGCAAGTAGGCGATCGCATCGATATAAATGCAAGTTCAACGTCTCCGTCGAGCGGGCCGCACGACGTGGAGGCGAATTTCCAATTGGTGGTGCCGGAGCAAACGGAACTGCAACTGAAGACGCAAACGGGCCTCATTTTAGTCGAGCAGGTCAACGGAGACATGAAGCTGCAGAGCGTCGCCGGCGATGTGCACCTGAAGGAAGTCTCCGGATACATCATCGTCAAGACGACCGGGGGCTCGTTGGTGTGCACGCTGTGCTCGGGGAGGCTGGAGTTCACTTCGATCAGCGGCAGTGCGCAGATTCTTCAACCGGCGCTCAACAACATCAATTTGATGACTACCACGGGCAATATCCTGTATGACGGCGATTTCCTGCGCACCGGACTGTACACGATGAACAGCGGCCGTGGGCTCGTGGAAGTGCGCTTCTCCGGGAACGATTCCTTCGATTTGAGTGCGAAGACTTTCCGCGGCACGGTCGACAATCGGGCGGCGGATTACGTGAAGCCGGACACGCATGGGAAGAAGCATTCGAAATCCGAGTTCGGCAACAGCCTTCGTTCGTTGTCCGGTACGGTCGGCCAGGGATTTGCGAAGGTCGAGCTCTCCTCCTACAGTGGTACAATTCGAATCCTGAAGCGCGATTAAACAGCGCTTTCCAAGTCGTGAGCCAGTCTCCCATCCTGCGCGGTTTGCCGCCGCGCGCCGCGATTGTTTGCCTCGCCGGTTTCATGGGCTCCGGCAAGACCACCATCGGCACCCGCCTAGCGCGTCAACTCGGCTGGCATTTTGTGGACCTGGACGAACGCATTGAAGCGGCGGCGGGAATTTCTATTCCTGAGTTTTTCGAGCGGCATGGCGAACCGGCGTTTCGCCAGTTGGAAGCCGAGCAATTGCGGGCCGCGCTGGGGCGGGCGGTGGAGTTTCGCGAGTCCACGATCCTGGCGCTCGGCGGAGGTACGTACGCACAGCCGGGTGCGCCGGAGTTTCTGCGCAACTCGGGCGTGCCGGTGATCTGGCTGGATCCGGGAATTGAGCTGCTGCTTTCGCGGTGTATGACCATGACCGGGCGTCCGTTGTTTCGCGATGAAGCCAGCTTTCGCGCTTTATATGCGCAGCGGCTGCCTTCGTATGAACTGGCGGATTTCCGCGTGGACAGTTCCGGAGATGCCGCAGCAGTGGTGGCCGAAATCCTGCGACGCGGGATAACCGCGATACCAAATGCAGAGGCGGAGTCGCCTCTGACGTTCGAAAAGCCCACTCCCTGAAACGAATCTAATCACTCTTTGAGCGCTCGCCTTGAAATGAAGCGCCGCAGCCTGCCAAAAAATCTTTATGCTTTTGGAGTTGGGAGAGCCTGTTAGGTTTTGGCTCCGAAGGAACGTCGATGACAAGAGAAACATTCCGGGTGGCGAGGGGGCTTCCCGTTTTCCCGGCGCTGGTTCTAGCCGCCATGCTCGGCGCGTCGCTTTTCGTCTATGCCGGACAGAAGAAGGGTCCGACAGGTTCGGTGATCTCTGCCGATAAAGGTAGATTCAACATTCTGGTCGATGGCAAATTGCTAGGGCGGGAAGAATTTGAAATCGTCCCAGGAGGGCCGGGCTGGGTGGCCAAAGGCACGACGCATTTGACGGTGGAGGGTTCCCCGGCCATGAAGGTCACCGGCACGCTGGCGCTGGAGCCGAATGGCATGCCAGTTAGCTACGACTGGACTTCGCAGTCCGACAAGACCAATGGAGCGCACATCACTTTCGCGAATGGCGTGGCGAAAATGAGCCTGCAGATGCAAGGGGCGACTCGCCCGTTCGAACAGGAACTCACGTTCAATTCACCGATGGTCGTGGTGCTGGACAACAACCTCTATCACCAGTACGCGGTGCTGAGCCAGGTTTACGACTGGACGCGGCGCGGCGAGCAGTCTTTTCCCGTGCTGATTCCGCAGCAATTGACGCCCGGAGAGATTAAGGTCGAAGCAACGGGCTCCGTTTCGGTGGATGGAAAAAGCTACGAAGGGCTGACGGTAAAGACGAATGATATCGAGCTGGTTGTATATCTAGATGCGAATCATCGGATGATGCGGCTGGAAGTTCCCGCATCCAAAGCAGCCGTGGTGCGGGAGTAACCGCCCGATTCACGGACCAATCGTGAATGTGCCGGCGGTGGTCAGGGAGCTCGCGGCGGAGGAGTTCCCGACGTAAACGGTGTAATCACCAGGGGCGACCGTCCAGGCATTCGTAGTGGTATCCCAATAGGACAAAGGATGCGAGGAGTCACTCGCATTCACGGTGACGCTCACCTGCTGCTGCGCGCCGGGTTGGAGTGAGACTTTGCTCCAGCCCACAAGGCGCTTTGGTGGTTCGCCAATACCCGTGGGCAAACCCAAATAAACCTGAATGACTTCCGCTCCTGTGACCGCGCCTGTGTTGGTTAATTGCACGGTGACTTGAAATCCGCTCGCCGGCGAGGAATTGGGAGTGAGTTGCACGCTGGAGATGGAAAAGGTGGTGTAAGAAAGGCCGAATCCAAAGGGGAACAAGGGGGTGATGCCATTCGCGTCGCACCACTTATACCCCACGTTCATTCCATCGATTGTGTAATCAACGTTGAAGGGTGCGGTTGCGCTGTTGGATCCGGGAATAACTGGACGCGGCAGATCGTTTACGCTTGCGGGAAAGGTGACAGGCAGCTTGCCAGATGGGTTGACGCTGCCGAAGAGGATGTTGGCGATGGCGTTAGCGCCCTTCTGGCCGGGATACCAAGCTTCCAGAACCGCGCTGACATTGGCGAGCCACGGCATAACCTGCGGGCCGCCATTTTCCAGAACCACGATGGTTTGCGGGTTCGCGGCCGCGACGGCGGACACCAGAGCATCCTGATCGATGGGAGTGCTGTGAATCACGTCGGTGAAGTTCAAGCTCGGCAGGTCCATGCCTTCGCTCGCCCACTGGCTCACGAAAACAATGGCTACGTTCGAGGAAGCCGCGAGACTTGCCGCCGAGGTGGCGTCGGTTCCGTCATTGTATTGTACCGTCGCAGAGGGGGCTGCGGCTTGAATAGCGTTGACCGGGGAGGAGGGATCCCAGATGACCGCAGACCATCCCGGGGGATTTGGATCGCCTTCATTCAGCGCGGCGCCACCAAAGGGGGTCACCTGCGCGGACCCGCCGCCAGAGAGCACGGCAATATCCGCATGCGAACCAATCACCGCGATTTTCATGTTCGTGGATGGATTTAGCGGCAGCTGTGCGCCAGCGTTTTTCAGCAGCACGGCGCCTTGCTCTTCCATTTCCTGCGCGATGGCTTCGTTGCCGGTGATGTCCGGTGCGCCGGGAACGGAGGGATATTCAAAAAGTCCACTGACAAGCATGGCGCGCAAGATTCTGTGGACCATGTTGTCCAAGCGCGACTGCGGCATCTGCCCGCTTTGAATGGCTTGGCCGAGACTCGCGAAGTAAGCGGGATCCGGCTGTTCCTGATCGAGCCCGGCAAGGGCCGCCTGATAGGAGCTATGCGTGGCCCACCAGTCGGACATCACAAAGCCCGGAAAGCCCCAGTCACCCTTGAGGATATCGTTCAGAAGATGGGAATTTTCGCAGGAATAATTGCTACTGCCGCCGCTACCCCATTGAATCAGGTTGTAGGAGCACATTACGGACTGAACGTTGGAGTCTGCTATTCCGATTTCGAAGGCAAGCAGGTCGCTCTCGCGGGCGCTGCGCTCGTCTATGATGGCGTTGGCGAAGGTGCGGCCGGTTTCCTGGTCGTTGAGCGCGAAATGCTTGATGCAAGCCAGAATATGCTGGCTCTGAACGCCTTGAAGATGCGCCGCGGTGATTTTTCCCGCCAGAATGGGATCTTCGCCCTTGGTTTCAAAGGTGCGGCCATCGCGCGGCTCGCGGCCGATGAGGTTGATGTTTCCGCCGAGGTTGGCGTTTACGCCGTAAGCGCGCAGATCACGTCCGATCACCGAGCCGTATTTTTGCGCCTCGTTCAGATCCCAACTGGCCGCACTGGCGATAGAGGAAGGCAGCGCTGTCGCCTGACCTACGCTGTTGCCCAGGCCCACACTTCCGTCCGCAAAATAGAGGTCGGGAATGCCCAACCGCGGAATTCCTGGAACGTAGCCCGCCACACCACGTGGGAAAGTGTTGGAGTAGCTCCCGGGAGTGCCCGAACCCGCCACGAGTTGGAGTTCTTCGGCTTGCGTCATCTGAGCGATAAGGTAGTCCGCGTGCTGATCCGGGTCAGTGGGAGGGGGTGGAGGAGTGGAGGAGCTCCCGCCACCGCAACCCGACACTGCGACCAGCAAAACGAGGACACTGGTGAGATGAACCCTTTTCATGGGATGCTCCGTATTCGCCAATCCTATGGCCGCGATGTCGAGTTGCACAAGGCGCGACAACTGGCTTCGATGTTTGACCGTCACACATGACGAATCTTGCATTTACATTCGCAAGTTAACACCAAATCCAAAACAGCAGGTCAGCTAACGGCCTCCACGCTGACTCCCAAATCTCCTTGCTGGGGATATCCATTTCGAGGTGGAGTGGCGTAAAATCCGAACGTTTGTGGCATTCTTCGGTGCGTTTAAAGCCCTGCGGATGACGTCTTGCATGCGCAACTGGCTTCGCAATCCTCTCTTTGTGCTGGTGCTGACGGCTTCTCTCCTCGCCATTGTAGTGCAGTCGGGAGAGCTAGGATCCTCAGACACGATACATCGGCTGCAAACTGCTCATTCGTTCTGGACGTCGGAACCGCCAGTCTTCTCCGAGGAATATCCTGAGTTCGGCGTACACGGCCGAGGCGGAAAGCTCTACGACTGGTACGGCATGGGGCAGCCCTTGCTCATGTTGCCGTCCGATGTGGTTGGCACCTACATCCAGGGATTGCCGATCTTCGCGCATTACGGCGAGAGCGATCCCAGCGTCCGCAACATCGTGGTGACTTGCAGCACGAACATCTTGATCAACGTGATTACGGTCCTGGTCTGCTTCCGCTTGCTGCTCCTGTTCCAGTTCACAACGAAGCAGGCAATCGCCGGTGGGCTGGCGCTGCTTTTCTGCACCACGCACCTGCACTACACGCAGAACATGATGGAGAACAACTACATCATGCTTCTGACACTAAGCGGCTTCACGTTTCAGTACGAGTGGCTGCGCACGGGAAGCCAGCGGGCGCTGCTAGCCGGCTCGGCCGCCTTTGGACTCAACTTGCTCACACGGCTGACTACAGGGATGGATTTGCTGGCCGGAGGGATCTTTCTGCTGATGGTATGCCGGTGGGAAGGCATGGGGCGGCAAGACCTGCGGCGCCGTTTTGCAACGTACCTACGGACCACTCTGCCAGTTTATGCGTTCTTTCTGCTGATCGACCGCGCCTATCAATACTACCGCTTCGGAACATTCTTTAGCACTTACGTAAAGGTCCTCGCCGAGGAATACCACCGCTTGTATCCTTCCTTGCCCGCGAGTTATCCGTTTGAGACCCCGTTTCGCGTAGGCTTTCTCGGAGCACTGATCACCCCGGAGAAAAGCATCTTCCTGTTTGATCCGTTGCTGATACTGACCTTAGTGCTCAGCGTTGTGGGGTGGAAACGCTTCCGCCCGGAAGTAAAAGCATACGTGGCCTCCACTTCGCTCTTGCTGCTGGCGTACATCAGCTTTTATGCGAAATACACGGTGTGGAGCGGCGACTTCGCCTGGGGTGACCGCTATGTTTCCACTGCCGCGGAACTCGCGGCGTTCATTTCCGTGCCGTTGTTGCTGCGCTACCGGTTGGAACTCGGCAAGGCCGTGTGGGCGTTCGGGACAGCGTTAATCGCGGTCAGCACTGCCATACAGATTGCCTCGCTGGCATTTTGGCTGCCGCTGGAAATCTACCAGATGAAAACACTCGGGCATCCGACGTTCGTGGTCGCGCTGCGCTTCCGCAACATCATCGCGTTTGCGCTGGGCAGGATGGACCAATGGGGCCTGAACAACCTAGCCATGACCGAGGACCCCTGGGATTACATCCACATCACTACGTGGAACTTTCTGCCGTTTGTACTGCGACGCGTTGGAGAAGCTCCGCGCTGGGTGGTAGATCTGTCGTTTGCCATTTGGGGCGCCTGCCTCACATCGCTGGGCGGAGTCTTATGGTGGACGCGCCGGTTGGCGTCGGCGAGCGCCTCCAGCAGCACCCAAATGGGCAACTGAGCTGGACTCGGGGCGTTGCTATTCTTCAAAGTTTAGGTTCGTCGGACCTGGATGATGTTCTGAACGGCTACGCGCCTCCATGTCGGTGACCGGCACGTCGGTTCCAACGGTCTCGAATTGGACGCTGTTCAGCCAGACAGACCCGCTCTTACTCACCAGTATCCCGAAAAATATACCCGTGGAGTCCTTTGGCACATCAAGTACCACTGCATAATTCTGCCAGTTGGTGGTCCCTTTGATTGCTCGGTTCTGCATGTTGTCGAATGCCACAGACTTCGCGCCAGCGTCCACGCGCATCCACAAGCCTGCCCAATCGTCTACGTTTTCTGATTTGACCCAGGCGCTCAGCCGGACTCGCTTGCCAACATATTGCGCTGCATCGAACTGCTGCATGAGGGTCCCAAATCCTTCCGTGGCTGATGGCTTGGGTTTCAAATATGCGCTGGGATGGCCTTGATACACGACGTCCTTATCAACACCGGTGACATAGTTCTGAGGGTGGTCCCCGGCCAAAAACCATCCTCGCGGCGCCGTACTAGATTGTGCAGATGCTATAGTGGCACCAAGCAAAAGTACCAAGCAGCAGGCTATAGCAGATGCTTTCCATTTGGCACCGAACCAATTATCACTACCATTCAAAGACTTGTTCATGATTGCCCCAATCCTCCTTTCCGAATTGGACGGCAGAAATCTGGGACTATTTACGTGCGGGGTATGTTTACTCGCGGCTACCTACCGAGATGCTATAACGCGGAATCTGGTTGTCAACAGGCGTAGCTCCCGGCAAGTTTGAATGAATAGGTC
>Ga0187782_10002368_pt1 | contig 13893 bp, 14 predicted proteins | sample 0715_SJ02_MP15_2_FD_132454 | JGI IMG/M metagenome (GOLD analysis project Ga0187782, IMG submission 132454) | Tropical peat soil microbial communities from peatlands in Department of Meta, Colombia - 0715_SJ02_MP15_20_MG | ecosystem: Environmental > Terrestrial > Soil > Wetlands > Peat | place...
CGACGTCGCCGACGTCACGCCGGACATGACCGACCGCTTCGAGATCGAGGTGGATACCACCATCGCCAACGAGAAGTGGCACGTCGAGGTCGAGGAGAATTTGGAACGGCAAGCCGCTGAAGAAGAAGCAAAGGCGGAGCAGCCGGCGACATGAGCCCGCGCCGGCGACGATGCAGAGCGCCAGCGATGTGGGGGCGCCACCCAGCCGCGGAGCGGCGAGGGGGAGAGGAGCGGCGCATATGAACCAAGGCGATGAGCTGCCCGACGTCGACCGGCTGGCTCGGTTGATGCTGGAGTTGCATGGTGATCACGGCCATGACGATCCGGTACCGGCCGGTGGGAGGCGCGGCGGATCTTGGTCTAAGGCACCGGCTTTCGCCGGTGATTCGGAGCGCGCCGCTGCGGTGCGTGCGGCCACCCAGACTGACCGCACGCGTTACCTGACGTCGGGTTTGCAGCCGGTGGACTGCCGTTTCTGCCATGCCACGGTCAACGTCAAGCGGCTGGGACCGGGGCATACGGCGGTGCAGTGGAATACCGAGGCGTCGCAACGCTGCGCTTACTTCGCCGAACTACGCGCGTCCGGTGAGGACAGCGCGCGCACGCGCGCCTGCCCGAAACTGACCGACAGCATCGAACATGCCGTTGCCGAGGGCTATTTAGAGGCGGTGTCCACCGCCCCTCCCGCCGGCGACGGCTAGCTACAGCCCGGCGAAACGCTCCTTGACCTCTTCGGCGGTCAGCCCGTAGTCGGCAAGCGAATATGAGTGTTTGGGCGCACGCTCGCCGGATTGGCTGTCGAGATGGCTCTGTTCCATGCCCTGCCGGGCCTCGTCGGTCAGCGGGATACCGAAATGGCGGTAGATGTCAGCCACGGTGCCGATCGGGTCGGTGATCAACCCCCGGTAGTCGACGTCGTAGAACTGAGCCGGATCGTATTTGGCACGTGCGGTGTTGAACCGCTCCAGACCGCGCGACCAGGTTTCCATTGCGTCAGCGCCGATCTGATCGCCGCCGAAGCTCGTCGACCACCCTTCGGCGGTGTGCTGCGCCAGAGAGCACATCGAGGCCATGATCGTCTCGACGGGTCGATGCGTCTGGATGACGAGCGCATCGGGATAGGTCGACATCAGCGCGTCCAGCGCGAACAAATGACTGGGGTTCTTCAGCACCCACCGCTTGTCGGTGTCGTTGAGTCCGATCAGCTGAAGGTTCTTGCGGTGCCGCCGATATGCCGGCGTCCAGTCCTGCTGCGACAACCACTTTGAATAGCTGGGCAGGTGGGCAAGCGTCTCGTAGGACACCGAGTGCAGCGACTGCCGCAGCAGCTGCCAGCATTCCTCCAGTTCGTATGCGGCCATGAAATGCAGGCCGGTGTAGCCGGGGTTGTCCTGATGGTGTTGGGTGAACTGCGCGTCGAGTTGGCGATACAGCGGGTTGGATTCCCAGGTGTCGCGCGGCGGACGCGGCTGCGGGAACTCGGCCAGCCACATGTGCAGGCCCTGATGGGCCGGATCGGCGCCGAGCAGCCGGTGCAGCGCCGTGGTGCCGGTGCGCACCAGCCCGGTGACAAAGATCGGCCGCTTGATGGCGACATCGGCATGTTGCGGGTATTGCTTCCACGCGGATTCGGATAGCAGCCTGGCCACCAGCGCGCCGCGCAAGAAGAAGCGGTTCATCTTGCTGCCCAACACGGTAAGACCGGCTTCCCGCTGGTAAGCCTCCAGCAGCACGCCCAGCGCTTCGCGGTAGTTGTCGTCGTCGACGCCGAAGTCGTCGAGCCCGGTCAGCTTGGTGGCCGAGGCGTGCAGCTCGTCGACAGTTGCGATGTCGGTGCGTTGGGTCATTACGCCGCCTCTCCCCCGCAAGCGGGTGGGGGTACCCCCAGCCGCGAAGCGGCGAGGGGGCGTACCCCCACCTCATCGCTGCGCTCTGCATCGTCGTCGGCGGCGGCCATCAGGTGTGGTACTCGCCGCAGTTGACGTCGAGCGTCTGCCCGGTGATGCCGCTGGACAGATCGCTGGCCATGAACAGAATCGCCGACGCCACCTCGTCCTCGGTGGGCAGCCGTTTGAGGTCAGAGTTCGCCGCGGTGGTCTGGTAGATCTGCTCGGCTGTGGTGCCGTACTTGCCGGCCTGATGGTTGAAGTAGGCTTGTAAAGTGTCACCCCAGATATAGCCGGGCGCAACCGAATTGACGCGGATACCCTTCTCGCCCAGCTCGGTGGCCAGCGACTGCGACATGGACAGCAGCGCGGACTTCGCCATCTTATAGGCGCCGTATTTCGCCTGCGAGTGCCGGATCACCATGGAGTTGACGTTGACGACCGAGCCGTGCGACTCGGCCAGCGGCGGCGTGAAGCCCTGGATGAGTCGCAGCGCCCCGAGCGCGCTCAGTTCGATCGCATCGCGGATGTGCTGAAATGTCGTGCCGGCCAACGGCTTCATCGACGGCACCCGGAACGCGTTGTTGATCAGCACGTCGACCTTGCCGTAGGCCTCCATGGTCGCGTCGACGAGGTTGCTCACCTGATCATCGTCGGTGATGTCGGTGGGCACCGTCACTGCCCGGCCTCCGGCGTCGGCGATCTGCTTGGCGACGTCGTCGAGGCGTTCGGGGGTGCGCGCAGCCAGCACCAGGTCGGCGCCCGCACGGGTGCACCGGTGAGCCAGAGTGGTGCCGAGACCCGGACCCACTCCGCTGATCACGACTACTTTACCGTCGAGCATCTTCGTCATCCCAGCATCCTTGCTGCAATTTGTCGTTGGCGCAACGCAATTCGCGCCCGCCAGTCGTCTTCGGAAATTTTGTTGTGCTCGAAGTGCGGCAGCGACGCGGGAACCGCATCGACGTCGACCAGCTCGACGGTGGGGCCATCGGCCTCGGCGAGCTGTCGGGAGACCCGCTGCCAGCGGAACTGCAGGAAGCCGCGTCGATGGCCCAGCGTCTCGACCCAGTTCGTCACTCCCGGATTCTGGTCAGCGACGACGATACGGACCTTGCCGTCCGGATCCGCTTGGGCCTGAGTGTTGTTCAGCGATGTCTGGTGGTTGATGTAGTCCAGCGAGATGTACCACATGCTGCCCAGCTGGAACCCGAGGTAGGGAGCATCGGAGACCGGGATCGTGATCACCAGCGCTTGATCCGGTCGCAAGTCGAAGTGTCCGACCGACGAGTACTGGGTGGCCAGTCCGCCCGGCGTCAACCGGGGCGCGACCATCGTGTTGACCGGAATGTCGAGATAGAACCACTGCGGAAACTGCAACCATGTCTTCACGCGGTTCACCAGTTGCTTTCCCGCTGTGGCGTAACGCTTTTCGATCGCTGTGCGGGTCAGCGGGGGCGGCGCGGTGCCCGCGGTGTCCAACCTGGAAATGGCCAGCGTGCCGCGCTGCGCCGACCAGTCGCCGTAGACCTCGCGGATCACCAGCTGGGCGGGGCTGGTCGGTCGCACCTGCCATTGGAAGCTGCCGTCCGCGGCGATCTCGAGCTCGCGGTCGTCGAACGCGGCCTGGCTGGCGGGCACGTTGTCGTCGGTGTACTCACCGCCGAGCAACTGGAAGCTCAGGTCGGTGGTGGTGCCGCGGATGCCGGTGACGAGGTAATCGTGGTCTGGTTGGACCCGGCAGCCGAAGTAGAGGGTGTCCGGGTTGTCCAGGCCCATCTTGGTGAACGGCCCGGTACCCGACAGCAGCATCGGGTGATCACGCTCGTAGTCGAACACCATGTGCGTGCAGCCGGCCACGCAACCGGCCAGGTACTGCAGCCCCTCCAGCAGGTCGGCTTCGGTCTCGATATGCGGTGCGGCGGCGACCAGTTCTTCGGCCTCGGCGATCGCGGAGACCAGCGGCTTGGAGACGAGAGGAGAGGACACGTGTTGACGCTAGAACGTGTTCTAATTTTCGTCAATGGGCGAACATTCCCGCGTGTTGGCGCGGGCACTTACGGACGAGGCTCGCTCACTCTCCGGCTACGGCGCGCACTGCTGCGACAGGTCGATCAGATGCTGCCGCACGTCCGGATGCCGATTCAGGTAATCGATGACGTTGCCGTTGCCACCCTCCGCCTGCGACGCGGCCTGCAGCTGCTGGTGCAGGTCGGGATGCCGCTGTAGGTACGAGTCGATGGAATTGCCCACGGTCTGATCGCATTGGGCGTTCGCCACAGGCAACGCGATCAGCGTCGAGGCGGCGGCACTCAGCAGGCCACCGGCGAGCAAACCGTACAGTCCGCGGCGCAGGGACCATGGGGTTCGGGAAGTCATGGTCATCGGGTTGCTCCTTAGGGCACCGAATTTTGCTTCGATGTACTAATCGAGACTACGGGCGACAGCGTTACCGCTGCCTTTGCTGAAGCTGTGAGGCTAGTGTGCGACGGCTCGCTGCCCGCTCGCCGCCTGTTCGCGCTTGATCTCCAGCGCAATGTCGATGAGCTGGTCTTCCTGACCGCCGATGAGTTTGCGCTGGCCGGCCCGGTGCAACAGCTGGTGTGCCGGGACGTCGTAGCGCTCAGCCTGGCGAACGGCGTGTTTGAGGAAGCTGGAGTACACCCCGGAGTACCCCATAATCAGGGCGTTGCGGTCGAGCAGGCATTCGGCCGGCATGGCGGGTCGCACGACGTCCTCGGCGGCGTCGGCGATATCAAAGAAGTCGATGCCGGTCTTGACGCCGATCTTGTCGAACACCCCGATCAGCGCCTCGACGGGCGCGTTGCCCGCGCCGGCGCCGAAGCGGCGGCAGGAGCCGTCGATCTGCTTGGCACCCGCCCGCACGGCCTCCACCGAGTTGGCCACGCCCAGGCCGAGGTTCTCGTGGCCGTGGAAGCCGACCTGGGCGTCGTCGCCGAGTTCGGCGACCAGCGCGGACACCCGATCGGCTACCCCGTCGAGGACCAGCGCACCGGCCGAGTCGACCACGTAGACGCACTGGCAGCCGGCGTCGGCCATGATGCGCGCCTGCGCGGCCAGTTTCTCCGGCGCAATCGTGTGCGCCATCATCAGGAACCCGACGGTTTCCAGCCCCAGCTCGCGCGCCAGGCCGAAGTGCTGAATCGACACGTCGGCCTCGGTGCAGTGGGTGGCGATCCGGCAGATCGACCCGCCGTTGTTCTGGGCTTCCTTGATGTCCTCCTTGGTGCCCACCCCGGGCAGCATCAGGAAGGCAATCTTGGCCTCTTTGGCGGTCTGCGCGGCCAGCTTGATCAGTTCCTGCTCGGGCGTCTTGGAGAACCCGTAGTTGAAGCTCGAGCCACCCAGCCCGTCACCGTGCGTGACCTCGATGACCGGCACACCCGCGCTGTCCAGCGCGGCCACGATGGCGCCGACCTCGTCCTTGGTGAACTGGTGACGCTTGTGGTGCGAGCCGTCCCGCAGCGACGTGTCGGTCATCCGGACATCCCAGATCGGGTTGAAGAAGATGTCGGTAGTCATTGGCGCCACTCCTCCTCATCGCTTCGTCCCCCTCGCCGCTGCGCGGCTGGGGGTGCCCCCACTGCATCGTCGATGGCGCGACTCATGCCTGCGCTCCTCCCGCTGTCGCGGACAGGGATTCCTTGGCGATCTCCTCGCCCACCTTGGTGGCCGCGGCGGTCATGATGTCGAGATTGCCCGCATACGGGGGCAGGTAATCCCCGGCACCTTCGACCTCGACGAACGTGGTGACCAGGGCTTGGCCGCCGGAGTTGATCGACGGCTCGTCGAACTGCGGCTCGTTGAGCAGCCGGTATCCCGGCACATAGGTCTGCACCTCGGCGACGACGTCATGGATCGATTTGGCTATCGCATCGCGGTCGGCGTCCTCGGGGATGGCGCAGAAGATGGTGTCGCGCATGATCATCGGCGGGTCGGCCGGGTTGAGGATGATGATCGCCTTGCCGCGCTTGGCGCCGCCGATGGTCGCCACGCCCTTGCTGGTGGTCTTGGTGAACTCGTCGATGTTGGCCCTGGTGCCCGGCCCCGCTGAGGCTGAAGCCACCGACGCCACAATCTCGGCGTAAGGCACCTCCACCACCCGCGACACCGCATAGACGATCGGGATGGTCGCCTGTCCGCCGCAGGTGATCATGTTGACGTTGGGCACGTCGAGGTGCTCACGCAGGTTCGCCGGCGGAATCACGGCCGGACCGACCGCGGCCGGCGTCAAGTCGATGGCCCGGATGCCCGCCGCCTCGTACTTCGGGGCCGCATCGCGGTGCACGTAGGCGCTGGTCGCCTCGAACACCAGATCGGGTTTCTCGGACTGGGCGAGCAGCCAGTCGACCCCCTCGTGGGTGGTCTCCAGACCCAGCTTGCGCGCGCGTGCCAGGCCTTCACTCTCCGGGTCGATGCCCACCATCCAGCGCGGTTCGAGCCACTCCGAGCGCCGCAGTTTGTACAGCAGGTCGGTGCTGATATTTCCCGACCCGACAATCGCAACACTTGCCTTTGACGGCATTGACGCTCCCTTTACTTGAAAGACAACCGGACGGATCCGAGGCCGGCGAACTCGGCGACGAAGTCGTCGCCGGGTCGGGCGTCGATGGCCCGCGTACACGAGCCCGGTAAGACGATATCGCCGGCCCGCAGCCGTACCCCAAAGCTTTCCACCTTGCGGGACAGCCACGCCACTGCCTTCACCGGATTACCCAACACGGCATCACTGCGGCCCTTGGCCACCACCTCGCCGTTGCGGGTCAGCACCGCGTCGATCGCGGTGATGTCGATGTCGGCCGGCGCCACCCGCCCCGAACCGAGCACAAACCCCGCCGAGGAGGCGTTGTCGGCGATGGTGTCGCACAACGCGATCTTCCAATCGGTGATTCTGGTGTCGATCAGCTCGATGGACGGCACAAAAGCCTCGGTGGCCTTGAGCACGTCGTCCTCGGTGCAGTTTGCGCCCGGCAGGTCGTGAGCCAGGATAAAACCGACCTCGACCTCCACCCGCGGATAGAGGTAATTCGCCGCGGTGACCGGCTTGTTTTCGAATACCTGCATGTCGTTGAGCAGATGCCCGTAATCCGGCTCGTCGACGCCCATCATCTGCTGCATCGCCAGCGACGAGAGGCCAACCTTGTGCCCCACCACCCGAGCGCCCTCGGCGACCCGCTGACGGATGTTGATCAGCTGGATCTCGTAGGCGTCGACGACGTCGATCTCGGGGTGCGCAGCCGTCAACGGCGCGATCGGCTGGCGGCTCCGCTCGGCCTGCGCCAGATCGGCGGCCAGCACATCACGGGTGGCTAGCGGGATCATTTAACCGAAGTCCCCTTGTTCGTGTGACCGGGGCAGTAGCGCCCGGCCCCGGCAATTCTATAACGTGTTCTACATGACAGCTCAGGAGTTCGACGTCGTCGTGGTCGGGAGCGGCGGCGCGGGCATGGTTGCTGCCCTCGCGGCCGCCCACCGGGGTCTTTCGACAATAGTCGTCGAGAAGGCTGCCCACTACGGCGGTTCCACTGCGCGGTCGGGCGGCGGCGTGTGGATTCCCAACAACGAGGTCCTCAAGCGCGACGGCGTCAAGGACACGGCGGAAGCGGCGCGCACCTATCTGCACGGCATCATCGGCGACATCGTCGAGCCGGACCGCATCGACACCTACCTCCAACGCGGGCCAGAAATGCTGTCGTTCGTGCTGAAGCACACGCCGCTGAAGATGTGCTGGGTGCCCGCGTATTCCGACTACTACCCGGAGGCCCCGGGTGGCCGCCCGGGGGGCCGTTCCATCGAGCCGAAGCCGTTCAACGTCAACAAGCTCGGCCCCGACCTGCCCGGGCTTGAACCCCCATACGGCAAGGTCCCGCTCAATGTCGTTGTGATGCAACAGGACTACGTGCGGCTGAACCAGCTCAAGCGGCATCCCAGAGGCGTGCTGCGCAGCCTGAAGGTGGGCACGCGCACCATGTGGGCAAAGGCTACCGGCAAGAACCTCGTCGGCATGGGACGCGCGCTCATCGCGCCGCTACGGATCGGGCTGCGCAAAGCCGGCGTCCCGGTACAGCTCAACACCGCCCTGACCGACCTGTACGTCGAGGACGGTGCGGTCCGCGGCGTCTACGTGCGTGGTACCGAGACACCCGAATCCGGCGAGCCGCAACTGATCCGGGCCCGAAAAGGCGTGATTCTCGGCTCCGGTGGATTCGAACACAACGAGCAAATGCGAGTGAAGTACCAGCGCGCACCGATCACCACCGAGTGGACAGTCGGCGCGAAAGCCAACACCGGCGATGGCATTCTGGCCGCCGAAAAGCTCGGCGCAGCACTGGAGATCATGGAGGACGCGTGGTGGGGGCCGACGGTCCCGCTGGTGGGCGCACCGTGGTTCGCATTGTCCGAGCGCAACTCGCCCGGCTCCATCATCGTCAACATGTCCGCCCAGCGATTCATGAACGAATCCATGCCCTACGTCGAGGCGTGCCACCACATGTACGGCGGCGAGTACGGCCAGGGTCCGGGTCCGGGTGAGAACATTCCGGCGTGGCTGGTGTTCGATCAGCGATACCGCAACCGCTACATCTTCGCCGGATTGCAGCCGGGACAACGTATTCCAGGCAAATGGCTGGACTCCGGCGTGATCGTCCAGGCCGATACGCTCGAGGAGCTGGCCACCAAGACCGGCCTGCCGGTAGACGAGTTCACCGCGACGGTTGAGCGTTTCAACGGCTTTGCCCGCTCGGGTGTCGACGCCGACTATCACCGCGGCGAGAGCGCCTACGACAGGTACTACGGCGACCCGACCAACAAGCCGAACCCCAACCTCGGCGAGATCAGTCACCCGCCGTATTTCGCCGTTAAGATGGTGCCCGGCGACCTGGGCACCAAGGGCGGCATCCGCACTGACAAGCATGGCCGAGCACTGCGCGACGACGGCAGCGTCATCGAAGGCCTCTATGCGGCGGGCAATGTCAGCGCGCCGGTGATGGGACACACGTATCCCGGTCCGGGCGGCACCATCGGCCCTGCGATGACCTTCGGCTACGTGGCCGCTCTGCATCTTGCAGGAGCGAACTGACATGCCGATCAATCCGGAAGTGGCATTGACCGCCGAGCTCGATCCGATCGAATTCGCTTGGAGCAGTAGCGATGTGCAGCTCTACCACCTGGGATTGGGTGCGGGCGCCGACCCGATGGACCCACGTGAGCTGCGCTACCTGGTCGACGACACCCCGCAGGTGCTGCCGACGTTCGGCAACGTCGCAGCCACCTTTCACGCCACCAAGCCGCCGACCGTGCGATTCCCCGGCATCGACATCGAGCTGAGCAAGGTTTTACATGCCAGCGAGCAGGTGATCGCGCCGGCGCCGCTGCCTCCCTCGGGGGCCGCCAAGGCCGTCACCCGGTTCACCGATATCTGGGACAAGGGCAAGGCCGCGGTGATCTGGTCCGAAACCACAGCGACCGCACCCGACGGGACCCTGCTGTGGACACAGCGGCGGTCGATCTTCGCCCGCGGCGAAGGCGGATTCGGTGGCGAGCGCGGGCCGTCAACGACTGCTGCCGCGCCGGACCGGGCGCCGGATCTCGAGCTCGATATACCCCTGCTGCCGCAGCAGGCGCTGTTATACCGGCTCTGTGGCGATCGCAATCCGCTGCACTCCGACCCCGAATTCGCCTCTGCCGCAGGGTTTCCGCGGCCCATCCTGCATGGCTTGTGCACCTACGGCATGACCTGCAAGGCGCTCGTCGACGCATTACTCGACGCCGACGTCGCGGCCGTCGCGTCCTACGGCGCACGCTTCACCGGCGTGGCCTACCCGGGCGAGACCCTGAAGGCCGCCGTCTGGAAGGAAGACGGCCGGCTGCTGGCCAGCGTCGTCGCGCCCGCCCGCGACAACGCCGTTGTGCTCACCGGGGTGGAGCTGGTTCCGGCATAGCCTAGGGACTTGTTTTCTGAGAGACCGCCGTGGGACCTAACATCCAATAGGACCTCATCGATCCCATCCTTGGGCTGTTCGGGCCCCTCGCCGGATTGGTAACCAGTTGAACTAGCCCAGGATCAGGCCCGAGGTCGGCACACCGGTGCCGGCGGTGACCAGCACATGCTCGACGTCGGGCACCGGGTTCACCGACGTGCCCCGCAGTTGGCGAACTCCCTCGGCGATGCCGTTCATACCGTGGATGTAGGCCTCGCCGAGTTGCCCGCCGTGGGTGTTGATAGGTAGCCGGCCGCCCACTTCGACGGCATCGTCGGCGATGAAGTCCTTGGCTTCGCCCTTGCCGCAGAATCCCAACTCCTCCAACTGAATCAGCGTGAACGGGGTGAAGTGGTCGTAGAGCACCGCGGTCTGGATATCGGTCGGCGACAGCCCGGACTGCTGCCACAGCTGCTGACCTACCAGTCCCATCTCAGGCAGGCCGAGTTCGGGTCGGTAGTAGCTGACCATCGTGTACTGGTCGGGGCTCGAGCCTTGAGCAGCCGCCTCGATGACCGCCGGCCGGTGCTTGAGGTCCTTTGCCCGCTCAGTCGACGTCACCACGATCGCCACCGCGCCATCGGTTTCCTGACAGCAATCCAGCAGACGCAGCGGCTCGGCGATCCACCGCGAATTCTGATGGTCCTCAATGGTTATCGGCTTCTCGTAGAAGTAGGCCTTCGGGTTTTTTGCGGCATGCTTGCGATCAGCCACCGAGATGACACCGAAGTCCCGACTGGTAGCACCTGACCAATGCATGTACCGCTGAGCGATCATCGCCACCTGCGCCGCCGGTGTGGAAAGCCCGTGCGGATAGGAAAACGAATTGTCCGCAGAAGTCGAATCGGCCTGGGCGCTGGCATCTCCCACCAACCGGGTCTGCACCTGGCCGAACCGCATGCCAGACCGCTCGTTGAACGCCCGGTACGCAACAACGACGTCGGCCACACCGGTCGCCACCGCCATCGCCGCATGCTGGACGGTCGCGCACGCGGCACCGCCGCCGTAGTGGGTCTGGGCGAAGAACTTCAGCTGGCCGATACCCGCGGCCCGCGCGACGGCGATCTCCTTATTGGTGTCCATCGTGAAGGTGGTGAGCCCGTCGACGTCAGCAGGCGTCAGGCCCGCATCGTCGAGCGCGTCGCGGACGGCCTCGGCGGCCAACCGTAGCTCGCTGCGACCGGAGTCTTTGGAGAAGTCGGTGGCACCAATGCCGACGATGGCAGCCTTACCCGACAACATTAAGCGTTCCCGATCGTGACCGTGGTGGTTGCGATGACGTGGTCGCCAAGGCTGTTGCTGCCCACGACTTTTACCGTGATCAGGCCGTCCTCCACCGCGGTCACTTCACCGGAGAATGTCACCGTGTCGTAGGCGTACCACGGCACACCCAGCCGCAGCCCGATCGACTTGATCAGCGCCGACGGTCCGGCCCAGTCGGTGACATACCGCTCTACCAACCCCGTGTCGGTGAGGATGTTGACGAAGATGTCTTTCGAACCTTTGGCCTGCGCCTTGTCGCGGTCGTGGTGCACATCTTGAAAGTCCCGGGTGGCCAGAGCCGTCGAGATGATGAACGTGGGATCGCCGTACAGCTTGAGCTCGGGCAGCTTGGTGCCGACCTCTATCGTCGGGACGCTCATGCGTCCGGCTCCCAGGCATAGAGGGTCCACTCCGGCCCGCTGTCACCGGCCGGAAAGTCGATATAGGTTGCGCGAACCGGCATTTCGATCTTCACCTTGGCAGGATCGACGTTGCGCAGCTCACCGAGCATCCGCACCCCCTCTTCCAGCTCGACGAGTGCGATGACGAATGGCAGTGTGCGGCCGGGCACTTTCGGAGCGTGGTGCACCACGAAGCTGAACACCGTCCCCGTCCCGCCGGCTACAACGTAATCGATGGGTTCGGCTTTGTCCTGCCAGATGGCCGGCACTGGCGGGTGTTGCAAGCTGCCGTCGGGCAGCCGCTGAATCCGCAACTCGTGCGCCCTGACGCCCTCCCAGAAGAACGCGGTGTCCCGAGACACCGAAGGGCGCATCATGGCATCGGGATCCAGGTCCGCGGGCACAGCAGCCGGTGACTGCTCGGATTCGCGCGGCTTGAATTTGAGTATGCGCCAGTTCATTTCGGCGACATCCTCGTCACCCACCCGCCAGATGATGTGCTGGTTGACAAACCAGCCTTCACCCAGCCCGGTCTGCTTGGGCCCGACCACATCGCCCATCTCGGAGGTGATGCTGACCTGCTCGCCGGGCTGCAGGTAGCGGTGATAGGTCTGCTCGCAGTTGGTCGCGACCACACCGACGTAGCCGGCGTCGTCGAACAGCTTCATGATGGGGCCCATCGGGTCGTCGGTCGGACGTTCTCCCCCCAGACCGAACATCGTCCACACCTGAATCATGGCCGGTGGGGCGACAATTCCCGGGTGCCCTGCGGCGCGGGCCGCTGATTCGTCCACGTAGATCGGGTTGCTGTCGCCGATCGCTTCCACCCAGTTGTTGATTGTCGGCTGGTTCACCGGATCGCGCGCTGCGCGCGGCTTGGCAGCGCCGGCCGCTTTGATCTCCGCGACGGCTTCGTGAATGTCGGTCATCGCGGTACCCGGGGAACCTTGAGGCCCGATGCCGCGATCATCTCGCGCATCACTTCGTTGACGCCGCCGCCGAAGGTGATGACGAGGTTGCGTTTGGTTTGCGAGTCGAGCCAGTCGAGCAACTCGGCGGTGTCCGACTCGGCGGGGTTACCGTACTTACCGACGATCTCCTCAGCGAGTCGGCCGATGTACTGAATTCGCTCCGTGCCAAAGACTTTTGTCGATGCGGCATCTGCCACGTTGATGTCCTCGCCGGCGGCGGCCACCTGCCAATTCAGCAGCTCGTTGATCCGCCACATCGCATAGATCTCACCCAGCGCCCGTTTGACGTCGTCGTGATCAATCGGAGTGACGCCATCACCACCCGGCTTTGACGCCCACGCGCGTACCCGGTCGTAAATCCCGGCCACCCGCCCGGCGGGACCGAGCATCACCCGCTCGTTGTTGAGCTGGGTCGTGATCAGCCGCCATCCGCCGTTCTCCTCGCCGACCAGCATGTCGGCCGGCACCCGCACGTCGTTGTAGTACGTGGCGTTGGTGTGATGGGCGCCGTCGGACAAGATGATCGGTGTCCACGAGTAGCCGGGATCCTTGGTGTCGACGATGAGGATCGAAATGCCTTTGTGCTTGACAGCTTCCGGGTCAGTGCGGCATGCCAACCAGATGTAGTCGGCGTCATGCGCGCCGGTGGTGAAGATCTTCTGGCCGTTGACGATGTACTCGTCGCCGTGACGTATGGCAGTGGTCCGCAACGACGCCAGGTCGGTTCCCGCCTCCGGCTCGGTGTAGCCGATCGCGAAGTGCACTTCACCGGCCAGGATCGCCGGCAGGAACTTCTTCTTCTGCATTTCGCTACCGAACACCTGCAGGGTGGGCCCTACCGTCTGCAGCGTCACCGCCGGCAACGGCACGTCGGCCCGATGGGCCTCGTTGACGAAGATCTGCTGCTCGATCGGACCAAAGCCGAGGCCACCGAACTCTTTTGGCCATCCGACACCGAGCTTGCCGTCCTGACCCATCCGCCGGATCACCGCGCGGTAGGCGGCGTTGTGGCGGTCCTCCCCCATCGCCTTCATCTCGTCGGCCGAGATGAGGTTCGAAAAGTATTGCCGTAGCTCGGCTTGCAGATGTCGCTGCTCCGGCGTTAGTTCGATGAACATTGCGCTCCCACCAGGTCGAGACGATGAGAAGGCCCGCCCAACAGCCGGGTCAGGTCTTTGATCGTGGAGTAGTACCTGTGCATGGGATAGGTGATGTCCATGCCCATCCCGCCATGAAGATGATGGCAGATCTGCATCACCGGCGGCGCCTGCGAGGTGATCCAGTAGCCGAGGACGTCGAGATCGTCGGTGGTGTCGCGCCCTTCGGACAGTCGCCAGATCACCGATGTCGACGCTAAATCGATGGTCCGCGA
>Ga0187782_10002369_pt1 | contig 13886 bp, 15 predicted proteins | sample 0715_SJ02_MP15_2_FD_132454 | JGI IMG/M metagenome (GOLD analysis project Ga0187782, IMG submission 132454) | Tropical peat soil microbial communities from peatlands in Department of Meta, Colombia - 0715_SJ02_MP15_20_MG | ecosystem: Environmental > Terrestrial > Soil > Wetlands > Peat | place...
CGCGTGCGGAAATCGGCCATCGTGAACGGTGCCTGCATTAGCGAGATTCGTCCGATGTTCGATGGGGTTTACGACATCGTACTGGCAGAAGGAACGGTGGTCACGTCGAGCCGTAGATACGCTCACAAGTTACGGGCGCTGCTGGAATCCTAGTCTTGGCAACTGGGGATGTAAATTGGCGCGTCGGTGTGGAATACCAGCGACGAAGCGCTTGCTGTTCAGAAGCGGGACTTCACGATACGAGGCCGTGCTACGGAGCTCAGGAAACGAAGTCAGTCAGCGCCCTGAGAATAGCAAGCCTGAAACCGACTTCGGCAATCGAAAACACCGACCCATTTCCAAGCAAGCCGACCGCTCTCGGTGACTTTGCTGAGCGCTTTCTGGCTTGGATGGACACCGCCAGGCTGGAAGAAATGATGAGAGAGTTCTACCGTAACGGTTGGTGGCTGCTGAAAGCGACACGCGTTGCTGAGGTGAGAGTGAACCAGATCACCAGCGATTGCGTCGAGCAGTTGAAATTTCCACGCTCGGCCGCTAATGCCAGCTGCGCTTTGCGAACACTGCGACGCATGCTTCACAGTGGTGCGCGGCGGGGAGAATCCGTAAAACGGCGTTGATGCGCGAGGGTCTATGCCAAACGTCCGATCCACAGGCAGGAGGAGGAAGGAAGCCGTCTTTGCGTTTGCGGCCGCTGCTTCTATGTGTTCAGCGTTCGACTCACAAGGAAAGTTATCTTGCTTTCGTAAGTTCGAAGGGCAAATATTTCTTCTCCATCACGTGGATGAGATTGGATTCATACGGCCAGGGCGAAACGGCTACCCGCGTCTGCGAGAAGGGCTCTCATTTCTTCGGGCGTGGCAATGTCGAGCTCTGGAATCGAGGCGATCCGCTCCAACCTGTTGAACACGTATCTCGTAGGATTGAACAACTTGAGTCGAATGTCACGATCGTAAGCCCATCGGTGCAAAAACAGAAGCATACCTAGACCGCCGCCTTCTATCGCGCTTACTTCGGAAAGATCAAGCATAATGATTCGCGAGTCGCGCAGGGACGTGACCGCTTGACTTAGTTTGAGGGCGGCTTCGCTCCGCACGATTCTGCCTACGCATTCTACAACCGCAAGGTCAGCTATTTTCTCAACCGCTACGTCCAGCATGGGCTTCCTCCAGGTTTCGGTCGTTTCTTCAACAGCACGAGCTATGCCATCAGACTCTAGGCGTGTTTTGTGGTGGGTGAGCGCCTGAGTAGGTGAGCTGGCGGAACTTTCGGGAGGTGATCGAGAAAATCTGCGCTACCGCAATTGCTGTATGTCTGGGACGAACGAAGGGTACTCCCCCGGAAAGCAGAGAACCATGGCTATGGTGCTTTCTCAGTAGCTCGTTCACAGCGGGGCAAGAAAGACGGTCTCATAAAGACGCGGCTTACATCGGCAAATCAATGAGTGAGCAGTGGCGTTGGTGCCGACAAAATCGCACCCAGCCGAAAGATGCGCGGACGGTGACCTCGGGCATTTACCAGTTTTGGCGGGTGGACTGCAAAGCAACAACTCGTGCGGTAAAGGACGTGCATGTCGACAAGCGGTTTCGGCCGGAAGGGAGATGCAAGATTATGACATATGTAATGACCAAGCCTTGTCCAGTCTGCAAACAGCAACTAACAAAAAGGGTGCCTACCGATACTGTACAGTGCGCCTGTGGCAAACATGCTTGGCAGGGGTAAGGCCTATGCTTCTTGGCTCCTCGTCTGGTCTGAATCAGTGAAAGTTGACCTTTTCAAAGCCGAGCGCCTGCAATAGGCTAGTGATCGTCGACCGGGCGTTTTCTTGGGCCGTTCGTAAGATGCCGTCCGCGAGTGCCGATTCTTGTAGGACACGCTCGGCTTCCTGACGTACCTGTGTTTCCAGGTTAGGGTCGGTCGGCACCAGAAGCCCGGTTTGACGCGAATAAACTCGGGTCTTCGCATTATCCAGGCGAGTGGTGAACACAGCAGCGTCCGGCAAATGCAGCCACACCTGCTTCCTTTTCACGGTTACATCGTCTCCCTGGAGATTTCCGAAATCAATCCCCGCGACCACTTCGCCATGCACCATCAGAAGTAACCGATCCCCTGCCAGGAAGTCCGGTAGCAAGGGACTGTTCTTCTCCCCACTTACGATTTTGTCCATCGTGTACTGGACTGTCTCAAGCCTGTGCAGCTGCTGAATGCGGTTGACTACCGTGGGCTGGCTCAGATCGATGTTCTGATTGCTACCTGTCACGGCAGACCAGATGCGGTTCCACGCTTCCAAAGTCGACTTTCTAAAGATCCAATGTGCGCCAAGCGTACCTAGCAGTACTACAGCGATGACTACCGCTAAGGAAAGAAATCGGCCAGTTTTCGAAGATGACTGAGGATCAATCAACATTTTAATTAAAAATAGCACATGCACCCGGTTACGTATGAGTTTGGCCGGGAAGGTCGATTGGAGTTCATGCGAAAAAGTTGACCGGAAAATGCGGACACCACGAGGTACTACGCCAACGCCGCCGATACCTTGGGGGTGTGGTGCTGCATCACATCGCGGTACTTCTTGGCAAGCGCCCGCTTAAGTCCTCTAGCAGCTGTTTTCAAAATAGTTTTTTGTGGTAGAGAGGAACAATACTGGAAGTACCGTAATCGCCGCATTCCCACCCGGACGAAACTCAGCTCCCGGTTAGGGGGATTGCCTGATGCCCGATAGGGCCTTCGGTTTCAATTAGAAAAACGAGCGACGATGCAAAGCGTCGTAGCCTTCGGCAAACCCTTGCGGCGAGATTTCATCCAAAACCCACGGCGATCAAGGAGACTATTGTGCGGAAAATTCTTATTGCCCTCGGCCTCGCTGTAATTGTGGTTGTTCTAGGCGCTGCAATCTTCCTCGCCACTTCGACCTTAATAAGTATCGTCCAACCATGCAGTCAGAGCTCCAAACACGGCTAGGCCGCCGTGTCGATCTGGGAGACATGCACTTGAAGCTCTTCCCGCTGCGCTTGGGAGTCGAGAACCTAGCAATTTCCGACGATCCACGCTTCAACCCCGACTCTCCATTCGTGAAGGCGAAGGAACTTGATGTTTCCGTCAAGCTTCTGCCGCTTTTCCACGAACAGATCGAAATAGAGTCGCTAGATCTCGAGCGGCCCAATGTGAAGCTTATTAAGAATCAGGCTGGACAGTGGAACTTCGCTTCCATAGGCCAGACGCAAGAGGTCGGATCAAGCGCTGCTACTCAGCCGATTGCCGCTCGATTCAATGCTCCCAAATCGAAACCTGTACAACCGCATCCAGCTGCTGAATCGAATACGACCCCTCAAACCTCGTCTCAGACGACACAACAGCAGTTTTCGCTGGGCCAGCTAGCCATTGAAGACGGGCAAATTTCTCTTTTGGATCAGACTCAGAGCAAGACACCGTCTCTTTATGACCACATTGACCTAACCCTCAAGAACTTTTCGCCGACCAAACCCTTCACCCTGACTGCCACGGTGCACATGGCGGGTACAGACGCGGAGAGCCTAAAGTTGCAGGGGCAAGGCGGCCCTATCGCCGTTTGGTTTTTTCCTGAAGCCACTGGGCACGTAGAACTCAATGATTTTCGCCATAAATCACCTTCATCCGCGGTGGACATGCTTGCCTTTCCACTGCCACGTCTTTCTTCGAAACAGCTTCCAGCGGACTCCTGTGGGTCGCTGGCCTGCAATCGGACACTAAGATGCCGTCTGAGGTTTATCACCCTATCGGGAAATCACCCTAGAATTCATAGAACGTGGTCCGATCAAACGACGTTATGTTCGAGTAGGCATTTGCGCAGAAGGATGGCACGATCGATGGGACGGGCTTCGATTCCCTCAGCAAGAAGGGGAGTCTTGGGCTGGAAGGCTTGGCGGACGCGGCTCGTCTAGGCGATTATGAATCAGCCACAACACGACGGACGCGCACCTGCCGGGGTTGCTCGGGCAATGACCATGACGTCGAGCGCCTGTCGCCCCTGTGCCGCCCGAGCTGCGACCACTGTTCCGCAGGTTCACTGTGAAAGCGGGAAGTTACGAAGGACATTTGGGAATGGGTAGCATGGTCCGTGCTGTCACGAGCACTGAATAAAGTATCGCTAATTGCACTCCTTCAAAGTTGTACCTTCTCAATTCCCCCAAAGTGAGTGCTTTCTCGTATGGTGCTCCAAGGCCGATTTTCGTAACCTCTATGTTGTTGTCAAGGAGAGGCGAGGAGGACACATGCTCTACTATTCGCTGTTGTTCCTGGTGATTGCGCTAATTGCAGGCTTCTTGGGATTTGGTGGCGTTGCATTCGCCGCGGCTGGAATAGCCAAGATTCTATTCTTCGTCTTTCTCGCAGTGTTCGTTGCGAGCCTCATGCTGCATCTGACTCGAGGTTCCGCGCGAGTTTAGGTGAAGCAATTCAGCGTCTAACTTCATCGCGCCGGAGTCGTGAGGAAAACCAGCCCGCGACCTCCGGCGCTGAAGCAAAGGAACCACACTGCAAGAATGAAAGTGATGACAGAATACTCGCGCCAACAAGCAAGGTGTCTTTATTTTGATGCCGACGGCAACAAGCTTTCGCATGCCTCGCAAGGAACCGCACCAGCGTATGACCCATGGCAAGTCCTTAAGGAGATGCAAGCGTATATGCAGGAGCCTGGCTTAAGCCATAGGGAGAGGACGGGATCCGTCCCAGCGACCAGGAACTCCTCGAAATGAAGCCGCCCACCTTCGACCGCCATCTGAACCGACCAGTAGCGCTTTACGCAAAAGCGTTGTCGCCGTAGGTACTGCGGCGGGATACTGGCTCTCAGGAATCTCCACGATCGAATCAAGTGAACAGCACGGCGTAGCTCAGGCATGGTTATCCCCGGACTTGACTGACAGCAATATCAGCGCTCGGACAGACTGTCAAGGAGCTGAACAATTGCGAACAAGGTCGGGCTGTCATCCCTCGCGTTCATCGACCCGTATCGGGGTTCGAATCCCTGGGGGGCAGCCAATTATTTCGTGGCCTTGGCGCAGGCCGCGCGGACAGTCCGCGGCGTCTCGCCACAAGTGACTATCCAAAACGAGCTACTCAAGCTGATCGTCGATCCGCCACTTGCTCGCATTGGGAGCTGTCGAGGTCCAGTACCGAGTGACAGAATGTCCACATAGTACCGGTGTTCGAAGTGGCTGCCCTCCGCGAATCCCCACGTCTCGGACATCTACATGTCACGGTGGACGACCTGCCCTGGCATTGGGCAGACACGAGTGATAGCATTCGACTTCGCCGGGGTACCGGCGGACGTACGTTCCTCATCGAGCTGGTCGACCCTATGCATCATGTCTTCAGCGAATGTGACACCTGCCGACAAAGATTAACGTTCACCGTGCCGGAAACCGCGTCTCACATGCGCTGATTTCCGATTCAAGCCAAGGAATAGGAGCAGGGAAAATGACAAATCTAAACTTCGATAAAGACACCACAGCACTTCTCGTGATTGATCCGTTCAACGACTTCATTTCCGAGGGTGGAAAAATATGGGACCGTATCAAGACTGTTGCGGAAGCAACGAAAACCGTCCCTCATATGTCTCAACTTGTGGCAGCCGCACGCGAGGCCGGGCTTCGTGTCTTCTATGCAATGCATCATCGCTATCGCACAGGCGACTACGAGAGCTGGATATACATTGCGCCTATCCAGAAGGCAGCGATGAAAAGCAAGGTGTTCGAATACGGTACGTGGGGCGGCGAGATTCGCAGCGAATTTTTGCCCCAACCAGGCGATATCGTGGCCCAGGAGCATTGGGGTTCCAGTGGCTTTGCCAATACTGATTTGGATTTGCTGCTCAAGAGGCATGGCATCCACAGGCTCATTGTCATCGGGCTCATCGCACATACCTGTGTGGAGTCAACGGTTCGCTTTGCGGCCGAGCTTGGCTATGAAGTCACAGTGGTCAATGATGCGACTGCGGACTACTCCGATGAGTTTATGCATGCTGCACTCATCACCAATCTTCCCAGCTACGCCAATGCGATTGTGACAACGGATGAAGTCGTTGAGTCGATTTCTTCTCTCAAAGTCTCCAAAGGGAGTGTCATATGAAGAACGACAAAATCCGGTTATTGAAAGTGATGGTATCGCCGCAGTACCGCGAGGAGATTCTGCACGCCGCTCTCGAAAATCAACGCGCGCAAAAGCAGGCGGAGAGGCTTACTACCAGACCACGCTAAAGACGATCCCGAGACGATTCTTTTCTTCGTGGTCTTTTCATTGCCAGCGGCGTACGATTGACATGTTCAAACGGAGCACGCCAAGAGGACCTTCGCAGCCTTTCAAGGCTAGCTTGCGGAGGAGCCGGTTCGTGCTGGGTTGACCGAGCTTGCCTGAGGACGCAACCACAATTAAACCGACATCATCCTAAACCACAACGGACGGGCCTGTCATGATCCAGAAGCTGGAGGGCGATATTCCTGCTCTGCCGCAACGCGCAACAATTGTCGGGAAGGGAGTGATTGGAGCTGCTGCATCGCGAATACGACGAATCATGCCCTGTCGTTTTCGCGAGAGTTGCGACGAAGCCGATTAAGAAGGTCGGAGGGTTGCAAGGATGCCGATATTCAGACGTGGCGTGCCCTCACTGCGTTGGTAGTTCTTATGTGCCTGATATGGCTTGACGCAACCTTTTGTCTATTTGGTCCCGCAGTCGTGATCACAATGCAGGTGCTTTCATCTCCAGCTCCAACACCGGGCATGCAGAATCTCAGCGACCGCGGTAGAAGCTTTTCCGGCCCAGACGGCACAGCGGCGGAACATAGACGAGGAAAAACCCTGGTTGCCATATAGATTGCTCGGCGGTGGCTGAACGTAACGTCTCAACCTTAACAATCCCCGAACTTTGGAGTGCATATGAGAATCATCATCGTGGGTGGTGGCTTCGCCGGCGTGACTTTGGCTGAATATTTAACGCGCAGCGTTGCGCGCGAGGTAGAAGTTATTGTTATCAGCAGCGAAAATCATATGGTCTTCACGCCGATGCTGGCGGAGGTTTTAGGCCGCTCCTTGTCCTGGCTGGACGTGGTGACGCCAGGCCGGCAGATGGCTCCGCGCGCAACCTGGCTGACGGCCACGGTAAATGGCATTGATCTGAATAAGAATGAGGTTGAGTTCACCCGCCCTGATGGGAATACGGCGATTCTTTCCTACACCCATCTGGTCCTGGCCTGTGGCTCAGCGGTTAATCTCGATGCTGTACCCGGTATGGCGGCCCATGCTTACACTCTCCGGACGGTGGGGGACGGCCTGGTGCTGGGCAACGAGCTTATCGGACGCTTCGAGCAGGCAGCCGTGGAGCCAGACGCCGGGGAGCGTCAACGACTGCTGACCGTGGTGGTGGTAGGCGGTGGCTTTACCGGGGTAGAAGCTGCCGGCCACATGTTCGACCTGATGCGGAACATCAAGCCCTTTTATCCGCAGTTAACTCATGACCGGCCACGGATGGTGCTGCTGCAAAGAGGTAAGAAGATTGTTCCCGAATTCCAGCATGACTCCCTCTCAGATTTTGCTCTGCGAAAGCTTCGTGCGAACGGCCTTGATGTCAGACTGGACACGGGAGTGCAGGAAGTTACGGCGAGATACGTCCGCGTAGATTCAGGAGAGAAGATTGAAACGGGTCTTACCGTTTGTTCGGTGGGGACTGCACCGGCTCCCCTCCTCAAGAGAATCGGCCTTCCCTTGGAACGAGGAAGGCTGAAGACTGAGGCGGACATGCGAGTGATAGGCACACCCAACGTGTGGGCGTTTGGGGATTGTGCCGCGGTGCCGAACGCCTGGAATGGCCAAATCTCTCCTCCTACGGCGCAGTTTGCGCTACGCCAAGCCAAGCAATTGGCCGCCAATCTGATCCGGGTGCAACGCGGAGAGGCGACCAAGCCCTTCCGTTTTCGCCCGCAAGGACTTCTGGCGACTATCGGCCACCACAACGGGGTAGCAGAAGTCTATGGGCTGAAATTCTCGGGTTTGCTCGCCTGGTTCCTGTGGAGATGCGTCTACTTGTTAAAGATTCCTACGCTCAGGCGGAAGCTCAATGTGATCGTAGACTGGACCTGGGACATGTTCTTCAAGCCCAACGTCGTGCAAGTGCGCACGCCTGCGCCGCGGCGATTCAAGCAGGCGCACTATGGGGCCGGTGACTTTGTTTATCGAGCAGGTGAACCAGACACTAGCTTCTTTGTCATCAAAACCGGAACCGCCGGGCTCCTCATGGATGACGACGCAGGAAGACCCTTGCTGGAGTTCCATAAGGGAGACCATTTTGGCGAGCTCGAATTCCTTGCGCGCGGGGACCAGTCGCCGCGCGCAGCGTCGGTCATGGCTGAAACTCCCCTAGACGTAGTTGTGCTCGACCGCGGGGATTTCACGAGCCTCGCCGAGTCTCTGGGGGCGCTACAGAAAGACCTAGAGCATTCACTGTTTGCGCGACAGGCCTACCAACGGTTCACTGCGACGGCGGCCAGACATCCTGCCGTAGGGGCCCTCACTGTTGCCGACGTGATGATTCGTTCTGCCCAGACCTTGCCTCTTACGCTGCCTTTGATCGATACCCTGGAGAAGTTTCAGGGCGGACAGCCGGCCTTTCCCGTCGTGGAGGACGAAATGCTGAGGGGTTACTGTAGCCGCCGAGAGCTTTTCTATGCCCTCGGTCGGGGACTGCCCTTGGAGACCCCCGTTCGAGATTTGATGCGCCAGACTGCGCCCGCTGTGAAGGAAAGCGATGCAGTATTGGCCGCTGGGCTGGAGTTCCTTCGTAATGACTTGGATGTCATGCCCGTGGTTGCGGCCGATGGCAGCGGCAAACTGGTAGGGACCTTCAGTCCCCTCAATGTCGCTTACCACATCGAAAAAATGATAGGTCAGGACTGGGGACTTCGCACCTTCTCTACAGGGAAGCAATAGGTCTAGCCGTAAGTTCTGTAAACAGTGCAGATTTTGCCGTACTTTGCCAGATTTCTGCCGAGGAAATCACATAACTTTCTTTGTCAAAATCTGGATCAGCATATCGGGGTTCGAACCCCTGGGGGTAGGCCTCGAGACGTAGGTTTCAGAGTAATGACGCGCGGGCAACGCAAAGCGGATGTCGTCTTAAAGAGTACGCCGCAGTCGACGTAGAACCCGCTAGCACTACGGTGTGTTTCGCATTCCGATCGGCGCCCCAAGATATCGGACATTCCAAACACTACCACTGAACTGTAGCTGCGTAAGGGATAGGGGCTCGATGTCAATACGCCAGAAAGCCGTGGCTGGTGTGTGCAAGATTGTGACAACGGCGCTGCGGATTACGGCCGCGTGAGTCACGGCGAGGGTATGGCGGTAGTTGGTATGAGTCGCAAGCCAATCTGCAACGCGAGCGATCAGATGTGAAATCGACTCTCCGCCGTGTGGCACCGCAGCTGGGTCCTGGAGCCATGTAGCGACCGCTTCGGGGGTCGTCACTTGAATTTCAGTCAATTCGCGTCCAGCCCAAACTCCATAGTTACAGTCGCGTAACTGTACGTCTATCGATGGCGATAGGCCCAGTAACTCTGCGGTCTGTAGCGCACGACGTTCGGGCGCAGAACAAACGAGCTGTGCAGAAGGGGGGTGCCAATGCATGATTCTCTCTCTTACGTGTCCCTCCACCTCCAACGCCTCATCCGTTGGAAATGCCGCTTTGCGCAGCGCCGCAGTTGTCGCATGACTGATCAAGGTGATTCGGGCTCGCGGATCCATTTAAGTGACCTCGCAGATTCCAATTGTAGAGATTCTTGACATTGAATAGGACGGACAGTAGCCTAGGGATGGCTTTTGATGGCAACGAAGCAAGCCGGTGGAACTCCGTTACGTTTGCGCGGCTGTGATCGACCATAGTGGTGGCAAGTAGCCTCTTATCCGCTTCTCGCACCGGCACTCGGTTGGGACGTATGATCCCAGGAGATGCAAAAAATGGCTGAATTCGCTACGGCTTCTGTTCCACAATTGGTTCATGCCCCCGTTATCCCACTTCGTGAAATTTTGCCCTGGCTCGTTTTTGGAGGATTGCTTTTGCTGCTCGCTTTATATTTTGTCGGAGCCGAGCAAGGCGCTACTTCCTTGATCTCGGGCCGTATGGTTCACGAATTTGTGCATGACGGACGTCATCTGCTCGGTTTTCCCTGCCATTAGCCCATTTCTTCGGAACGCATGACTCGGACATTGCTTCTGCGCGGCATGCTCGTTGGCATGGTCGCCGGTCTGCTGGTGTTTGGTTTTGCTCGTTGGTTCGGCGAACCGCAAGTAGAGCGCGCCATCGCATTCGAACAATCTTTGGATCATACAGGTGGGAATGCACTAGAACCCGAAATGGTCAGCCGACACATCCAAAGGACCGTTGGGCTTTTCACCGGAGTTGTTGTCTACGGGACGGCGATGGGAGGATTGTTTGGGCTGGTGTTTGCTTTGGCCTACGGGCGGATCGGCATTACCGCCCCACGCGTCCTTTCGGCTGTGCTCGCAGTGCTCGGGTTCGTGTCCATAGTTCTTGTGCCGAGTCTCAAATACCCGGCCAATCCGCCGGCCGTCGGAAATCCTGACACCATCGGCCTGCGGACGGGTTCGTTCTTCTTGTTGATCGCTTTTTCGGTTGCCGCCATGGTCTTCGGGCTGCAAGTGGGACGGCCCCTCGCGAGGCGACTTGGGCCATGGAACGGATGGTTTTTGGCGGCAATTCTTTACGTAGCGATCATTGCACTGATCGTTCAGTCTTGTCCGGAGATTGATGAAGTTCCTGCCGGGTTTCCCGCGACGCTTCTCTGGAAGTTCCGAGTCGCCGCACTCGAAGCCCAGCTGGTCCTTTGGTCCGCGTTCGGTTGGCTGTTCGGTTGGCTCACTGAGCGAAATTTTCCTTCTTAGTCCGCCGTCCGTTATTTTCACAGGGTCGGAGCGTCGATTCGGTATCATCTGTTTGCCCGGCCCGGGGTTACATTCAACTGTTTTTGCATCCATTCCAGGTTTCTGCGCACACGATCTTCGTGGGAGACGAGAGGGCAGCTCGCGCATAACGACCCCTGAGGTAACAAATAGTACCGGCAGCAGCTTGCTCGACGCTGGTAGAGATGTGTGACTCCTTCCATCGTGACCGGATGCAGCCGCGGTTGCATGCGGCCGACAACGTCTTTGCCAGCAAAGAAAGCTTCCCCAATTGGCTTGGATCTGACTGCCGAGACGATCACAGACGTTGACGAACTGCGATGCCCAAGAAGACGTGATCTGCCCCCAAGCTCCTTTCGTCACCCGGACCATTTGTGCAGAGCTTCGACAACAGGAATGCCTGGGCCTGCAACTGGGGACGTACGAGGCGAGCAGCGCTGATTCGTCGCTCACAAATGTAGTAAGTGAATCGCAGGAATCATTTGTTGTCCCGACGGCCATTCCTCTGGGAATATGTATTGCGGTTCGCTCAAACAATGTGTCTTCCCGAAATCTCAGCGATACGTTGGGGAGCAAGACATCGGGAACACAAACGATGAAGAAGGAAGGGAGCGATTGCTGCAGATGAAGACCATCCGAAGCGCAGTGCAAAGGAAGCGGCGATTGTCTTTCGGCGCTTCGTGCGAAGCCGTTCTCCGATTCTCAACAGCAGCGCGAGAAATGGTCCCTCTCCTGACCGAGCGAAATCCAGTCCGGAAAGCCACAAGTGTGAATGGCGCGGCCTGCCAATCTCAATCCGCCATTTGTGGTCGATCTTTTCAAGATCTGCGATCGCAGCTTCGACCAGGGACTGGCCCTCCGCCTTCCGCAACATGCGTTGTGCCGGGAGCTGCATCATGGACCTCTAGCGGAATTTATTCAGTCGGGCCAATCTTCGCCATTTTTTGGCGAGGAATCGGTTCCAATACATCACCGCGCCGGTAACGGCCAAAGCCGGCAACACCAAACCAAAGACAGCCCAAAGCGTTTTGATCGGCCATCCCCAGCTTTCGCCAAAATGCAAATCTGCCAACCAAGGAAGTATCGCCCCACCGAAGGTTGCGGCATTTCCGCGCTGCCACGTCCGCAAAAGACTGCCGGTGCCTGGATCAAAGAAAAGGTGCGTGGCGCGACGAAAGCTCCCGTTCGGGGCGACCACGACGACCAATGGATCGTGTTTTTCGCTCGGCAACACAACCTCGAGCACGCGATAGCCGGGTTTCAAGGCTTCGGCTTTGATCATGAAAGTCTCGACTGGAAAGAGACCGTTCGGTGAAGGAGAGGCAACTACAGTGGGATGTACAGACTCGCGGGTTGGCGTGAATCGGTCTAGGAGAGAGACAAACGCTTCGGGCCACACGAAGTAAATCGCTGAAACCGCCCAGATCAAAACAAACGAAAACAGCCAGATACCAAGGGCGCTATGGAGCTCGAAGTTGATGCGCGACCATTTGCGGCGAAAATCGACGCGAAACCCCCGGCGCCAACGGAGTGACCCAGGCCACCAAACTACGACTCCCGTCAGTGCGAGAATAAGGAGAAGAACAGCGCCGTATCCGTTGACAATCAGACCCGTTCGTCCCGATAAAAGTCGCACATGCAGATCCCGGATTCGAGAGAGCCAAAAGAACCTGTCCGTTGTACCCAGGATCTGTCCCGTCGCAGGATCGACGTACACATTGAGCAATTCGTCTTTCTGCTCGGCGGTGCGGTGAAAACCTTCGAACTGCAGAGCGGGTTCGCTCTCGATCGGGAAGAAGATTTCGGTGAACTGAATTTCGGGGAAGTTTCTATGAACATCAGTCGTGATTGCTTGAAGATGCTCGCTGAGGTCCCTATCATTGGGAGGTACAGGTCGGAAAAGATCCGGGCGTACGACGCGCGCCAATTCGTCTTCGAAGACGTTGATTGACCCGCTCATTCCAATCGCGCATACATAGATACCAAGGACCAATCCGACCCACAGATGGATTTGAAAGAGAATCGAGCGCCACCAAACTCGTCGCGGATGGGAGAGAAACGAAATGTTTCGATTGATGCTCAAGTGAATGCTCTCCCACCATTCAGACTTGCTGCTGGGATGACCAGGTCCGTCGCTTCAAAATGTAACCTGGATCCTTCGTAAAGCAGTACCGACTTCCCGTCCTGACTCGTAATGCGAAACCATGATGAAGCGTGCATTCCGCTTTGGTGTCCTGTGTAGATTTCATATCTTTCGACATGCTGGACCCGAAGCTCTGACCGCGAGTTCGGACTGTCCGTCATCGCTACTCAGTTCGGGGTGCAGCGGAGGCCTGTCGCAGAGAGTCCGCAGTGCGTTCTGGATGCGCTTCGGAGGCTGACCACACAAGCCTTGCCAATAAGTTCGCCCCCGCTTTGTATTCTTTCCGAACAGGGTGTAGCGCCGATCGTACACCGGCACAATCCACCGCGGAACCCGTTGGCGGGCTGTCCGGTTGAAGCAGCTGCGCAATTCAAATTCATGGAGCATTCCCATTTTGGTTTCGGTCGCGATGCCGAAATGGCTTCGAGCATTGCCGCGTGGGTCTTGATGTAGTTCAATGCAATCAGCATGTGGGTCCCTGAACGACGACGAAAGTGGCCTGATTCTCCCGCCATCGCGAGGCCTCTAGGTGCACCCCTCGCTCCTCGCATCGCAGTGTCTATTTCCACCATCCGTTGGAACCGCCGAGTGTGATGCGCACACCACTACGGATTGCGAATGGCAGGGCAGGAAAGCCGAAGGCGGCGGCGTAATGCTGGCTAAACAGGTTCTCGATACTCGTATAGAGCATCACATAGGGCTTGATGGCATAGGCTGCACTGAGATCGAACTTCTGGTACGCGTAGGCGAGGTTTCGGTTTGGCAGCAGCATGGTATTGCCAAAGTTCTTGTCGTACAGAAA
>Ga0187782_10002370_pt1 | contig 13882 bp, 16 predicted proteins | sample 0715_SJ02_MP15_2_FD_132454 | JGI IMG/M metagenome (GOLD analysis project Ga0187782, IMG submission 132454) | Tropical peat soil microbial communities from peatlands in Department of Meta, Colombia - 0715_SJ02_MP15_20_MG | ecosystem: Environmental > Terrestrial > Soil > Wetlands > Peat | place...
CTCGGCGAACCGCTGGAGGTCCCCCGAACGATACCGCGGCCGCCCCTCGTGGTTCTCGTCGACGAGCTCGGGGATGACGAGCGCATCGACGCGCGGAACGGAGGTCAGCAGGGCCACGAGCGCCTCGAACCGCTCGTGCTCGACGGACGGCGCCGGCCGGGCGCCGGGGGGCACCGGCTCGAAGAACAAAGGAGACGTCCGGAGCGTCGGCGCCAGCTGTCGCGACGGGGACGCGCTCGACCCGGCCATGGGGCGGTGGGGGCGGTCGATTCGATAAATCGTTTCGTCGCCGGGGCCGGGTTGCGGTGAGCGCAAGGCCGGCGCGCCGAAAGCAAGTCGACGTCCAGCCGGGCTCGCCCGGAACAGCGATATCGACGGGGCTCGCCGACGGCGGAACAGACTTCATATTCTGCCATCGCACGACGAAGGCGTGACGGAGGCCATCGAGGTCCGAGGACTCGTCAAGCGGTACGGCCAGCTGGCCGCCGTCGACGGGATCGACTTCTCGGTCTCCTCCGGCACGGTGTTCTCGTTCCTGGGTCCCAACGGGGCCGGCAAGACGACGACGACCGAGATCCTGGAGGGACTGCGCCGGCGGACCGGCGGGGAGGTGTCCGTCCTGGGCCTCGATCCGTGGACCGAGGGTCCGGCCCTCCACCGGCGGATCGGCGTGATCCCGCAAGACTTCCGGTTCTTCGAGAAGATCACCGCGGGAGAGGCGATCGAGTACTATCGGGCGCTGTTCCACACCGACGTCGATCCGGACGTACTGCTCGCCCAGGTCGAGCTCCTCGACAAGAAGAATGCCCGCTACGACACGCTCTCGGGGGGACAGAAGCAGAAGCTCGGACTCGCCCTCGCCCTGACGAACGTTCCCGAGATCTGCTTCCTCGACGAGCCCACGACCGGGCTCGACCCACACGCCCGGAGGGCCATCTGGTCCGTGATCCGGAGCCTGAAAGGGTCCGGCAAGACGATCTTCCTGACGACCCACTACCTCGAAGAGGCGGAGCTTCTCGCCGACCACGTGGCGATCATCCACCACGGGAAAATCATCGCGGCCGGCACGCCCTCCGAGATCATCCGCGTGCACGGACGACCCGAGCGGATCTCTGTGCAGGCGCCGCCCGAGCTCGCGACGTACCTCGAAAGGCACCTCGGCGTCGCAGCCTCGGCGGAGGACGGGCGGGTTGCCGTGGAGCTCGGGGACAAGCACGACGCGCTCCGGGTCCTGAGCGCGATCGAGGCGAGCGGATTCCCGTGGGACTCGTTCGAGACGAATCGGGACACCCTCGAGGACGTCTTCGTGCGGATGGTCGGCCAGATGGATGATGGCGCGCTCAAGCAGGAGGCGCCGAAGTGAACTTCCGCCGCGTCGCCGCCGATTTCCGGATCGTGATGCGGTCCTACTTCCGCAACCCGGTCGCGCTGTTCTTCTCGCTGTTCTTTCCGATCATCCTGATTGCGCTCTTCGGCCTCATCTTCTCGGCCACGGGGAGCGGCCCGGTAACGCTGCCGGTCCTCAACGAAGACCACAACTCCGCGGTGAGCCGCGAGTTCCTCTCGGCGCTCAACAACACCAGCGTCGACAAGGTGAGCGTCGTCTCGAACTCGACGGTCGCGCCGGGGGATTTCGCGTCCTGGCTCGGCCAGAACGACGATCCGGTCGGGCTGATCATCCCCCCCGGTTTCCAGGCCGATTACTACAACGCGACGCCGACGAACGTCTCGGTGTTCACGAACCCGCAGGATGCGGCCTCGACCGGGGCCGTCCTCGGGGCGGTCCAGGGCGTGGCGAACGGGTTCAACCTGCACCGCGCCTGCTCCGGCCAGGTCTGCGCCCCCGTCATCGGCTACACCAACCAGAACGTCGGAAGCCAGGTCTACACCTACATCGACTACCTCATCCCGGGCTTGATCGGGTTCTCGATCCTGACCAGCCCGATGTTCTCGATGGTCGACATCGCCTCCTCCTACCGCAAGGAGGGGATCTTCCGTGAGCTCTCGCTGACGCCGCTCACCCGGTCGGAGTGGCTCCTGTCCCGGATCACGTGGTACGTCGGGATCACCTTCGTCACGGCCGGCATCATGATCGGGGCGGGCGTCGTCCTCTTCGGCGCGCACGTGAACGTGACGGCGGGCCTCATCCCCTTCCTGATCGTCGGACCGTTCTTCTTCGTCTCCTTGGGGATGCTCGCCGGATCCGTCGCGAAGACGCCGGAGAGCGCGGCCCTGATCGGGAACATCATCACGTTCCCGATGATGTTCCTCTCGGGAACGTTCTTCCCGGTCTCGAGCTTCCCGCCCTACCTGCAAGCGTTCGCGCACATCCTTCCGCTCTACTACGTGATCGACGGAATGAACCAGGTCATGCTCTTCTCGAACTCCGCGAAGGCGCTCGCGGACCTCCTGGTCGTGCTGATCGGGGCGATCGTCGTCTTCGCATTCGCCGTTCGGCTGTTCAAATGGAGGGACGAGTGACGGCGGCTCCGGTGGCACCGCCCGGGGAGTTCCGGCGGCTCATGGGCCGCTGGGCGACCGGAGTGTCGGTCGTCACCGCCTCCGACGCGGCGATGGACGCGGGGCTGACCGTGAACGCCTTCCTGTCGGTGTCGATCGACCCGCCAACCGTGCTCGTGGGCCTGATGCACGATGTCGACACGCTCCCGGTGCTCGAACGGAGCGGCTGGTTCGGGGTGAGCCTCCTCGCGGCCGATCAGCGGCCGCTCAGCGAGCGGTTCGCTCGGACCGCCCCGCCGGCGTCGAAGTTCCGGGACCTTCCAATCCATCGGGCCCCGCACGGCAGCCCCCTCCTCGACGGATCGCTGGGGGGCCTCGAGTGTCGGGTCGTCTCCCGGACCCCCGTCCGGGACCACGTGCTCGTGCTGGGGGAAGTGACGCACCAGGAGCTCGGCCGGGACGCCCTGCCCCTCGTGTTCTATCGATCGGTCTACGGCGCGCCCGACGGCCCGGACCGCCTGCACCTGCCCTCGAAGAGGACGTGACCCGTCGGTAATCGGCTTCCGGCGGCTTTTAAACCCGGGCCGGCTCGATTGGTCGATGACGGCCGAGCCTCGCCGGACCCGCCTTGCGATCCTGGGGAGCGGCCCGGCCGGTCTCACCGCAGCGCTCTACGCGGCGCGCGGGGAGCTGAAACCGATCGTGGTCGCGGGCGTTCCCGCCGGCGGACAGCTCCTGATCACCACCGATGTCGAGAACTACCCCGGGTATCCGGAGGGGATCCAGGGACCGGAGCTCGTCGAACGGATGCGACGCCAGGCCGAGCGGTTCGGCGCCGAGTTCGTGGACGACAATGCGACGAAGGTGGACTTCGCGCACCGCCCGTTCCGCATCGACACGGGCACGCACGGCACACTCCTCGCGGACGCGGTGATCGTTGCGACCGGGGCGAACGCCCGCTGGCTCGGCCTCCCGTCCGAAAAACGCCTCACCGGACGGGGCATCTCGGCGTGCGCGACGTGCGACGGGTTCTTCTTCAAAGGGCGGGCGCTCGCGGTCGTCGGCGGCGGGGACACCGCGATGGAGGAGGCGCTCTTCCTCACCAACTTCGCGACCCACGTCACGATCGTCCACCGGCGCGACAAGCTGCGCGCGAGCTCGATCATGACCGCCCGGGCGCGGGAGAACCCCAAGATCTCCTTCCTCTTCGACTCCGAGATCGACGAGATCCTCGGGACGGACAAGGTCGAGGGGGTCCGGGTGCGGAACGTCAAGGACGGCACGACCCGCGAGCTGAAGGTCGAAGGGGTCTTCGTCGCGATCGGCCACATCCCCGCGAGCGAGGTGTTCCGCGGGGCGCTCGACCTCGACAAGGAGGGGTACGTCCGCGTGCACGAGAACACCCGCACGAGCGTGGAGGGGGTCTTCGCGGCCGGGGACGTCCAGGACCGGCATTACCGCCAGGCGGTCAGCGCCGCGGGCTCCGGCTGCATGGCGGCGATCGATGCCGAGCGCTGGCTCGCCGAGCGCGCGGCCGCGGCGGCGCGCCCGCCGGCCGCGCACTGACCCCGCGTAGCGCCCTGCGCGGCGGAGCTGTTTTATACCGTCCGGTCCGGTCCAAGGCGAGGGCGTCGTGGCGAACAAGAAGTCCCTCCATATCGAGTCGTCCGGCCAGCTGTGCATCTACTGCGGGGCGTGCGTCGGGATCTGCCCGCTCAACTGTATCTACCTCGACGAGACCCGCATCACGTTCGACGAGAAGGTCTGCACTCGGTGCGAGATCTGCGTCAAGGCGTGCCCGGTGGGCGCGATCGAGATCGATTGAGGGGGAGAAGGGTCGATGCCCGATCTGAAGACGGATGTCCTCGTCATCGGCGGCGGTCCGGCCGGCAGCATGGCCGCGAAATGGGCGGCGAAGTCGGGCGCGAAGGTGCTCCTCATCGAGAAGCGGCAGGAGATCGGGAGCCCGGTGCGCTGCGGCGAGGGCATGAGCAAGGACTGGCTTCCCGAGGTCGGGATCACGCCCGGCCGCTGGATCAACGTCGAGGTCGAGGGGGCCCGGATCTTCTCGCCGAGCGAGAAGGTCTACGAGATCAACGAAAAGCACGCGGGCAACGAGGTCGGCTACGTCGTCGAGCGCGACGGGTTCGATAAACAGCTCGCGATCGACGCCGCGAACGCGGGCGTCGAGATGAAGCTCAAGACCGCCGCGGTCGGGCTGCTCAAGCTGAACGGCCGGGTCGTCGGCGCGAAGGTCAAGGAGTTCGGCCAGACGTACGATGTCCACGCCCCGGTGACGATCGGCGCCGACGGCTTCGAGAGCCAGATCGGCCGATGGGCCGGGATCCCGACGAACATCGCGATGCGCGACATGGACACGTGCCTACAGTACCGGATGACGAACGTCGACTGCGACGTCCGATACTGCGACTTCTTCCTGGGGAAGTGCGCCCCGGGAGGATACGTCTGGATCTTCCCGAAGGCCGAGGGCGTCGCGAACGTGGGGATCGGCGTCCAGGTAAGCCAGGTCCAGAACCCGGCCGATGCACGGACATACCTCGACCGCTGGATCGAGCACCACCCCGGCTATGCGAAGGGCAAGAAGATCGACATGGTCGGGGGCGGGGTCTCGATCTCCCCGCCGCTCAAGCAGACGGTCGCGGACGGGATCATGCTGGTCGGCGACGCGGCCCGGATGATCGACCCCCTCACCGGCGGCGGCATCGCGAACGGGTGCATCGCGGGCAAGATCTGCGGAACGGTGGCGGCGGAGGCCGTCCATTCCGGCGATGCCTCGAAGGAGTTCTTCCAGAAGTACGAGAAGGGCTGGCGCGCTCGGCTCGAGGAGAAGCTCTACCGCAACTGGCTCGCCAAGGAGAAGCTGGTCTCGCTGAGCGACGAGACGTTCGATAAGATCATCGACGCGCTCGCGGGGGTGCACCTCCAGAAGCTGAGCGTCCACAACATCCTCAAGGCCGTGCGGGACAAGTACCCCGAGGTCACGAAGGAGTTCGAGGCGTTCCTCTAACCCTCGTCCGTTCCATGCCCGGCGCTCCGAACCGTCCTCCCGAACCGGCCCAGGAGCCGCCGCCGCCCGCGGTCGTCGCGGAGACCGCGCAGCAACGGGTGCTGCGACGGCTGGCCCCGTCCCGGGTCGCGCTCCTGCTCGACCTGTGGAAGGGAGCGCCGAGCCCCGATCTCACCGGGCCGTTCGATAGGGCGGAGGAGACGTACGTCGCCGGCGACTTTTCCGCCTGCCTGACCGCGCTCGAACGGCTCTCGGTGCGCTTCGCCGAACCCCGATGGCCGACCCTCCCCGAGCCGTTCCGACGCCTGCGCGTCCCGATCCCCGCCCCGATGCCCCCGCATTGGGACCCGGATCACGCCCTGCCCGCTCCCGAGAAGGATGCGCGCCGGGCCCGCCGTGCCGCCGACGATCAGCTCGCGCTCGCGACGGGATGCGTTGCGTGGGCCTCGGCCCACGCGATCCGGACCGACGACCTCGCCCCCCGGCTCGAGGAGGCGAAGACGCTCCTCGCGACCGAGGGGGTCTCCCCGGCGTTCTACGAGCGGATCGACGCGATCTGGAACGCGGTCCGCGAACGCGTGCCGACGCCCAAGGCGTCCGCGGTTCGACCCGCGTCCGCGACGGCCGCCGCCGGACCCGAGGAAGCCTAGGGACGCGTGTCCGAGGACCCGCGCCCGAAGCACCGGCGCACCGTCGAGCGGGGAGAAGGCGAGGTCACGAACTGGCCCCGCGGTCTCGTGAGCTACGTGCCGAAGGGCCCCGCGGACGAGTCGCCCTCGCCCGACGAGGACCGCACGGCGAACCGTCTTGAGCTCGCGGCGCGCCTTCTCGGCCTGCTGCGCGCCCGCGGGGAGGACGTCGACGCCGAGCTCAGCCAACTGCGGGCCGCCGAGCGGGCGTACGAGCGGCGGGATCGCGCCCGCGCCACCGCCCTGGTCGAGGACCTCCTGGGGCGTCTCCAATCCCGGACTAGCTCCGCCGGCGGCGCCGAGCCGAGCCGTTAAGGTCTCCGGCGCGTCGGACGCGGCCATGCCGTCTCCGCGGTTCGGCACGTTCTCGATCGTCGCGTACGAGAGGGAGACCGCGACCTGGGGCGTCGCGGTCCACTCGAAGTTCATCGCGGTGGGCGCGGTCGTGCCGTACGCCGAAGCGGGCTCCGGGGCGGTCGCGTCGCAGGCGGCGGCGAACGCCCGCTACGGCATCGAGGGGCTCGCCCTGATGCGGCGAGGCCGACGGGCGAAGGACGTCGTCCGCGAGCTCACCGACGCGGACCCCGGGCGGGACGAGCGCCAGGTCGGCGTGGTCGATGCGAAGGGCGATGCCGCGGCGTTCACGGGAGCCAAGTGCATGGACTGGGCGGGGCACGAAGTGGGAGACGGGTTCACCTGCCAGGGGAACATCCTCTTCGGGCCGGCCGTCGTCGCGGCGATGGCTCGGGCCTACGAGACGACCGGTGGCGACATCCTCGACCGCCTGCTCGCCGCGCTGGTCGCGGGACAGCGGGAGGGCGGCGACCGCCGCGGGATGGAATCGGCCGCGCTGCTCGCGGTCCGGGCCGGCGGCGGGTACGGCGGCGGCAACGACCGGTGGGTGGACGTGCGCGTGGACAACCATCCGTCGCCGATCGAGGAGCTGCGCCGCGTGTTCCGTCTGTACGACATCACGATGCTCAATCGCGAGGACCCGGCGACCCTCCTACGGATCGACGGGGACGTGGCGCGGGGGATGCAGCACGACCTCGGCGTCCTCGGCTTCTACACCGGCCGGTTCACCGGGACGTGGGACCCGGTGAGCGCGGCGGCGTTCCACCGGTTCATGGGAGAACACAACTTCGAGAACCGCGAGCGGGATGACGGGCGCGTCTGGCCATCGATCGTGGAGTATCTGCGCCGGCGTGCGGGGGCCGAAGTCGAGCGCCGTTCCCAGACCGCCCCGATCGTCCCCCACGCGCTCGATCGGGGCCCCGGGTCCGGTGCGCCCCCAGGAGGTGCGAGATCCCCGCCCCCGACGAAGAAGCCCCCGACCTCGAGCTGACCGTCGAGCTCCGGCGGCGCTGCGCCAACCCCGAGGAGGCCGTGGCGCTCCGCGCCGCGGTGGCGGCGGATAATCCGCCGTACGTCCGGGTGTCGACGCAGGGGAACGACCTCGAGATCCGACTCTCGGCCCGGTCCGCCGCGAGCGCTCGAGCGACGCTCGAGGATCTCCTCGCCTGCCTCCAGGCCGCCGAACGCGCTCGACGGCCGAACGGACCGGCGGCCGCACCGGAGGCGGCGGCTCCGGGCGAGAGAGAAGCATAAGGGGACCCCGCGGATTTCCCCCCGATGGCGGGCCCCTCGGACGGCGCGGCGCGCCGCCCACTTCCCGCGCCGCTGGGTCGCTACGCCGCGGGGGTCGCGATCACCGTCGTCGCGATCCTGAGCCAGTACTTCGTTCCGCAGAACGTGCCCGCCCTGCAGGTCGTCTACTACAGCCTTCCGGGGGACCTCTTCGTCGTCTACGGGATCCCGATCCTCGCGTTCGCCGTTCTGGTCGGAGCTGGCCCGCTGCGGAACTGGCCCGCGAATATGGATACCGCGACCTGGCAGGGGCTCCGCTGGTTCGGGGGCCTGGGTCTCCTCGCGCTCTTCATCATCTTCGTCCTGACCATCGTCTACGAGCTGATCGACCCGTCGGCGCTCGCGCTGCTCAGCAAACCGAACCCCGCGCTGACGCAGGCCCAGGGGAACCCCTGGTTCTGGGTCGGGTTCTCGTTCGTCATCGGGGCGTTCGAGGAGACGATCTTCCGGGGCTGGATCTTCGGCTACTGGCGCGATCGCTCGGGGGGCTGGATCGTGCCCGCCTTGTGGACGAGCGTGGTGTTCGCGGGGGTCCACGTCTACTACGGCCTGACCTACGAGGCGGCGTACCCGCTGATCTTCCCCAGCCTCTTCCTGACCGGTGTCGCGTTCGCGGCCACCTACCGCGCCTCGGGAGGCAATCTCGTCATCGTGGCGCTGATTCACGGGGCGAGCGACGCGACCGCGTTCCTGACGATCATCTCGCTCGGCTTGGGTGTGGCCCTGCACTACCTCATCATCGGCGTGGGCGCGATCATCCTGCTGATCCAGTACTTCGGAAAGCAGGAACTGCCGCCCAACCTCGTCTACCCGCAGCCGTGGCCCGCCCCCCCGCGGTCCCCCGGCCCGCCGGCACCACCGGCGGGAGCGGTCCAGGGCTAGTCCGACGGGGAGCGGATCAGTTCCACCCAGATCCCGTCGGGGCCCTCGTAGTAGGCGACCATGACCTTCCCCTTCCAGCGGAAGTCGAAGACCTTCTTCGCGCCCGCGGCGACGAGCCGCTTCGCGGCCTTCGCCACGTCGTTCACCCGGAACCCCAGGTGGTCCATCCCCTCGCCCGGAACGAAGGGGGTCGCGAACTTCGAGCCGCGCGGGTACCAGTTCAGCTCGAGCTGCTGGTGGGAGATCCGGTCCTCGAAGAGCACCCAGACGCCGCCGTGCTCCTCCCGTCCGCGCCGCACCTCGATGAGCCCGAGCCCCTCGGTGACGAAGCGGATGGCGCGACGCAGGTTCGTGACGCGGATGCCGGCGTAATCCAGGTACATGGGGGAGGCCTCCGCGACCCCCTCCCCCCGGGGGCTAAGAGGTTGCCGGCGCCGGGCCGTCAGCATGATGTAAGGGACCCGTGTCGGGCGACGCGCATGGACGACCCCGAGGCGACGATGCGCCGGGCCCTGACCAGCGCTCGTACGATCGCCGTCGTCGGGCTCTCCGACAAGCCCGAACGGGATTCGCACTCGGTCGCGCGGTACCTCCAATCCCAGGGCTACCGCATCGTGCCCATCAATCCCATGCTGGCCCGCGTGCTCGGCGAGCCGTCGTACCCCTCCCTCGCGGCGGTCCCACCGGACGTGCGCATCGACATCGTCGACGTGTTCCGACGGAGCGATCAGGTTGCCCCCGTCGTCGACGAGGCGATCGCGCGGCGTTCCCCCGTCGTCTGGATGGAACTGGGTGTCGAGAACGCCGCCGCCACCGCCAGGGCACGGGCCGCCGGACTCCTCGTGTACGAGGATCTCTGCATCATGGTCCAGCATCGACGATTGCACATCCCGCCGATTGCGCCGGGAGGCGCCTAGGGGACCGTGGTCGCGAGCGCCGCCCCGAGCGGGACCTCCACCACCCCCCCGGGCGGCGCGGAGGTCCGGGACCGCGGGATCGTCCGCCTGGAATCGATCCGCGCCGCGCGATGGTCCGTCGACGGGACGGCGAAGGTCGCCCGGGACGTGGACGTCGGCGACGTGACCAGCCGGGGAGCGCTGTCGATCGGTGGCAAGCTCGTGGCGAGCACGTTCCAGGGCCGGGGATCGGTCGAGGTGGAAGGTCCGGTCGACGTGGCGGCCACGCTCTCGGCGAGCGGGGAACTGCGGGCCGCCAGCGTCCACGCGGGCGACCTCGAGTTCCGGGGCATCTTCCGATGTGCCGGCGCGATCCGGGTCGATCGGCTCGCCTCATTCCGTGGCTCCATCGAAACGGCCGAGATCTCGGCCCAGGTGCTCCAGTTGGAGGGGGGCGCCCGCGTGCCGGGCACGCTGCGAGCGACCTCCGTCCATGCACGCCTGAAGGACAGCTCCGAGCTCGGGACGATCGTGGGGGGGTCGGTCTTCGTACACGCCCGGGTCCCGAACATCGTGGACAGGGTCCTGCTGCACACGTGCACGGTCACGGCGGACCGCATCGAGGGAGAGGTCGTCGACCTCGAAGGGGTCGACGTCGACTTCGTCCGGTCGCCCCGGATCACGCTCGGGCGCGACTGCCACGTGACGCGCCTGGAGGGAACGGTCGTGCGCCAGCACCCATCCAGTCACGTGGGCCCGGAGTCCCGGTCGCCGGCCCCGTACGGGCTGCGTCGCTGACGGCGGGCGATTCGGACACATGCTCCCCACCCCGGTGCACCTCCAGGACGGACGTTCGGCCGTCGTCCGGTCGGCGACACCGGCGGATGCCGAGGTATGGATCGCGAACGTCAACGCGGTCGCCTCCGAAGCGATCTACCTGATGACCGAGCGGTTCACCCGGACCGTGGAGGAGATCCGCGTCCAGTTCCGCGACGCGGACCCGAGGACCGCGCTGTGGCTGATCGGCGAGGTGGACGGCGTGGTGGTCGCCGGGGGGAATTTCTCCCGGGGTCTCCCCGTGAAGTCCGCGCACACCGCGAGCCTCGGCGTCTTCGTTCTCCGCGAGTACCGGGGGCTGGGGCTCGGCGAGGCCCTGATGCGCGCGGGGATCGAGTGGGCCCGGGAGGTCGGGATCCGAAAGCTAAAGCTGGGGGTGTTCGCCACCAACGAACGCGCTCTCGCGCTGTACCGCCGCCTCGGGTTCACGGAGGAGGGGCGGTTGCGGGGTGAGGTCATACTGGGTGGCGTGCCCGTCGACGAGATCCTGATGAGCCGATGGCTGTGAGACCGCCGGGGCGAGGAGCTTGGCGTTGCTGAGGTCCTTCAGGAACTGGGCGACGCTCGAGAGCGAGTTTTCCTGCCACCAGACGTAGAGGGTGTGCACGCCGAGAGACTCGAGCTCCTGCGCGCAGGCGAACCCCACGGCCGCGGACACCGCGTGGGGGAGCGTGCTCTCCGTGCCACCGATCGTGATCTGGAACGTCGCCGAACCCGACCTTCCCGCCGCCGCGTACTGCGCGAGCACTACCGAGACGGCGCGCGCGTAGTCCGTCGGCGACTTCTGGCAGAAGAGCTGGGTCTGGATGTCCAGCACGTCGACGATCCGGGCGAGGGTCGCGTAGTTCCAGTCGTACTGCGAGAGATAGGCCTTCAGGAGCGGGATCCCGGTCGGATACCCGACGCTCTGGATCCCGTACTCGGTTGCGATGTCGGCGACCGTACGGAAGTTCTTCTCGGTGGCCTCAAAATTGTAGGAGAACTCCGGCTCGTAGTGCGCTTCGTAATCGTAGGTGACCCCTGCGATGTCGGGGCCTACGCTCTTCGCGACGTCGCGGTAGCGCGAGATCCCTGAGACGTGGACGTAGATCGTCGCCCACGGGTACGCCGCGTGGAGCTCCTCCGCCCATTTGTCGACGCCCCTCACGCTGGGATCCGTCTTTCCGCCGGCAAGGAGGTCGAAGACGTCCCCCCGGTGGATGTAGGGCTTGAGCTTCGTGAGGAGCGACTCGACCTCGGGCTGCCCGCTCACCACGAAGGTGATCTTGAAGGTCGACGAGCTCAGCAGCGAGAGGTTCACTCCGGAAACTTCGGCCGGCAATACGGCGACGCCCGTCGGGACGAGGACCACGGTCGGGGACGGAGCCAGGAGTCCGTTGCCGAGAACGGTCGCGATCATCACGGTCGCGACGATCACGCCGAGGAACGCCGCCGAGACGTCCCGGAGCGTGCGTCGCGCCGAGGGGCGCAGTGGGGTCACTGCGCTCTTAACCTGGGGCCGGTATAAGTGGGAGAGATTGTAGGAGATTTTCGCCGTCGATCGCCGATTTTCGCAGCACAGCTTGCGCATTTCGCCCATCGGTCGCCACCACCGTGATCTCTACCGGGACCGGGCGCGCCCCGTGATCTCGCGCGGCGGATCCGTTCGGACCCCGCTCGCGCGTCGACGCGGCTAGTCGCGTCCGATGTCGGAGAGGAATTGGAGCAGGTCGGGAAGGCCGCCCTCGTCCCACCAGAGGTAGAGGGTGTGGACCCCGAGGCTTTCGAGCTGCTGCGCGCACGCATACGCCGTCGGCGCCGTGACCCCGTGGGGAAGGTCGGTCGTCGCATTCCCGATCGAGATCTGGAAGTACGGGCGTGCGAAGACGCCGGCCGCGGCGTACTGATCGAGGACCACGCTGACCACGCGCGCGTAGTCCGTCGGCGACAGCTGGCAGAATAGCTGCGTCTGGATGAAGAGCTGGTCGACCGTGCGCCCGAGCTTCCCGTAGTCCCAGTCGTAGGTGTCCAGGTACGCGCTCAGGAGGGGAATGCCGGTCGGGTAGCCGACGCTCTCGAGGCCGTACTCGTGGGCGATTCGGGAGACGTTGGCAAAATTGTCGACCGTCTTCGAGAAGTTGAACGTGAATTCGGGCTCGTAGCCCGGCTCGTAGTCGTACGACATCCCGGTGATGTTCGCGTCCATGTGCGGCGCGAGCTCGGAGTACGAGAGGATCCCGGATGTGTGGACGAAGATCTTCGCGTCGGGGAACGCCGCGTGGAGGTCCGAGGACCCCCGGTCGACGTTGCGAACGCTCGAGGTGATGTTCCCGTCATTCCCGGCGAGGACATCGAAGGAGTCGCCGGGAAGTATGTAGGGGCTCACGTTCGTGAGAAGCGTTTGCACCTCCTGTCCGTCGGTCGCGGCGAAGGTGATGTTGAAGAAGTTCGCCGGCGGGGGTCCGGTGGTGTTGTTCGTGGTGCCGTTCGGCGGGACGCCGCCCCCTCCCCCCGGCGGCCACGGCGGATCCGAGATGGACCATCCCGAGCGCGGGTCCGGAGCGGTCGATACCGCCGCGGCGACCGCCGCCACCGCGACGAATATCACGATCGAGTGTGTGGGCAGGACGCCACGTGGACGTCGAAACCCTGCAAAAGAGCGGGGCACTGCGGCTAGATTCGTAGATGTGTATAAGTGCGTATGGTTAAGACGCGGTTTTGGCGCGCCCGTGGGGGAACGGCCCGCACGTACTGCGCCGACCCGCGCCAGGTTGGCGCGGGTCCCGACCTATCCCCGACCGATGTCGGCGAGGAACGTCAGGAGGTCCGGGAGTGACCCCTCGTTCCACCACAGATAGAGCGAATGCAGGCCGAGCGGTGCGAGCTCCGCCGCGCAGTCGTACGCGGGCTCGGCCGTCACCCCGTTCGGAAGGGTGGTCGTTGCGTTGCCGATCGTGATCTGGAACTCCGGCAGGGACGGGAGGCCCTCGGTGGCGTACTGCCCCAGGACCGTCGAGAGGGCCTCCGCGTACGTGCTCGCCCCGGCCTTGCAGTACGTCTGTGTCTGGACGGTCAGCGCGTCGACCGTTCCGGCCAGCGTGGCGTAGTTCCAGCCGTAGACCGCGAGGTTGGGCTCGAGGATGGGCCGACCGACGGGGTACCCCACGCTGGCGACGCCGTACGCTTGGGCGATCTCGCTCACGTTCCGGAAGTTCGACAGGGTCGCGGTGAAATTGAAGGTGAATTCGGGCTCGAACCCGGGTTCGTAGTCGTACAGGATCCCGCTGACGTTCGTGCCGACCCCAGCGGCCATCTCGGCATAGTGGGTGAGGCCCGCCGTGTGCGCATAGATCGGGTGTCCCGGGAACGCATCGCGCAATTCGGCCGCCCAGCGGTTGACATTGGGGACGCTCAGCGTGGAATTTTCCGGGCTCCCGGACACGAGATCGAAGGAGTCGCCGGGC
>Ga0187782_10002371_pt1 | contig 13881 bp, 11 predicted proteins | sample 0715_SJ02_MP15_2_FD_132454 | JGI IMG/M metagenome (GOLD analysis project Ga0187782, IMG submission 132454) | Tropical peat soil microbial communities from peatlands in Department of Meta, Colombia - 0715_SJ02_MP15_20_MG | ecosystem: Environmental > Terrestrial > Soil > Wetlands > Peat | place...
CTGACCGACGCCACCGAAGACGCATTCCCGCTGCTGATCATGAATGGAGTGACCGGCGTGCGCGATATGGGCGGAGATCTCGCGCAGATCGATCGCTGGCGGACGGAGATCGACAAGGGGCTGCGCGTCGGGCCGCACATTATCCGCGCCGGCCCGTTCGTGGACGGTCCCAAAGAAGGAGTGACGAACCGGCTCACGGTGCGCACTCCAGAAGAGGCGCGGCAGGCGGTGCGCGACCTGAAGGCGAAGGGTGTGGATTTCATCAAGGTTCACAATGCGCTCGCGCCCGAGGCCTTCTTTGCATTGATGGACGAGGCTCGAAAGGAACACATCCCCGTCGCGGTGCACTTGCCCAGAGGCGTGAGTTCGGCCGAGGCATCGGATGCCGGAGTGGCCAGCCTGGAGCATGTTGAAACCATCAACGAGAGCGCTCTATGGCGCAAAGGCGCGACGGCGAAAACCGTCGAGCAGGCGGTGGATGAGAATCTGGGGCCGGCGGGGCAGGAACTGTTTCAGCGCTTCGTAAAGAACGGAACCTGGTATGTGCCGACTCTGGTCGCTTACGAGCGGGGCTTCGTGCTCTGGAGTAACGACCCGGAATCGCTGAGGCCGCGATTAGATGTTCACGAAAAGCAGATCGAGCTGGTCAGGATGATGCACAAGGCCGGCGTTCCGATCATGGCAGGGTCGGACTTCTCCGATTGGGCGCTCGTGCCGGGCGTCGATCTGCACAATGAGCTGGCGCTGCTGGTGGAAGCCGGCTTTAGCCCGCTTGAAGCATTGCAGGCGGCGACGCTGAACCCCGCGAAATTCCTAGGCAAGACGGAGACTTTTGGAACGATCGAGGTGGGGCGGGCAGCCGATTTGGTGATTCTGGACGGGAATCCGCTCGACGATATTAGCCACACCAGGAAGATCCATGCGGTTGTCCTCGGCGGAAGGTTTTACCCGCTGGCTTCCATGCGAGCGCAGGTGTTGCAGGATGCGGCGAAAAGGTGATGGGATAGCACGGTGTATACCTCAGCGTGGGACGGCGTACGAATGTTGACGGCGCATTTGAAAGTGGTGATCGAGAAAGAAGCGGTGGCGGAGTAGGGATCAGATTGCGCCGGCCTGAGCAGCGGAAGAAAGCGGCATTGCGGTTACAACGATCCTTGCCCTACGGCGGGATCGCGGTTTCGCGCGAATGATGATTTCCACGTCGCGGTCGAGGGCGTTGAGAAAGTGCATCAACCGCTCTACCGAAAAACCCTCCAGGCGGTAGTTCGCCAAAGCCGAAATCTTGGGTTGATTAATGCCCAGCAAATGGGCGGCCCTTTGCTGCGACAGCCGCTTCGCGTCGAGGATACGGTTGACGGCGACGGCCAGTCGCACCTTGGTTTGCTTCTCGTCTGCGTCGCGCACGCCGAGGTCAGCGAAAACGTTGCCTGAGCTCTCGATTACCACTTCACGATTTTTTCCGTTTGCCATATCGCGCCTCGTAATCCTCTCGCGCCACCTTTAGCCTTCGGGAAACCGTCTCGACATCGATCTGGGCCGTTTTGATTCCCTTGGGCGATTTCTTCTGAAATGCGTGCAGGACATACATCGCCTGCTCGAACTTTACCGTGTAGACCGCCCGGTATGTGTCGCCCGCGTGGTCCTCAACGATCTCAAATACTCCCGGGCCTTCGCCCTTCCACGGTTTGGCCTTGGGGTGCTTGCCGCCAAACTGGGCCACGCCCAAGGCCGTGCCGATCTCCTCTTTGACGGCTTCGGGGAATTCCAGTAAGTCCCTTTTGGCTGATCCCACCCATCACAGCGGCTTCTCACCGGGAGCTAGGCTGGAACGCGCCATATCGTATTATCCCAGTTGTGGGATATATTGTCTAGAGGATGCCCTGCAAAGGTACCCTACGCATTGGTGTAAGGGCGAGATCGGACATAGGTCCTTGTCTAGTCGCTCTGAACTGAAAATCTCAGCATAGGACAAACACATGCCCCTAAGAATTGATGATGCTTTCATTAGGGAATGGGGTCCGAAGTACGCCGAGGCGGATGAGGGTGACTATACTCGGATCGTTGCGGATGTGGCCGAGGAAATGAGATCTACCAGGAGGATCTCCCAGAAAACCTTCTTGAGCATTTGGAATTGGAAGGGAGCGATGCGTGTGATTGGCCACGTACGGCTCGACGAGTATGACACCCGTTATGCCCCTGCATTTCGACGGGCTGCATCCGAGCCACCCGAGAGGAAGTTGGCGGCCCTCATAGGTCCCGGCGCCAAGTTGCCGGGGTTCGGGGCACCGACGGCCTCGACCATCATCCATTTCATCCATCCCGAAACCATGCCCATAATCGATGTTCGAACCGTCGAGGTAATGTTCGAGGCTGGCCTCATCGCCAGTAAACGGCGCGATCTAGCCCGCTATGAGGGTTTCAGGCGAGCTATTGACGGAATTATGGCTCGTTGTCCTAGCTGGAGCTTGAGACAAGTAGACAGGGCGCTCTTTGCTTATCACAAGCTAGTTTTGGACCGCGCGGCAGCGGCAGCGGTTGCTGGACGCAATGAAGTGTGCAAGCATGTCTTCCCCTGCCCACATCTGTTCTGTCTCCCCTAACCCCTTCCTCCACAATCACCTACCACAGAAAATCCCCTATAATTTCTGCTTACGAATCCGCGGACTCCTCGTCTATTCCTATGCCAGCCCGGGTACGGCATTGACACTGGGCGGCCAGGGAACGAGCACACATGCCGGCCGATGTTTTAGCGGTAACACTTGCGGTTGGTGAAGGGGCGCTCGGGAGAACCAAGTTTCGGGCGGAGAGAGTCAGCGGTAGCAGAGACGACAACCAGGACCCCGCGCGGGGCCGCATGGCCACCAGTCAGGAACGCCGCATCGACGATACGATCCTCATCCGCGAGGCGCAGCGCGGTAACGCTGCCGCCTTCGAGCGCCTCGTGCGCCAGTACGATCAGGCGGTGTTGCGGCTGGCGTTGCATCTCACCGGCAGCGAGCACGACGCCCAGGACGTCTATCAGGACGCTTTCCTGAAGGCTTACAAAAACATCGGAAGCTTTCGCTTCGAGTGCTCGTTTTATACGTGGATTTACCGCATCGTGACCAATTTGTGCCTCGATCACCTGCGCAAGAAGACGGTGCGCAAGGAAGATGCGCCGGTTGTGAAGGATAGCAATGGCGAAGAGTACAACCTGCTCGATCAGGTGGCCGACGGGCGGGCGGGGGCGAATCCGGAGCGGGATTTGATGCGGCGGCAGTTGGGCGCGCGCATTACCGGGGCGCTGGAGAAATTGACTCCGCGCGAGCGCATGGTGTTTGAGTTGAAGCATTATCACGGATTGAAGCTGCGCACCGTGGGCGAGATTCTGCATACGACGGAAGAAACGGCGAAGAACACGCTGTTTCGCGCCACGCAGAAGCTCCGCGGGCAGTTGGCGGATATGAGATGAGCGACCACGGATCATGTAGGGACAGCCGCCCTCAGCCTGCCCTGAGGCGGACGCCGAAGGGGCTGTCCGGCTGGGCGAAGCCCGGCAGCTCTAAACGGTCGATGAGGATACAACTATGAAGTGCGAATGGGTACGAGAGAACATCACGCTGCATGTTTATGGCGAACTGGCCGATGACGCCCGCCACGAACTCGAGCAGCACGTCGCCCGCTGCGCCGACTGCGCGGCCGAGCTGAAGGCCGAGCAGGACTTCCACGCGTTGCTGTTGCAGGCGCCGGCGGCTGAGCCATCGCCGAATTTGCTGGCGTCCTCGCGCATGAGACTGCAAGAGGCGCTGGAAACCGCCGAGCAGGGCGGCTTCTGGCGCCGGCTGGCGTTCGATCCGGCAAACTGGCTGCGGCAGATTCGCTTCTCTCCGGCGCTGGCGTCGGCGATTCTGATTGTGGGATTCGCGGCCGGCTTGGGAACTTCTTACCGCGTTTTCCGCACGCCTCAGGGTCCGGCCGCAGGACCGGTTCAGCCGCAAGCTGAGGCCGCCATCGCAGGCATCCAGTCCATTACCCAGCAGCCCGGGAGCAATCAGGTCGACATCAAGTACCAGACCGTTTCCACGCAGGAGGCGCAGGGATCGTTGAATGACCAGCGCATCCAGCAACTGCTGCTGTTTGCCGCCCGCAACAACTACAATTCCGGCGTGCGCATGGATTCGGTGGATTTGCTCACGCAAAGGCCGGATGTTTCGCAAGTCCGCGACGCGCTGATTTATGCCCTGCGCTACGACACCAATCCGGGCGTGCGCCTGAAGGCGCTCGATGGCCTGGGCAATTTCGTGAAGAATGACGTGCGCGTGCGCGACGCCGTGCTGGAAGCATTGGTGAACGATTCCAATCAGGGAGTGCGCATCGAAGCCTTGCGCATGATTGAGCCGGTGAAGGCCGACGGCAGCGTGCGCGGCGTGCTGATGACGCTGGCGGCCAAAGATCAAAGCCAGTACATCAAGTCGCAGGCGCGCACCATGCTGGCGCAGTTGCCGGAGATCGATTAGGACGTGGAACGGAGCAACAGCCTCAGGGGCTAAAGCCCCGCGTTTTGGGGCGGCTTACGCGGCCCCTTCGGCGCTTCGCTTGCTCAGGGCAAGCTCTAAAGGGCCGCTCTTCCACAGGAGGCACTGAGGCTTGCGGCAGAAGAATTTCTGGGGAGAAAAGTTGAGGTACTGAAGTTGAAGCATTGGCCACAATTCGTCAGATCGCTTTGCCTGCTGGCGCTGTGCGCATCGCTGGCCTACGCGAGTGATAACTGGAGCCAGGAATCGAGCGGCAGCATCGCCGCCGCCAGGAACCTGCGGGTGAAAGTAGACATGGGTTCGGTGGTGGTACGCGGCGAGTCGCGGCCGGACATCAGTTATGCCGTTCACAGCCAATCTTATGGTTCCGACAAGCGCCATGGCGGCGGCTTCAAGGTCAATGCTTATGTTCGGGGCGACACAGCGTGGATTGAGGCTGACTGGGAAGGTGGCAGGCCCCACAGATTCTCCGGGGAATTTGTGATTGAGGTTCCGCGGGACATCGCGTTTATACGCACCGAAACCGGCGGAGGCGCCGTCGAAATCACCGGCATTGCAGGGCGCGCGGAGATTCAAACCGGTGGCGGCAAGATTCGCCTGGATGACATCGGCGGTTCAGTGGATGCCGAAACCGGCGGCGACTCCATCGAGATTGGAACCGTGGGCGGAGACCTGAAACTGGAGACGGGCGGCGGCAACATCTCGGTCAAGTCGGCGAAGGGGAAAATTCACGCTGAAACCGGCGGTGGAAATATGTATGTGGTTTCCGCTGAGGGCGGCGCAGAGCTCGAAGCCGGTGGCGGCAACGTGGAAATCCGGCGATGCACGGGCAGAGTGAAGGCATCCACCGGCGGCGGAAATATCACTCTGGGCGACATCGCGGGACCGGCTGACATCGAGACCGGCGGCGGCAGCATTCGCCTGGCTTCGGCCAAGGGACGGGTGGGGGCGAACTCCGGCGCCGGCACCATCGAACTCTATGGCGTTCCTTCAGCCCGGGTGGAAACCGGCGCGGGCGGGATTATCGTCAAGTTGATCAATACCGGAAGCGACCGCAGCGATTCGTTGCTCGAAACCTCGGCGGGCGATATCACGGTTTATATTGCGCCGGATGTCGCCATCTCGGTGCGCGCCAGCGTGGAGCTCGGCAATGGGCATCGCATCAACTCCGATTTTCCCGATATTCACGTTACGAGCGAAGGCGGCGACTACGGCCCGAAGACGCTCACGGCAGAAGGCAGGTTGAACGGAGGCGGGCCCATGCTGAAAGTCCGCACGACGACCGGCGATATCTGCATCCGGCGCGCGAGCCAGTAGAGAAAGTGGATATCGGTCGGGAAGCAGAACCGGCAACGTTGCTTGCTGCGTCAGAACGTCGGGAGAAAAGGACCGAGTTTGCAGCGTTTAACAACCAGGAGGTTGACCATGCGGATGCGTAGTTTCACCTTAATCGCTTTGCTGCCGTTCCTGCTGAGCCTGTCGCAGGCGGAACAAAACTGGAGCGCGGATTGGCCGCGCGTTTACGGCGTCTCCAGCGAGGATTCGGGCACCAATTCCTACCTCGGCGTGGATATCGCCGATATCACCTCCGACAGGCTGGGCGCGCTCAAGCTGAAAGAGGAGCGGGGTGTGGAAGTCACCATGGTGGATCAGGACGCTCCCGCCGGCAAGGCGGGCATCAAGGAACATGACGTCATCCTGAGCATGAATGGGACGCCCGTGGAGGGCAAGGCGCAATTGCAACGGATGATCCATGAAACTCCTCCCGGACGGGTCGTGACTTTGGAACTGAGCCGGGATGGCCAACCCCTCACCGTCAAGGTGCAACTGGCCGACCGGCGCAGCGAGTTCCAGGGGTACAAAGACAAGGATTGGGGCAAGGAGTTCCACGTCGAGATTCCGCCGATTCCGCCGATTCCCAGCATTGATGTGGACATTCCCAGCATCGGCGTGGTTTATGTGCACTCGTCGATGCGCAGCGGCTTGATGGTGGAGAATCTTACGCCGCAACTGGGCGAGTTCTTTGGGGCGAAAAACGGCGGTGGCGTGCTTGTGCGCTCGGTCGAAAAGGGAAGCCGCGGCGAGAAGGCCGGTTTGCGCGCCGGCGATGTCATCACGCGCATTGGCGACCAGTCAATCCACGACACCAGCGATTTCACCCACGCCCTGCATTCCCGCGGCGGCGGATCGGTGAATGTAGTCGTGATCCGCGACAAGAAAGAACAAACGTTGACCCTCACCCTGCCCGAGCGCAAAGAGTCAGGCGACATGATCGAAGAAAGCTTCGACACAGATGAGCAGGAAGCGGACGCCCAAATGGAACTGAGCGACTTGCAAACCAGGCTGGCCGAGCTCCAGCCGGAAATGCAACTGGCCAGGGAAGAAAGCCGAAAAGCCGCGGACGAGATGCGTGCGGCCATGTGCGCTCAGCAAGAGGCGATGAAGGCGCAGGCGCAGCACTGGAAGGATGAATCCCTCTCGAAGGCGCGCGAGCAGCTCGAGAAAGAACGCGAGAAATTGCAGCAGGAGATGGAGCGGCTTCGGCAAGAGCTCGGCCAGTCTTTCGACCTCTAGCGGCCGGTGGTGAAAGGGCGATTCGTATCAGGGCACGCATTTATGCGTGCCCCAAAGGTCGCAAAATCAAAGCGCCTTCAGGCGCTGGCTTTCAGTTTCGGACTGCCACCCCGGGCTGCTAGCCCAAAGCGAGATTAGCCGCGCTTGCAGGAATTTCTTCACCACGGAGAGGCGGAGCGATGAACGATTGTTCTCCGTGACTCCGCCTCTTCGTGGCGCTTACGTTATTCCCCAGCCTGCTGGACACGCGCCAAAGTTCCCATGCATACACGGTTGCGTCCCGCCTGCTTGGCCGCGTACAAGCCCGCATCAGCGGCTTTCACCAGTTCGTCGCGAGTGCTGCCATGTTCGGGGAAGGCCGCGGCGCCGGCGCTGATCGTGACCGTGCGGGGCACGCCGGGGAACTGCCAGCAGGCCACAATTTTCCGCAATTTTTCCGCAATTTGCATCGCCTGCTCGGCGTTGGCCTGAGTCACCAGAATGCCGAACTCCTCGCCTCCGTAGCGGCAGACCACGTCGATCTTGCGCAATTGCTGGTGAAACAATGAGGAGACCTGGCGCAGCACTTCATCCCCGAGCACGTGTCCAAACTCGTCGTTCAGCCGCTTGAACAGGTCGATGTCCGCCATGATGACCGCCATGGCCGTCCCATAGCGGCGGGCGCGTTCGATCTCCTCCAGAATGCGCATTTCGAAGAACCGGCGGTTGAAAATGCCGGTCAGACCATCCAGATACGCCAATTGCTTCACCCGCTCGACATAGTGCGCGTTCTGGATGGCGGTGGCGCAAATGTCGGCGACCGATTCCAGGGATTGCAGATCGCCGTCGCGGAAGGCATCGGGCTGCGAGCTGTCCAGCGCCAGAATTCCCAGCGTCTGTCCAAAAGAGACCAGCGGGATGCACATGCGCGATGCCGATTCCGCAAAGAATTTGGTGTTGCAGGGGCCCCCGAGTTCGGCTTCCATGGCCGTGCTGTTGCTCGCCAGGATGCTGGCCCAGGGCTCGGTGCTGGCCGGAAAGCGGCCGCCCTGCGGAATCCGCGGTGTGAGCGTGCCGTGATGAGCCCGCAGCACCAGATCGCGGTCCTCCCGCAGGAACAGCGAGACGTGTGACACGCGGAAGGCATCCTGAATCAGCTCGCACACCTTGCCCAGCAGATCTTCCAGCTCCAGCACGGCGGTGGTTTGCTGGGCGATGGCGTTGATCGCCTGGAGTTGCCGCGCCCGTTGCTGCTCCAGCGAGTAGAGCCGGGCGTTCTGCAAGGCGATCGACGCCTGCGTGGAAAACAGCGTCAGCAAATCGATGGTCTCGGGATCAAAATGATGGGAGTGGTCGCTCTGGCAATCCAGAACTCCCACCACCTCATCCCGCACCATCAAAGGGACCGCCAGTTCCGACTGCGTGGTCTTGGCCGAGCAGAAATAGCGTGGATCGCGGGTCACGTCGGGTGCGTAAACCGGCTGCTTTTTGAGCGCCGCCACCCCGCTCAGACCCTCTCCCACCTTCAGCCGGACCTGATCCTGCCCTTCGTCCCATCCGATCTGCGAGCGCACGTACAACTGCTGCGACTGCTTGTCGAGCAGCAGAATCGCCACGTTGCGCAGATGGAAATAGTCGTGCGCGATGGTCAGGATGCGTTGCAGCACCTCGTCCAGGTCGAAGGTAGACAGCACCGCCTGCCCGGCATCGTACAGGACCGCAATCTTGTTCATGGGTTTGGAGAACATCGTACCGTGGCCGGGGAAATTACCCGAGGTGCCGAAAGTAACCTGGATAGGCGGGCGTTGTCTTGGATAGTCAAGAGGGTACCAGACAGGCGAGCCAGCTCAGACTACTTCCACTTTCTGGCGCTGCGGATCAGCCCATAGGCGACCAGACAAAACCAGAAATCCACCAGCAGACCCACATCCAACTGGAAGGGCCGGTGACGCGGGAAAGGTAACGAGGGCGCCAGCAGGAAATAGGCAACGTTGCCCAGGACAATGGCACAGAGGGCTTGAATGAGATTGACCAGCACGATCGGTTAGACACCATTCCTCACATAATAGTGTTGCAGTCCAGCGCCAGCCGGAGCAATCCCGCCCCACTGTGCAAGAACTTGCAAACTCAATTCCTGGCTTGACTTACGAGGATTGCTGCTCTAAAATGCAACCCTCCCCTGAACCCTTACCCGTTGCACAAGAGCTCTTCAAAACACCGTGGGAGAGGCGTGTACGGCGAAGGAATGACCCCAGGAATCCAGCCGGAGGCTAAACATGAAGTCGCGCATTCTTGTCCTCACCTTGTTGGGGGCTCTGTTCGTCGCAGCGGGCGCAGCCACTTGCTCTGCGACTACCGATTACACCATCAGCGTCAAGACCACAGGCCTGAGCGGAACCCTGGTGGTCGAGGACAGCCAGGACAGCACATTAACCTTTACCAGCAACGAAACACAGACCTTCTCAGGGTCGTACGCCAGCGGTTCAAGTTATAGCGTCACCATCGAGACTCAGCCTTCCGGATATACGTGCACGCTAGGCAGCAACGCCAGCGGTACCATCACCAAGGACATCACAGTCACGGCGACGTGCAAGAAAAATGACACCCTCAGCGTCAAGACCAGCGGCTTAAGCGGAACCCTGGTGGTGCAGGACAGCCAGGGCAGCTCCTTAACCTTTACCAAGAACACGACCGAAACCTTCTCGGGGACGTACGCCAGCGGTTCGACCTACAGCGTAACCATCGTGAGCGCGCCCTCCACACAGACGTGCACGCTGAGCAGCAACGCCAGCGGGACAATTACCAGCGACATCACCGTGACGGCCACGTGCAAGACGAACTACACGATCAGCGTCGAAACCAGCGGCCTGAGCGGAACCTTGGTGGTGCAGGACAGCCAGGGCAGCCAGTTGACCTTTACCACCAACAACACCCAGACCTTCTCGGGGACATACACCAGCGGGTCGACCTATAGTGTAACGGTCGTGACCCAACCCACCGGACAGACGTGCACGCTGGGCAGCAATGCCAGCGGCACCATCACCAAGAACATCACGGTCGATGCGACCTGCGTCAACAATTACACAATCAGCGTCACGGTCACAGGTCTGAGCGGGACCCTGGTGGTGCAAGACAGTCAGGGCGCCGCGTTAACTTTCACCACCAACACCACCCAAACCTTCTCGGGGTCGTATGCCAGCGGATCGACCTATAGCGTGACGGTCGAAACTCAACCTGCGGGACAGACATGCACACTGAGCAGCAACTCCAGCGGCACCATCACCAGCAACATTACGGTCACGGCCACGTGCGCCGCCACGACCTACTCGATCAGCGTCGCAGTGTCGGGACTTTCCGGAACTGTGGTCATGGAGGACGATCAGGGCGCGACCTTGACCTTCACCAGCAACGGGACCCAGACGTTCTCGAATACCTATGCGAGCGGCGCGTCCTATACCGTAAGCGTTACAAGCCAGCCCTCTGCTCAGGCTTGCATTCCAACCTATTCCACCGGCACCATGACTTCCAACCTCACCATCTCTGCCGCCTGCGCGACCGGGGCGACCCGTCAGATGGGCACGGTCAGCGGCGTCTCAACCGTCACTTGTCAGGGATCGATCGCGGGTGGCGTCTGCCAGCAAATGACAGTTTCGTGCCCGGGTCTGCCTGACGTTCAGGCCTACGTGAAGACCAATTCGCCGACTGGCTCCTCCCTGGGCACGGCCACTTATCTCACGGGCACCGACGGCAACGGCTTATACGACAGCATCTTCACCTATGGAAGCACTGCCGTCGGCAACGTAATCGATGCCGGCTTTACCACCGTGCAGATTTCCTGGGGAACCCCGTTCAATAGCAACCAGCCCGATGGCTGGGTCTTGGGTCCGGGCGGAACGCTTTCGACTGCCTGCCGGATCGCGACCGTCGAGCAGTGGGTTTACAACAACATTCAGAACAACACCAGCCTTCCTTTCTGCGCCACCGGAAACAGCGGCGGTGCAGGTGGGCTGGCCTATGCCTTGTCGCAATACCCGACCGGCAGCTTTATCTCCATGGCGGAAGTCACCAGCGGACCACCGCCGGGCCGCCTCGATTGGGGCTGCGGATGCCAGGAGGGCAAGCTGGCCGTGCAGTGTGGATCAAGTTCGACTCTGGGCACTTGTTTCGGAGATGCCGACGCTCCCGTCTGGGATCCGGCCTACAATCCCAACCAGACCACCGGAGTCTGCACCACGGCGGTGAACGGAACCCTGCCGCCCGGAGGACTGAACTTCTTCCTGGGCGACAGCGTGGAAGCGCCCGGGGCCACGTACAACTTGCCCAGCACCTATGTGAACCTGGTATTTGGCTCGGCGGATGACAGCTCGGCCATTCCCATCGGTCAGGACTGGTTCAACAATATCACCAGCAGCAAGGCGCAGGTCTGTGTGTCTGGTGGCGAACATTCGATGGCCGATACGCTCGCCGGCGCCGAACAGATTGCCAACGACCTCATCAGCCTCTGCAAAATACAGTAGAGACCACTGCCTGGAATCGACCAAACAAAAAGGGGAGCACAGATGTGCTCCCCTCATTCTTTCCCCATGATGTTGACAATTATTTGCTCGAACCGCTGGCTTGCATACTCTCGCCGGACTCGGTCAGATCCAGCGCGAATTTTTTGCCCTGGAAGCGAATACCCTCGAGCGAACTGGGTCCGCTGCCATCGCTCCGCGTGACTGCGGCATCGTTGGCCGCCGCTGTTTGTAGTTCGACCACATGGGCGGTGACCTTGGTGATGACGCTTTTTCCCTGGATAATGCTCAGTTCAACGTTGGGGCCATCGCCCTCCCATTGCAGTTTGTAATCTCCGGGCTTCAGCGTGGTTCCCTTGACCGTCACCGGATTGCTCAACTGCAAACTGGCTTTGCTGGCGGCAAATGCGCTCGAAGCCAGCAGCAATCCCAACCCCAGCACCAGCATCTTCGATACTGTCGCGAACTTCATATTGCTCCTTTTTCTTCCCCGAAATGCCGTCGAGGACCGGCTGGGGCGGCCCGATCGCGCGACCTCCGCGAGAAAACCGTTGTGTTTTGCCGCGAATCGCCTACAATTGCTGCGGTTGGGGTTACAGCGACAGGCCGCGAGGCCAGCGTCGCTGCGCCGGGGATTTTCTCACCTGGGCCGCCAAACCGAGAGTGAGAGAGTCCCCTAACCCCACTAAGATCTCGCGCCTCTTATCGGAAGTTTTCCGCAAGGACGCTTTTCTTTCCATTACGCAGAACAAAGTTCAGAAGTTCCGCGCAACTTCATTTTCATCTTGCTTGTTTGACGATGGGCGCTTTTTCCGGTTAGCAGGAACCGGCATGGTTCGTTTGCTTACAGATGTGACGTGTCTTGTCTGGACGGCGCAGAATGATTTGCTGCGGTTGCAGCGGCAGGAGGTTTACCCTGTGATCCTCTGTGTCCTCTGTGTCTAGAAGGTCGCCGAAAGAAAGCTGAAAATCAGTCGCTGTCTCCATGCTGCCGCTCCACCGACCAGATGCCGGCCTGGTCTTTTTCAAACGGATAGACGTGCACCATCCAGTTGAAGATGACGGGACGAAAAGATCCGCCCGCGGCGTCGCAAGCTTCTTGCGTGGTAATCGACCCTCGCAGCCCAAACTGCGGATGGGGAATCAGATACTCTTTCTCGCGCCCCACCGGAGCGGCGCAGAAATTTATGTGCTCGTGCCATTGCGCCACACTCAGCGGGATGCGCTCGTCGAGTTCATCTTCACTGAGCCGCTTGGGCGCCGTGTACATCACGCCGATGAGTTTGTAGTCTTCGCCATGCTTCTCATAGAGCAGGGACGTGGGATGCTCGGGATTGAAATGAAAAAATGCTTCCCGGCCATAGGTGTAGTTGGTGAAGTGATAAATCTTCTGCGGAATCTCGGGGTGGAAAATCTTGAAGCCGTCGTTGAGCGCCGAATGATAGTCGAGGTATTTCTCCGCCGCCTTGCGCGCTGTATCAGCCACTGCTTTGGCGCGTTCCGCATCGCCCGGCTGGGCGGACCGCAGAGCCGTCATCTTCATGTGCGGCCCCATATCCATGTGGCCTTCCATCGAGTGCATGGCGTGCATGCCGGCGTCGCTGTCTTTTTCGGAGTCTTGATCGGCGCTGCCGGCCATCTTCGACATATCGTGGCCCGGCATATCCATCTCGGGCTTGTTTGGCTGAGGCGCGGGAGCAGTGTTGGCCGGTTGCTGTTGACCCCAGGTGATGGCGGCGAGAAATAGCAGTAGAAGAGATAGTCCAGGAATTATGCGATGCAATCGATCCCCCATTCTCTGCACTTAGTTGTCTCAAACCCCAACCAAGATGAATTGTTGCCACCCACGGGTTAACAACGATTATAGCGGTACGGTGTCATTGCCGTTGGTCCGCAAAAAGTGGAGCCTCGCCGGTGGACTGCGAAGCGCTAAAAAAGCGGTTTAGCTTGACTGTGACGACCTGCAGCCTCGTTTGCGCCAGCCAGGTTTACCCCGTGGCCCTCTGTGTTCCCCGTGTTTAACGCTTTGCCGGCCCGTGCGCCCACCAGCCTGCGAACGATAGTGGTGCAGGTTGGTTGCGGGGAATAAACGTAGCGCTGACGTTTCGCCGGCTGTCGCGAGAGCGTCCCGCTCTGGCTGCGGCCTCGGCAAGATGCCGCTGCAATCCTGCGGCCGCTAAGGCGTGCATTGACCGATTTCCCACGCCCACGCTAGAATAATTTTGTTTGCCTGTACTCGCCGACCCGTTCTGGGGACGCCTGCCCTGGCTGCTCACGCGCCGCGGTGGAACACAGCAAGC
>Ga0187782_10002373_pt1 | contig 13868 bp, 13 predicted proteins | sample 0715_SJ02_MP15_2_FD_132454 | JGI IMG/M metagenome (GOLD analysis project Ga0187782, IMG submission 132454) | Tropical peat soil microbial communities from peatlands in Department of Meta, Colombia - 0715_SJ02_MP15_20_MG | ecosystem: Environmental > Terrestrial > Soil > Wetlands > Peat | place...
GACTTGAACCAATGGGGCGCGAAATTCGGCAGCCCGGCCATATTTGTCTCGTTGGTGGAATGGGCCGACCGTATCATCACGGAATAGTTGCGACTTCTGCCTCCAACTGCGCGGGTTTTGAAGCGCGTGGTGCCATGGGAGCAGTTAGCGTGCCATGGCACGAACCTGAGCGAGCGGATTTCCAGTGTATAATCTCGTCGATCGTATCCCCAAGGAGGCTCATGGCTGCTCACGAAGCTTCCACGATGTGGGTTCCCGTATGTTGCGGGCGTGTCATGCGCTGCAACATGTTCAAACAGGCGGGGGGTGGGACGTACGCAGCGCTCGTTTGTACCGTGTGTAATAAGAACATCACGCTTGAGCAGGAACCTGCCGCGGCTGCGAATAAATTTGGGGAGGGCTCGAGTGTTCTGAGCCTGATTGGATCGCCCAAGCCGCCAAAGACCGATAGGAGAAAATCCTTCAGCGAAACGGGGCCCGACGATCCAACGCTTTAGCCTGAGATGTATCGCCGCCGAAAAGCGTTTTATCTTCGATACGTCGAGGACGGATCGATCTCGACCGGTTCGAACTGCGGATTCTGAAGGCCCAAGATCGCCCAGGCCTCGCTCTCGGCCCGAACCACGTGAAGGTTGGGGCGCGTCACCTCTCCCTGTTCTACAAACATGCGCATCATTCCGTACACATCGGGAGAAGGTGCAATGACGACCCGAGGAAAGTCCGGGTTCGGGACGATCGGCGAAGCTGCAGCCAGTTCCCGAATGACTTGAGAGGAAACCTCGAAGGAGATAACCGTAGAGGTGTCCAATACCCCCGCATTGGGTTGGGTTCGGTACGCGGGCTCCCGCATGCCATAGTAAAAATCCCTCATCAATTCGTCGGTGACTCGCCCTTTGAGCGAGAACCGAAGAACGCGGTTCTTCGGATCAAAGTCGAATGAATAGCACACCTTCTGCTTCCCAGGAGTTTCGTCAACTAGGCTTTTACTGACAAACCGGGCACCGCCCAGTACTGCTTCGATCGCAGGCAGCAGGTCGCTGTGGGCGCGCTGCTTATGGACATAACCGAGGGCGCCGAGGCCAAGAGCTTCTCGCACCACAACGGCGGACGACTCTTGACTGACAAACAGGATTTTTGAAGCGGGAGCGAGCTTGCGGACACGCCTAGCAACCATCATCCCGTTCAGAATCGGCAACCCGATGTCCAGCAGAATCAGGTCCGGCTGCTGCTCTTCCGCTTTTTGCACGGCTTGTAATCCATCCGACGCTTGATGGATCCGGAAGTCAGCCCTTCCTTTTAAGATCGAACACGCGTATCGCCGGAATGGTTCGAAGTCGTCGACTATGAGTATCGTGAATGAGAGCACTAGGGAACGAATACCCGGTTTGCAGCGTGCAGTCAAGACGTTCGCTACGTACTGGATACCTATTACGCGTGAGGCGCCGCGACCTCGAGCCTGTCATTACTGACAGGTGTGCCCAGCCGACCTCCAAGATATGGTGTGGGGCGCCTCGAGGTACTGCTCATGAGGCAAAGTGACGATTTCAGCAGAATACCTTCCTGACGAAAGCTTTCGTCGGGCCATCGTCCCCTTACCGCTCAGTGGCAGCGTGACGCTCTCTTTTCAAGGGAGGGATCCAAAGCACCCCATAAGAAGGATATGCGGACCAATACGTACGGGTGACCGTAACCCTGGCGACCGTACTTCTGCTCGCAGCCATTAGTCAGCGATTCCGGACGACCCGGATCCGTGCTGGTTTAATCGTATTGGCGTTTTTGATCCTGCTCGTCCCGTTGTGGCGCATCCTAACCTTGCCGCGCGCTTGATGCATGCTGGAATCCCGACCGTGAGGCCGCGCGAAACCGAGCGAGCCTCGAGCGCGGGGCCATTCGTTTATGACAGCACTCGTTAAGAGCATCTCGGCGATCGTCGCGACTTGCAGCGAGTTTACTGCGGTCCTGGTGATTGTGGCAGGCGCCTTGCGGGCCCTGGGATCTACTGCCGCAGTACTGGTTCGGAAGAAAGCGCCGATCGACCCACTGACTGTTTTCAGAGGCTTCGCCGGATGGCTGGTCCTGGCTCTCGAGTTCCTCCTGGCCGCGGACATATTGCGAACAGCCATCAGCCCTACGTGGAACGAGATCGGACAGCTCGCCGCGATCGCGGCCATAAGAACTTTCTTGAATTACTCTCTGAGCCATGATCTGCGGAAGTCACCCGAAATCGATAACGCGTGATGGCTCCCGTTTTTCAACCGTCGAGAATACAGGGCGCAGCGACAGAGCCTGCGGAGCAGCGAACCGGAAATGGCACTTTCCTCTCGACAACTTTTCCTGATCGCGGGAATATGTCCGGCACTGTCGACACAGAGGGGCCCTTGCAGGAGGGCTCGCACATGATGACGGAACCCAGTTTGCCCGACAAGCAGCACGATTTCTCCCTAGTGCTGGGTGGCCCAACCTACCAGCTCCTCCGGAAGGCTTATCTCGAGGGAGATCACCTGGAACTGCTGCAACGTCGGCTGCTCATCATCACGGCCCTCGCATGGTTGCCGCTGTTGCTGCTGACCGTCCTCGGCTCCTCGGCCGGAAACGTCGGTCGGCTTTCCTTTTTCCGCGACGTAGAAGTGCACGTCCGATTTCTCATTGCCCTTCCGGTCCTCATCGTTGCGGAACTGGTTGTTCATTCGCGGATCCGTCCCGTTGTGAGCCGCTTCGTCGAGCGCCGTCTCGTGTTGCCTCAAGACCTACCGCGCTATGATGCCGCGATCGAGTCAGCCATCAGGTTGCGCAATTCCGTCCCCGTCGAGCTTGGACTCTTACTCGTTGTCTACACCGTTGGACTATGGCTCTGGAATAGTCGGGTCGCGATCGCCCTTCCCACCTGGTATGCCCTGCCGGGGAACCGCTGGAACCTGACCCCCGCTGGCTACTGGTACGTGTTCGTCAGTATTCCTATTCTGCAGTTCATCTTGCTGCGCTGGTACTTGAGGTTTTTCATCTGGTTTCGTTTTCTCTGGCAGGTCTCCCGGATCGACCTAAACCTCATTCCGATTCATCCCGATCGTTGTGCCGGTCTCGCCTTCCTGGGCAAGAGTACCTACGCCTATGGCCCGATCCTTTTCGCGCAAGGTGCCATGCTCGCCGGTCTGGTTGCCAGTCGAGTTCTTTACCGAGGGGAGAGCTTGCTGTCGTTTAAGTTACAGATTGGCGGCTTTATCGTTTTTTTTGTTCTAGCTATTCTCGGTCCACTTGTGATGTTTACTCCCAAATTGGATAGGGCGAAAAGAAAGGGATTGGCCGACTATGGTCTGCTCGCTCAGCGTTACGTCGAAGACTTCGAGCAAAAATGGGTTCTCCGCGATTCCGTCCCGTCCGAGGAACTTCTCGGTGCTGCCGATATTCAGTCGCTTGCCGATCTCGGCAACAGCTATGCCATTGTAAGCGAGATGCGTTCGATCCCTTTCGGTCTCCAAGACATTACGCGTATGGCCGCCGTCACTGCTTCTCCTTTCTTGCCTCTCCTGCTCACGATTTTCTCCCCGGAAGAACTCATCATGCGCATCATCAAGGTCGTGTTTTGACGAGACGCTCGGTGTGACTCAGGAGTCGACTTCAACAGGATGGGTCGTACGGTAGGCGCTCACCGCTTCGTCAATGGTCGCAAAGAAGTTCTTTTCGCCGAAGTGTGTGAAGAGCCCGAAGCGCTTCAGCTTGTCCTTGACCGGATCCTTCATTTCGGCAAAACACAACTCGATGCGAGCAGCCCGCAGAGCGTCGTGAAGCTCTGAGACGGCATCGGCTGCCGTGATGTCGACGCTGGTGACCGGCTCCGCCGTGACCACCAGCCAGCGGACGGGCGTCGGTGAGCTCGCAATGGCATCTAGGACGCGTGTGTGAAACAACTCGGCGTTGGCGAAGAACAGGGGCGCATCCCATCGGAATAGCACCAGCCCTGGGATCAAGCGTGCTTTCGGATATCTGGCAATGTCGTGATAACCCGGAACGCCTTCGACGCTGCCCAGCACGGCCGAATGCGGACGCCACCCATCCCAAAGGAACTCAATCACGGCAATCACAATCGCCAGCCCAATTCCCGGAATGGCGCCGAGAACAGCCACACCTGCGAAGCAGGCGATCGAAAGCCAGAACTCCCAGCGCTGGATACGATAGATGCGGCGCAGGTCGGACACTTCGATCAAGCCGATGGCTGAAGCGATGACAACGGCAGCGAGAGCGGTGTTCGGAAGATGCTGGAGTAGCTGGGGCGCAAACATCAACAGCAAGGCGATGGCGACCGCGCCCACCACCCCCGTCAGTTGAGTCTTGGCGCCCGCCGCCTCGGCCACCGGAGTGCGGGACGAGCTGCTGCTGATGGGGAAGCCCTGGAAGAAGGCCGCCGCGAGGTTGGCGATGCCGAGGCCCACCACTTCCTGGTTCGGGTCGACCGGTGTACCCAGACGTGCCGCATAGGTCCGAGAGAGCACGCTCGTGTCTGCGAAGGAGACCAGGGCGACCGCGACGCCTCCCATTAGAACCTGGAGCAGGTCGTCGGTGTGGATAAGTGGAAGCCGAGGTGAAGGCAGTCCCCGTGGCAAAGGACCGAGTACGGAAATACCCGCACGGGTTGCAAGGTCGAAAGCCGCGACTACAACCATAGCGGCGACCACCGCGATCAGAATGCCCGGAACGCGCGGCCAGCGCTTCAATAACAGTATGAGAGCAAGCGCGCTGGCGCCGATCGCGAGCGCCACGATGTTGGTGTTCCCTGTGAGCACCTTGTTAGCGATTCCCCAAATCTGGCGTAGCGGTCCGTTCGCTTTGACCGAGAAACCCAAGAGTTTCGGGACTTGGCTCAGCAGCACGGTTAGCGCGATGCCGTTCATGTAGCCGTAGCGGATCGGCTTGGAGAGCAGTTCGGTGATGAAGCCGAGACGCGCCACGCCCGCTGCGACGCACACAACTCCGGAAACGATGGCCATCATTCCGGCGAGCGCGACCGCTCGTTGCGGTTCACCCGCCGAAAGCGGCAGGACCACGGTGAGGATAACAGCCGCAAGGGCCGAATCCGGTCCCAGGACGAGAATGCGGCTCGGACCAAACAGAGCATACGCGAGCAGTGGCACGATGGTCGCGTAGAGGCCGTTAATACCTGGTACTCCGGATGCCTCAGCGTACGCAATGCCAACGGGCACCAGCATGGTCGTCATGACCAGACCGGCGACAAGATCATGTCGCAGCCAGGACGCTTCGTACCGACGTAGAGTGTTCAGCCCAGGGAGCCAGCGTATCCAGCCGCTTTGATTCGCCTGGGTTAGAAGGCGGGGAAGGCGGCCGGGCTCGTTTGTGTCGGCGGGGAGAGGCTTGCTCATGGATATGCTAGCCGAAGCCGAGGGAGGCGAGCTTCAGTCCGGGCTTTCGTGCGACATCGAGAGGGCCTACGGACGTCGCATCGGCTGCAGTCGATTCCAGAGCTCTCGCGTGCAACGTGTTGCGGGATGCACACATGCCCTCACACGATGGCGGTTTGTCGCAATCGAGAGTTTCAACTACTTTTCCTGACTGCCCGCCTTGTTCCAGTCGATGATGTTAGTGAGCTTCCACGGATTTTTGTTGAGGTTGAACTCCAACTGTCCCTCTTTGTTGATGATCAACTGGGCGGCCGGGTAAAGCACGCCGGAATTTTTGTCCTTATCGGAATCGTTTAAGTCGAACTCACCCGCCGTCAGGTTGTAGGCGATCGTTTGGGTGTTATAAAACGCTTCACCGAATCGAATCATACGGTTGGTGACGAAGCGAATCTTGCGTCCTGTGGGGGTGGGAATCAGGCGAATGAAGCTCAGGTCATAGCCGACTGTCCCGGTGATGGCAATCCGGCCGACCGACTTCATCCGCGTGAGCGCATTCACCAAACCCTGATTCTGTCCCTTCTTAAACGCGTCCACAAGGACGGCGCGGTCTTCGTCTGTAGAGAATTCGTAGATGGTCACTTTTACGTTGACGATTTTGCCCAGCTGCGTACTGGTTCCCATGGCGACGGCGTCAATCGTTTCTACGTCCCGATCCGCCGCGGAGAGATTCAGCGCTGTCATCGTCAGCAATAGGGCAAGAAGTAGAAAACCGACGTAGCCGAATTGGTGGAATCTGGATTCACGTCTATCGTTAGGTGTCATAGCTCCTCCCATCCGTGCGTTCGTTCCGTCGCAACGTATCTCGAACCCTATATCCCGGCGATGCCTTTGTTCTGCAGAACACGCACTACGACGCGACGATTCTCAGCCTGTCCTTCCGCCGTTTTGTCGTTGCCGATTTGGTGGGTCTCACCCATCGCACCCGGTGCCAGCATTCTAGTGAGGGGAATGTGCCCTTGTTGAACTAGGATATTGGTCACTTCATCGGCCCGGTCCTCACTGAGCTGCTGGTTCAGGCTCACGCTTCCAACCGACGAGGCGTAGCCTTTCACTTCGATCACGTAACCGTCAATGCTTTTGGCTTTGTCTGCCAATGCCAACAGTTGGGGGGTGTACTTCGGATCCACTTTGGTTTTGCCATTGCCAAAATAAACGGTGACCTCGTCGAAGATGTAGTAGTCGTCCAGCTGGCCGAAGCGCGCGACCGCCGCGTCAATGGCCGCCTTATTGGCGGCAATTTTCGCCTGTTGCTCGGTTAACTGCGCCTGCTGCTTTTGTAGGGCTTCGTTCTGCGCTTTGAGCTCCGCATTCTGTTTTTCTATCTGCTCTTGATTCTGCTGTGTCTGCACCTTCGTTTCGTGCATACCGGCCTCGATGGCTTGCGCCTGTTCGAGATCTTCGCCTTTAAAGGAGACAGACTTCGCCACCAGTTGGTTCTGTTGGTCGTAGGTGCCTTCGACTTTGACGGCGAGCCCTGGAATGAGGGCGGCCATCGACATTTCCTTTCTACGGGACTTGAATAAACCCTGCACCTGTCCCACTTGTGTATCATCATTCAACAGGACAGTAAGGTTGGGAGCGTTGGGAGTCTGTAGAACCATCGTGTCGCCCTTGCGCGCCTTGATTACACCTTCCACCTTTACAGACTGGGCGATAACCGTTGAACCGAGCAATACGAGCACGATGAGCGACTGAGCCATAACATACGCGACCCTATGTATATTCAGCGACATAACTTCCTCTCCTATTCCTGCAAACTACCTGCTGTCCATCAAAGTTTTGGCACTCTGGACAGCTTCCGACGGTTTCGTGGAGATGTCTCCGTTACTCCTCCTCGAACACCGGTGTCCATGTGCTATCCGGATTGAAGTGCTCCATTTTCATGAATTCATCGAGAGAGGCCGGCCCGAAATCCTTCTGGTAGACAACCCCGTCTTGGCTGACCATGAAGGTGTTCACGCCCGTCTCGCCGTACTCGGCTGGCGCAGCTACAAGAGCAAAGCCCCCGATCATCACGCCTTCTACCACATAGTCCATTTCGCCTAGGGGCGCCGCAGGCCCCTGCCCTTTTAGAATCTTGAAAAAATAGCCATGGTATGGCTGCCCACTGGAGGCGTAGCCCTGCTCAATCGCTCGGGCAATCTCTTCGCCGATCGGACCGCCCCAGGTGCCATCGGGGTTCTGCCACGCCAGGCCATCCTGCTTGCCGGGGGTGCTGATAATGTGCTGGGCATACTGGTTCACGGCGTATTCATCGCGCTTCTGGTAAGCGTATTCGTATTGCGCGTCCACGTAGCCGTGGCAGATGTCAATGGCGTCCAGTTCATTGCTGCCGATGCGACGGTACAGAAGCTCTTGGCGGCCCGCTTTGGCATCGAAGTACCATTTACCGTTCACTTTCACGAGCGGGACAGGGAACGGCCAGTCCTCGTCGCCCACGATAAGGAATGCTCGGCTCCCCGTTTTGGGATCCACCGAGACGCTTTTCTTTTCGCGAGCCTGCGCGGCAAAATCAAGAGCCCGCTGCCGGTCTTGGGCGTAGTCACCGGAAAGAACGATGTCATCGCCGTCGGGACCGAAAATTTTTTCCAAAGCGTCCACGTCAAATTTCTCGGCTGCACCGACGAGTGCATCGGCAGCTTGCTGGGGGGTGTCGAAGGTCTTGGGGCCTCCGCCGACAGAAGGCGAAGTCGCTGTTCCAGCAGGCTGCTGCCCGGCAAGGGGCACCGGCGCTGGCAAGAACAGGCAGGCCGCCGCACTTACGACGCAAAGAACCCTCGAGAGATTTCGACTCGATTTCATATCAGTACTCCGCGATTCCCTTCCAATAAAATGCGTTCCTATCACCGCCGACCGCCGCGACCGCCTCCGCCGAAGCCCCCACCTCGAGAACCCATGCTGGAAGCGCCGCGGCTGCTACTGGCGCGCGCGCTTGATCCGTTGAATCCACCCGAACCTCTCGAACCCCCTCCGAAGGCGTCCCGATTCCCGCCGCCCCCGCGCGACAGATCCCGCCCTCCTATGCTGTTAGCTCCTCCCCCGCCCGGCCGGTTGCCCGCACCAACTCCACCACCTGCCCGGTTGCCCGCACCAACTCCACCGCCTGCCCGGTTCCCAACGCTGCCGCCGCCAGCGCGGTTGCCGAGGCCGCCACCGGCACCTCGATTACTAGCCAGATTGCCTCCCTGCCGGCCGAGCTGTTGGCGGGCACTGGCCTGGCGATTCGCCAATGAGTCCCCGCGTGTCGTTCCGCCAAACCTGTCTGCGGTGCCCCGGTCTCGATACGGGGTACCGCCGCGATGCTGGGGGTTGTGCTGCCAATTGCCGCCCCCACCAGCTGGGAGCTGAGACGGACGGTTCCCTCCGCCGAGGTTCCCGCGGTTTCCTCCGCCGATGTTGCCTCTGTCGCCCCGTCCGCCCGATGGCAGCTGAGACGGACGGTTACCGCCTCCGATATTCGTGTTGCGGTTGAAATTATTGTTGTTGTTGATGGTGACGTTGTTGCCTCCCCAGCCACATCCCCAACCCCAGCCGCCGCTCCAGAATGCTCCCATGGCCACGCCCACGCCAAACGAGATCGCCAACCCCGCGGCATAGTATCCCGGCGGCGGATAGTAAATGGGTGGGTAGGGATAGACGGGCGGGCCGTACACGACGACCGGATTATACGAAGGCACGTACACAACTTGCGGATTGGCCTGTTCGATCACAATGACGCTCTTGTTCTCAATGACCTTGGTTTCCACGCTCTGTTGCTCGCTCGATTTCAAATTGCCGTTATCCTGAGCCTTCTTGCGCATGCGCTGCACGGCGTCCATCACGTCGCTTTCTTGCGACAGGAACGCATTACCCAAATCCGTCGTCCACTGGATATCGTCTGCGAGACGTTTGACTACTTCGGGCAGTGCGGCCAAGGCCTGTATGCTTGGATCCCAGGGCTCCTTCGCGATGGCGTCCGCGAGGGCCTGGTCCTTCAGCCCCGGATTCTTCGTTAGCCACTGCTGAAGCTGAATGAGTTCGAGAGGATAAGTGGAGGCCGCGAGGACTTGGGCCAGCAGCGGGTCGGGATAGAGGGCAATAGGTGCCACGAGAGAGTCCAACTGGTCGGGTGGGATCTTCGAAGTCTGATCTTGCGAGGTGGATGCCTGTGCCAAGCGAGCGGACCAGCTATAAGCCAAGAGGTCACCTGGCAAAAGGGCAACCGTGCAGACCAACACCAGTAGGCATTGGAATTTGCCAACCCACAGCCTTCGTTTCAAAGTCATGGCTACCTCTACTCGGAAAACTGTTGAATCGGATAAATTCGATGGCCGCGGCCGCATGCACCCGCCCTGTTTGTCCTTTCCCTGAGACTAGTCCTCTTAGTTGTTGGCACTACTGTCAAAATTTACAGTCAGGCAAAACAACCAGAGAAGAAACGCGTGACCGGAATTGCCGACCTTGCGGGCGTCACGAGAAGCGGACGACCGGCCGAGCGGTGGTGACGTGGGTCACGGCGTAGGACCTCAATCCGTGCTATCAGTTATTACGAAGGAGGTTCAATGCTCACTTCGCGCCTAATGGAGTTTATTCAGACCCATGCCACCTCTTTAATCAGCGAGGCTATAGAGGACGTCCTGAGCAATGACCGCACAACCTCTTTCCGTAAGATTCCTCGCGCAGAACTCGAGCAGCGCATCGCAGCGCTATATCTGAATCTTGGAAAGTGGATCGGCGACCCGCAAGAAGACGCAGTGCAGAAGGAGTACGAGGGATGGGGAGGAAAACGCTTTCAGCAAGGGATTCCCTTGAATGAGATTGTGTACTGTCTAATCCTCGCAAAGGCACACCTCCGCCGATTCATCCGTGAGCATGGCTTGATAGCCTTTTCCGGTGATCGCGTCACGCCGGACGAGCTGGTTCCTGTTCAACTCTACGGTATCCAAGAACTCAACTATATGGTGGGAGAGTTCTTCGACCGGGCGTTGTATCACCTCACCCGGGGGTACGAGGCCGCAGCTAAGACTCGCCGGGCAGCCGTCTGAGCCGAGAATCCCACCGTTGGGATTCTCTGTCCTTTCGATTGTCTAGATGATGTAGCGTCGGTTCACGTACGGGCAAATCTCATGACACTTCACTGAATATTCGAAGCAGCCGAGAAGAGCTCCTCGCTTGATGAACTACCTCTAGATCCTCCGTCAGTCCGGCATCAGAGCGTTCCTCAAGATGCTCAATCCCAATCGTCGTCGGTTTCTCGCCAAGTCTTGTCGGGATCGTACAGTTCCATGGCTGCGGCGATCTTCTCTGTGTTCGGACCTAGATCTTTTTGGTAAACGACACCGTCGTAACTGACGATGAAGGTTTGTACCCCAGTGACACGATACTCAGCCGGCCAGGCCACCAGCCCGAAGCCACCGATCATGGCACCCTCGATGACGTAATTCAGTTGGCCAAGACGCGCGGAGGGACCCTGACCTTTCAAGACTTTGAAGTAATAGCCGTGAAAGGGTTCACTTTTTTGTGAATAGCCCTGAGACAGGGCCTTGGCGACCGCTTCGCCCACCGGGCCTCCCCAGGTTCCATCGGGGTTTTGCCAGGCTAGCCCATCGTGTTTTCCAGGCGTGCTGAGGATTCGCTGGGCGTACTGATTGACACCGGCGTTGTCATGGATTGTTTCTGCGTAGTCCTCCTGAGCCTCCACATAGCCGCGGCAGATGTTAATAGTGTCGAGCTCGTTTGCTCCGATGCGCCTTCGCAGGATCTCGTCGCGCCCGGCTTTGGTATCGAAGTACCATTTGCCGTTGCTATTGACGATGGGAATGGGAAGTGGCCAATCGTCATTGCCGACAGTGACGCTGGCCCGAGCCGGGTTTTGGGGATCCACAGTCACTTCCTCTTTTTCCTTAGCTTTGGCAGCAAAGGAGATGGCTCGGCTCTTATCCTGGACGGTGTCCTTTGATTCAACCAAGCTTTTCCCGTCTGGGCCCAAGATTTCGACCAAGGCAGGAACGTTGTAATCGCCTGCCGCTTGGATAAGCGCATCGGCAGCTTCCTTTGGCGTGTTAAATGCCTTTCCGCCTGGTGGTGTTTGCGGCTGCGCTTGCGCCTGTGAAGAGGGCGCCAGGACCAGGCAGACAGCGATGGTCATGACGGAGGAAAGCGTGATCCAAACCAGGCCCTTTGATTTTTTCGCATTCATTGGATTCTCCTTGGTCATGGATCTTCTACCTCCGCCGCCCGCCACCGCCACCTCGGCCACCACCGCCGCCCCTACCGCCCCCCATGCTGGATGCACCTCTCGAACTGCTGGCCCTCGCACCGCCTCCGCTCGCGGCACGACCGCTGCCACCGAACCCGCCAGCGTCACCGCCTCTGGACGCTCCTCCCTGCGAAACGCTGCGATTGCCAATTCGGTCCGCGCCACCCGCACCCCCGCGGCCCCCTCCCGCCCCTCCACCGAGTTGACCCTGGCTGGGACGCGCCCCTGCACCACCAGCGCCACCCCGATTGGAGCTTCCGAACTCTCTCCCCGCTGCCTGTTGTCTGCCCACGTTTTGCCGTGCGCTGTTTTGGCGCGCCGCTTGGGAGGACCCGCGCGTCGTACCGCCGAATCTGTCAGCTGTGCCCCGATTGGAATAGGGAGTCCCGCCGCGGTGCTGGGGATTGTGCTGCCAGGATCCTTGGCCGCGATTTCCGCCGCCTACATTCGTGCGGTTTCCGCCTTGGATGTTTGAGTTGCGGTTAAAATTGTTGTTGTTGTTGATGGTGACGTTGTTGTTTCCACCCCAACCGCAGCCATATCCCCACCCTCCGCCCCACATGGCACCCATAGCCACCCCGACACCGAAGGAGATTGCCATTCCCGCAGCGTAGTAACCGGGCGGCGGATACGCAATCGGCGGGTAGGGATAGGCTGGCGCGCCATATACCACCGTGGGGTTATAGCTGGGAACGTAAACGACCTGCGGATTGGCCTGTTCGATCACAATCACTTGCTTGCTCTCAACCTGCTGCGTTTCAACCTTCACCTGCTCGGTGGACTTCAGGTTTCCTTGGTCCTTGGCCTTCGCGCGCATGCGCTGGACCGCATCCATGACATCGCTCTGTTGGGAAAGGAAGGCGTTTCCCAAGTCCGTAGTCCACTTGATATTGTCTACTAGCTGCTTTACCACGTCGGGTAGTGCTGCCATGGACTGGACACTCGGGTCCCAGTCTTCCTTTTGCACCGCGTCGGCAAGGGCCTTGTCTTTCAGATCCTTGTGTTTCTCGAGCCATTGTTGAAGCTGAACGAGCTCCAGGGGATAGGTCGATGCGGCGAGAACTTGCGCCAGAAGCGGGTCGGGATAAAGCGCGATGGGAGCAACCAAAGAATCCAATTGATCATTCGGAATCTTCGCGGCCTGTTCCTCTTGCCTTGGTGTAGGCTGTGCAAGCAGAAGGGGGTCTCCGATCGCAAGCAACGCTACGCACAACGCTGCGACCCCACTGCGAAGCGATTGGCTCAAATGCCTGAACTCAGAAGTGTTTAGCGTCATGACTTTAGTACCTCATTCTTTTTGGAACATCGGCCTCGTCGTCGCTTGCAGTCTCGACACTAGCTATTGCGAGCCAAGCCGTCAACTAAAGTTACCCCTAACCAGCGAACTGCTTGGCGAATTCTGCTCGAAACCCCTCGTTCTGTCTAGTTGTGCCACGTGCGAGCCTGGAAAGGCGCGCATGTGAAGTAACAGCCTAGCCGGACCCTTCTTGGCCCGTCCTACGTGCTCACCGTCAGAAGCATCAGTTCGCAAGCATGTGCAGGACGACAATCGCCAATATGCCGGCTGCGGCCAATGTTGTGGCGAGGACGACGAGCGTGGCCGAGTGTGTGCGGATCACGGCGAGCGATTGTCGCGCCGATTCAAGATCACATTTCCAGGCATGTCGCAGCGTGGCACAGCCGACAACCAGCACGGTGAATGGCAAAGCCAGCAGCAGCACCCACAGGGTCCACATCCGTCCTGCGTACCACATGACGAGCCGCTGAGCCGGTTCGGCTTCTAACGGGTTTAGGTTGCGGACGAAGAGCGCCGTCATGAAGATCGCGGCGGGAGTGATGAGTGCCAATTCCATGGCGGCGATGAGGCGTGTTCGAATGAAGAACTCTATATGGCAAAGTACCTGGGAGTGTCAAGCGTAAGTGTCCTTGACCACTCCGGTAGAGAAGCGCTTCCAGCGGCTCTGCAGAGCCGCTCCAAACTCAGGGCTCAGGACACTTAAAGTATTCCGCATCGTTCTTCCACTTCGAAAGCGAGAAGTACTCACGCCGGCCAGATTGTCGGCAAATCTGTTGTCCCAAGGGACTGGGAAGAGTACGATTTCGAGCCCGGACGGATCCGGTTCACAGGTTTCGGCCAGGAGGTACTGTATGGATTCTGCAGCGGCAGCGTTTCCATCTGCTTTGCCTTCCCACCCGCTCGATTTTGCTTCGGCATTACA
>Ga0187782_10002374_pt1 | contig 13864 bp, 6 predicted proteins | sample 0715_SJ02_MP15_2_FD_132454 | JGI IMG/M metagenome (GOLD analysis project Ga0187782, IMG submission 132454) | Tropical peat soil microbial communities from peatlands in Department of Meta, Colombia - 0715_SJ02_MP15_20_MG | ecosystem: Environmental > Terrestrial > Soil > Wetlands > Peat | place...
GTCCTGGCTGGAGAAGCTGTGGCTTTCACGAAGGATAATATTACCCGGGTAATATTTAATGTCCATCCCCTCGATCATGGGCGTCATCCGATCGGTCCAGGACGGAAAATCGCGCACGCCGCTCAAGCCGCTCGGCTCTCCGTGCGCCGTTGCGTCCGAGCCGAACGCGCCACTCTCGGCAGCCGAGGTCTACGCGGCGCTGAGCGAGCTTCGGCCTGACGACGCGATTACCGTCCAGGAATCACCATCCAACCTGATGGATCTGCAGGAGTGGTGGCCGACGATCAAGCCCGCATCGTACTTCACGTACGCGAGCGGCGCGCTGGGCTTTGGAGTCCCGGCAGCGGTCGGCGTCGCACTGGGCGCAGAAGCCCGACCTTCAGGTCGCGTTCAAGACGGCGCTCGGCACCGAGGGCCCAACGGTCATCACCATTCCAATCAAGCGCCAGCATCGTCCGCTCGTTGGATAAGTCACACCGAGTCGCGGTTCTGTCGAAATTCGATGGGGAGTAGCGTCCGCATTTCACTTGTGCGCTGTTCAATAATGTGAGTTTGCGGCTCCGACGGCTGGCGAGCGCGGCGGCGGTGGACGTTTTCGATTCGGTCTCCCGGTGGCGACCGCTGTAGGCTGGCGCCCGTGGGGGTGTCGGCCGTCGCCGAGATTGCTGCCGTTCAACGGCGCCGTAACGCGGTGCGGGCGACAGGGGCACTCGCATTCCTGACCGCGCTCGCGATCGGCGCCGTCAGCGCCCTGGGCGGCAGCCCTGCTGTCGTGTTTGTGCTCGCCGCGGCGGCTGTGGGGCAGGCCCTCGCTTGGGCGCTTGCGCGCTCAGGGCGCAGCGTTGCCGGGGTCCTGCTCTGCGGCGCTTGCATCTACGGCGAGCACATCGGTGTGGTCGCGATCGAAGGGGAGCTCGGGCCTCTTCCGTTCATCGCGCCCATCGTCATCATGCTGGTCGCCGCAACGCTGGAGTCGCGCTGGCTGGCGTCGAGCTTCGTCTCGTGTCTCGTCGCGCTGGCGTTCGAAGGCTGGCTCTGCCCGGTGCGCGACCGGGAGACGATCATCGCGGCTTCGTTCTTCGCGGCCGTGGTGTTCGTGGTGTCGCTACTGCACGTCCGAGGGACGGAGCACGCATTTCGCGTTGCTGCCGAGCAGGATCGCGCCCGCGGCGTGGCTGCGGCCGACGCGGTGGAGAGCGAACGGCGCTACCGATTGATCGCGGATGCCACCGACGACCTCATCGCACTGCTCGATCGCGACGGTCGGGCCTTGTACCTGAGCCCCTCGCACGAACGGGTCCTCGGCCTGAAGATTGTCGACACGATGAACAAGTCCTTCACGGAATTCCTGGATGCGGTCGGCCCCGGGGCCGAGGCTTTTGCTCTGGCCCTTCGGCGGGGCGCGGCGCGGCTCGACCTGCACGTCCGGCGCTCGGACGGCACGCCGCGGGTCCTCGATGCCCAGCTCAAACGAATCGACACGGACGATGCCCCCCTGGTGGTCGTCGCCAGTCGCGACGTGACCGACCGACGGGACCTCGAGATGCGCCTGCACGGGGCCGAGAGGCTGGACGCCCTGGGACGTCTCGCGGGAAGCGTGGCGCACGATTTCAACAACCTGTTGATGGTGATCGGAGGCGCAACGGAGCTGGCTCGCCGCGAGCTGCCTCCCGAGCACGCCGCGAGGGCAGATCTCGACAGCGTTCTTCAAGCGACGCAGACGGCCGCCGCGCTGGCCCGGCAACTTTTGATGTTCAGTCGCAAGCAGATCGTCATACCGATTCGCCTCGACGTCGGCGAGGTCCTCACCACCCAGCGCGAGCTGCTCGCCCGCATGGCAGGGCGCGGCATCACGCTCGAATACGAGCTCGGCGGCAATCTGCCGGAAGTGCTGATGCCCCAGGCGCACTTCGAGCAGCTCGCGCTCAACATGGCCATCAATGCACGCGACGCGATGCCCGGCGGGGGGCGGTTGCGATTCGTACTGAAACGGCGCCGGGTCGAGGACCGGGAGGTCGGCGATGTCGCCGCCGGCGAGTACGTCGAGCTGCAGGTGCGGGACAACGGAGCCGGTATACCGCCGGACGTCCTGCCTCACGTGTTCGAGCCGTTCTTCTCCACCAAAGGCGCGCGCGGGACGGGGCTCGGCCTGGCGACCTGTTTCGGTATCGTCACGCAGGCCGGGGGCTGGATCGGCGTCGAAAGCGAAGTCGGCAAAGGTACGGTCTTTCGCGTATTGCTGCCGGCTGCGGCGGGCGCTGATGCGCCCGAGATCGCTCCGCCCGTCACCCGGCCGGTGCACCGAGTGCTCGTGGTGGACGACGAGTCGAGCGTTCGCGAGACAACCGCGCGCATGCTGCGGTCCGAGGGCTACGAGGTTCACGTGGCATCGACGCTCGCGGAGGCACGACGGATCCTCGGCGATGCGGACATTGCGCTCGACGCGATGCTCGCCGACGTCGTGCTGGGCGACGAGCGCGGCACGGACCTCATCGAAGATTGCCGACGCAGTCGTCCCCGGGTCCGCGTCGTCGTCATGTCGGGCTATGCCCCTGACGCCGGCGCGTCGCAACTGTTGACCCGCAGCGGCGCCGCCTTTCTGTCGAAACCGTTCGGCCGTGACGACCTTTTCCGAGCCGTGCGCGGGCGAGAAGCGAGTACGACGGAATTTCCTGGTTGAGCAATGGGCGTGTTGAAACCGTCGCGACCGTGGCGCTAGTCTCCGCCGCGGTGCAGTCCGCCGCGTCCTCGATTGTCACGATCCCGGCACGGTGGCCGCTCGCCGCGGCAGGTCGTTGGCTGCGCGCTCGCGCTCCGGAGGCAGCCATCTTCGCCTTTGGAGTGTTCGTGCGCATTACCATGGCGTACCGATTCGATACCCACTGGGGCATCGACGCCGCCACGCACTGGGAGGTCGTCGAGTGGATGGCGAAGCATGCGACGCTTCCACCTCAAGATCAGCTCCTGCAAGCGCAACATCCGCCGCTCTTCTACACAGTCGCCGCGTTGCTCACGCACTGCGGGTTGACGCGCGCCCAGATCGTCGCGTTCCCGATCCTCTTCGGCACGATCCGCCTCGCTCTCTTCTGGTGCGGGCTGGAGTGGCTGCTGCCGAACCGTCGTTGGGTGCGCCTGCCGGCGCTCGTCCTCGCGGCCGTCTTGCCGGCCTCGGTGTACATGGACGGGTGTCTTTTCCCCGAGCCGATCCACGCCACGTTCGTCGCTGCTGCGCTGCTCGCTATCCCCCGCGTGTTCGACGCGCCTCACGGAGCGCGCTGGAAGCGGGCCGCACTCGTCGGGCTGTGGCTCGGGCTCGCCCTTCTCACGAAGGTCACAGGGCTCGTCGTGTTCGTGGCCATCGCGATCGCCGTTGCCTGCGACGCCGTGTTCACGCCGGCGTCCGACCGCAAAGAACGCCTGGCGCGCGTGCTTCCCTGGTCGGCCACGCTGGGGGTCTGCCTGGCCATCGCCGGCTGGTACTACGCGCGGAACGTCGTCAACTTCCACAAGCCGTTCATCACGAGCTTCGATACGACGGAGCGCGCTTCCGCGATGGCCCGGCTGAAGGGCGTGCCACTGCTCGACCGGCGAACGCTGGGGTTCTTCGTCGGCTGGGATACGGGGATCTACGAGTTTCCGTACTTCAAAGGGGGCGACCCCTCGGGGCATCCCCGCTTTCTCACGATCGCGATGGCGTCGACGTTCCTCGATTATTACAACGCCGCGTTCTCCGGTCTGGACCCCGGGACGCCGGGCCCTCTTCGTTCGGGCCCCGCCGGCTCGGTCCACAGCCATGCGCTGACGCCTCGTCTCGTATCGGTGGGCCGCTGGGCGGCGGCTGCAGGAACGATTCTTTTCCCCGTGGCGACCGTCGCCGGCGTCCTCTGCGTCGCACGCACGTTTCGCGATCGCCGCTGGGGGCTCTTCTGCCTCGCCGTTCTTCCTTTCGCGACCGTGCTCTTCCAGCTGTACGCGGCTCTCCGCTACCCGTTCGACGACATCGCCGTGGTCAAGAGCACGTACATGCAATTCGGAATGCTTCCCATGATTGCGTTCTTGGGAATCGCCTTCGAGTGGTCGCGCGCGCGCCGGCACAGAATACCAATCGCTGCGGCGCTCCTGGCCGCCCTGTGGGTCGTGTCGGCGTATACGCTGTATTGCCGAACCGGCGTAACGTTGCTCCCCGTGTCGACATCGGAGAAGCCGACTGAAAAGGGACCGCCCTGGCGATGACCGGTGCCTGTCGTGCCTGCCTGCTGTCTTTCCCGACCCTCGTGGCCTGCGCCGCGTCGGCGCCTCCACCCGTCACGCCTCCGGCCGTCACGCCTCCGGCCGTCACGCCTCCGCCCGTCACGCCGCTTCTTGGGTCCGTGCCTCCCAGCTCCACGGCATCCCCGGCCGCCGCGGGGCTCCAAGCGCCCGTCCCCTCGGCTTCGCCCGCCGTCTCGGAGGCAGCCGCGGGTTACGACAAGCCCCCGAAGGACATCCTCGACGTCATGCTCGCGCCGTCGCCGCCCTCGGTGCACGTCAGCCCGACGCATGACGCCGTGATCCTCGCGACCTGGGAGAACTACCCGCTCATGGCGCGCGTCGCGAGTCCGTTTTTGCCCCTCGCGGGCGTGCGCGTCGAAACGCGCAACCACAGCAAGCACGATACACCAGGGGGCTATGGGGTCACCCCGTGCGCCAGTGACTACGTCCTCGTCCGCGTGGCCTCCGAGGCGCAACTGCACGTCGTGCTGCCGGCGGGCGCGTGCGCACAGGGGCCGACGTGGACCGCCGACGGCAAGCGCTTCGCGTTCCAGAACATCGCCCGGGACTCCGTCGAACTGTGGCTGGGAGACGGCGCCAGCGGTGATGTCCACAAAGTGGCCGATGTCCGGCTCAACCCCATGCTCGGAAGCACTTTGCAGTGGATGGCCGACCAGAAAACGTTGCTCGTGAAGCTCGTTCCCGACAGCCTCGGCCAGCCGCCGCCTGCGCCCGCAATCCCCATCGGCCCGAGCATCCAGGAATCGGACGGCAAGAAGGGCGAGAGCAGCACCTACGAGGTACGCGACACGCTCAAGGACAAGCACGACGAAGAGCTCTTCGATTACTATGCGGCCTCGCAGCTCGCGTTCGTCGACGCCGCGACCGGCAGGGTGACGCCGGTCGGCGGGCCTGGAGCCTACGACGACGTCGATGCCGCGCCCGACGGTGAGCACATTCTGGTGGCGACGATCCACCGACCATACTCCTACATCGTCACGGCCGAGCGTTTCCCGCGTGAGATCGACGTGTGGGATCGTCGGGGCGCCCTCTCGGCCCATGTGGCTTCCCTACCGCTCGCAGAGCGGGTGCCCATCCACGGCGTCCCTGTCGGACCGCGCGATTTCGGATGGCGGCAAAGCGAGCCCGCGACTCTCACCTGGGCCGAGGCGCTGGACGGGGGCGATTGGAACGTCAAGGTTCCGGCGCGCGACAAGGTGATGTTGCAAAAAGCGCCCTTCCTCGCGCCGCCCGTCGAGGTCACCAGGACCGAGCAGCGCTTTGCGGGCTTCCAGTGGGGCGAGCAACCCGGCTTCGCCCTGCTCGCTGACTACGATGAAAACCGTCACTGGACGCGCACCTTCGTGGTGAACGTGGACGATACGCATCCCAAGCCGCGCCCGCTCTGGACCCACTCGACCGACGAGCATTACAAGCACCCCGGGTATCCCGTCTTGCGCGAGCTTCCGAACGGCGCGTGGGTCGTTCAGCAGGAGGGTGACACCATCTACGCGTCGGGCGACGGGTCATCGCCCGAGGGCGACCGACCGTTCCTCGACCGGGTGGACACGAAAACGGGGACGACCGAGCGCTACTTCCGCAGTGACAAGACCGCGCTGGAGCGATTCGTCGCCTTCACCGGGCCCGACACGCGCACGTTCCTTACGTGGCATCAATCGCCGAGCGATCCGCCGAATGTCTTCGTACGCTCGCTCGGAGCCGCGTCGATGGGCGTGCGAGCGGGAGAGGCGGCGTACGCGTCGACGCTGAAAGCCCTCACGCATATGCCCGACCCAACACCCCAGGTGCGGGCGATCAAGAAGCGCCTGGTGAAGTACAAACGCGAGGATGGCGTGGACCTATCGTTCACGCTCTACACACCACCGGGTTACAAGGAGGGCACGCGTGTTCCGGCGATCCTTTACGCGTACCCGCTGGACTACGCTGACGCGTCGAAGGCGGGCCAGGTCACAGGGTCGGATCAGACGTTCACTCGGCTGCGGAACTACCGCCTGCTTCTTTTGGCGGGATACGCGCTCATCGACCAGGCCGCGTTCCCCATCGTGGGGGACCCGAAGAAGGCCTACGACACGTACCTCGCACAGCTCCTTGCAGACGCGAAGGCGGCCGTCGACAAGGCCGTCGCGCTGGGCGTCGTCGATCCGGATCGCATCGGCGTCACGGGCCACAGCCATGGTGCGATGATGGCGGCGAACCTCGTTGCGCATTCGGATCTTTTCCGCGCCGCGGTGGCGACGAGCGGCGCGTACAACAAGACCCTGACTCCGTTCGGCTTTCAGAACGAGCGCCGCTCGGTGTGGGAGGCGCCGGACGTCTACCTCAAGGTGTCGCCTTTCTTTTCGGCCAACAGGATGAGGGCACCGCTCCTCATCGTGCACGGCGACGAGGACGCGAACCCGGGGACGACTCCGCTGCAGGCGACCAAGCTTTACGAGGCCATCCGCGGCAACGGCGGAACGACGCGCCTCGTGAGACTGCCGCACGAGCCGCACTGGTACGCGGCCCTGGAGTCGAACGAGCAGCTCGTTTACGAGATGCTGCGCTGGTTCGACAGGTACGTGAAGAACGCGCCGGCGCCTGGTGCCAAGGCTTCTGCGCTCGCGGATCCCGACCCCGGGGGCAAGCCGGCGCGCCATGGGCCGCCGTGAAGGGCAACGCGCCTCGTTGCGAATGTGTTGCCGATCCTCCACAAAAATCACCCCGCCCGGCCTCGAGGGTCGCCAATGCAATTGAAGGTAATTGACCCTTCTCAGGCAACCGCCTAGCGTCGGCGCCCAAGTCATCGCAAAGAGGGGAATCCATGCGCGCGCTCGGACGACTCGCTGTCACAGGGCTTCTCTGCAGCTTGGTGGTATCCGCATCGGGCTCTCTCGCGAACGCCGATCCCGCGGAAAATACGGGAGGGACAGGGCCTGTCACGGGCGATTCCGCGCTCGACAGGGGGCCGTTCGAGGCCGGATCGGCGAGCTTCTGCATCGTCGATCCCTCCCGGCCGTGGGACAGCGCCGGTGGCATCCTCGACGGGCAACGCGTCATCATCGTCGAGGCATGGTACCCCGTGGCGCCGGGCTTCGGGCGCAACCCGGGCGCGAGGCGCGCCATCTTCGGCGACTACTTCGCCGGCGACCCCGGTTTGCTTCTCCGCACCGAGACGGATTTGCTCGTCACAAGTGGGTTCTCGCAAGCGATCGTGGACGCGAACACGCCCATTGCGCAAGCGCAGTTTGCCGTCGCCCGGGGCAGCTTCCGAGACGCTCCATTCGCCGACGGCCACTACCCCGTCGTTCTCTACTCTCACGGCACGCTCCAGCAGCGCTTCACGAATGATTCCGCGGCCGAGAACCTGGCCCGCCACGGTTATATCGTGCTCTCGCCCGAGCATACCGGCAACGACCCGCTCGCCCCGCTGGGCGCCTACTGCGGGCGCAAGCTCGAAGCGCCGGGTGTCGTTCCTGCGTCCCTTGCCTCGAACTCGCGTTGGGACGCCGTGACCGGCGAGTACCTCGGGGAAACGTACAATCCATTCTTCCTTGTCGGCAGCCCGGACCCGGCGACGGGCACGATCAACCCTGTCGAGGTCGCGTTGACCCTCGATCGCGTGGGCGATTACCGCGCCGCCCTCGGCTGGGCGAAGCGTGAGCTGGCGGATCATGTCGCCATTGGACCGGACAGCGTGGCCATCGTCGGGTATTCGCGGGGAGCGATGCACGGCGTGGTCGGGGCCGAGATCATCCCCGAGATTAGGGGGACCGTGGCGATCGTGGGTGGGACGCCCACGCGTTTCTACGTGCGCGATGCACAGGCGCAGCCCATCAACGCGGCGTTGGCCGAGGCCACCGGGGGCCGACGGACCGTCCTCGATCACGTGACCAAGCCGGTCCTCGACATCATCGGCGGCGAGGACACGCGTCGCAAGGCGACGACCGAGCTTGCTGCCGAGATCGGTGTCTACCCGACCCCGACGGCGGACGATCCCAGCCCCATCGTCGAAGACACCTTTTCCCATTCGACGGGCTTCGCCGAGTTGGTGAAAATCGAGCCCATGGATCACTACGATCTCGTCGACGATCCGTTCGTGCTCTCTTTCGACGACGGCGGTGTTTACACGGCGATGGCGGCCCAGGGGAATGCAACACGCCCGGACGCCTGGGTTTCGACCGAGACCTACGTGTCCCTGCCGGTCGAAACGCGCAAGGCGATCCGCGATCACTACCTCTTGGCCGCGATCGATTTCTTGATCGGCGGCGACGCCCAACGGGTTGCGCGCGGCGCCCGGGCCATCGCCACCAACCCCTTCGCGGCAGACGGAGTGACCGTATCCGTGCGCTGAGAGCGCGCGAGGTCGGGTCGCCCGACGGCTACCGAGGCATGGGCAGCGCGCAGATGTTGTCGACGCAAGCCTGGATGCAGCAATCGTGCTTTGAGTAACAGGTCGTCCCTGGGTGGTAGCAGCTCTGCTGCACGCTGGCGACGCCTGGGGACGGCGTGGCAGAAGCGCACGCGACCATAGTCGCAGTCATCCCAAGTGCGGCGCCCGCCCTCACCAGGCTTCTCTTCGTAACGCTACGACTCATAGTGACGAGCGACGCAAAGGAAGTGCCGGCTGCCGATCCCGGCGGGGAAGCCGATGCTTGGGCGTGAAACGCGCAAGGGAAGAGCCGCTGCCACTGTGCGGCCTCGGCGGCCTCGACGCGGTCGCTGGAAGCCGACTCGCGATTCCGACGACCCGTGAGCCTCGACGGTCGAGCAGCGCTTGCTGTTCGGGTCGCGAAGATCACGCTTTGCGCACACGAAGCCCAGAGGACAGTCTGATTGACCGCGTACACCGAACAGCCCGCGATCATCGGTCCTGAGCGTCAGCTGCCGGCACACGGCGGCGGACGGTCGCGACCGTTCTGGATCATGGTCGGTTCATTGCTCACGGTCGCGGTCGTCGGCGCTTTCGTGGCGCTCGTTCGTGCGTGGAGGGGAACGCACAAGATCGCGCCGCCGGCGCCCCGGGTCGCGCTGACGACCGCAACGGTTCGAGAAGGCGACATCGCCGTCCACCTCGACGCGATCGGAACGGTAACGCCGGTGTATACGGCACAGATCGCCAGTCAGGTGACGGGCCTCGTCGTGGCTGTCCATTACCGCGAGGGCCAGCGGGTCGAAACGGGTGACCCGCTCGTCGACATCGATGCCCGACCCTATCGGGCGACCCTCCTGCAGGCGCAAGGCGCGCTGGAGCGAGACGAAAACGTGCTCGCCCAATCTCGGATGGACCTTCAACGCTACCGCGACGCATGGGCGCGGGATGCGATTGCCAAGCAAACACTCGACGACCAGGAGAAAGTCGTACTGCAAAACATCGGCACCGTGAAGAACGACCGCGGCACCGTGCAATACGATCAGGTGCAGGTCGACTTCTGTCACATCACCTCGCCCATCACCGGCCGGGTCGGCCTGCGCCTCGTCGATCCGGGGAACCTCGTCCAGTCGACGGCGAGCGTGGTGCTCGCCGTCGTGACGCAGATTGAGCCCATCACCGTCGTTTTCACCGTCTCGGAGGATCACCTCGGATCGATCCGCAAAAGTCCAAACCTCGACGTCGAAGCCTACGACCGCGCCGCGCAGCGCAAGATTGCCAAGGGAAAGCTCCTTGCCATCGACAACGTCATCGATACGACGACGGGGACCGTCAAGGCGCGCGCGATCTTCGACAACAAGGACGACACACTTTTTCCCAACCAGTTCGTCACTGTGCGCGTCCTGATCGAGACGCGTCGGGGGGTCACGCTCCTACCGGCATCGGCAGTTCAACAGAACGGCGCCGAGTCGTTCGTCTACGTGATTCAGGACGATGTCGCGCACGTGCGAAAGGTCAAGGCGAGAGTCACGGACGACGGCATCACCGAGGTGGAAGGCGTCGATCCGGGGCAGGTGGTCGCCGACAGCGGATTCGATCGCCTGCACGAAGGGGCCCGAATCGTCCTGTCGACCGCACCCGCGTCCGCTCCCTCGACGAGAACCTCTACCGAGCCAGCACCCCCGGGGTCCGGGAGCGCGGCGCCATGAGCCCCTCGCGTCCCTTCATCCTACGCCCCGTCGCCACTGCGCTACTGATGGCCGCGATTCTGCTGGTGGGCATCGTCGCGTTCACCCAGCTTCCGGTCTCCGCGCTGCCGGAGGTCGACTACCCGACCATTCAGGTTTTCACCTACTACCCGGGTGCCAGCCCGGAGGTGATGGCGACGACCGTCACGGCTCCCCTGGAGCGGCAACTCGGCGAGCTTCAGGGGCTGAGCCAAATGACGTCGACGAGCTCCGGAGGGACTTCGGTCATCGTCTTGCAGTTCAACCTCTCGATGGGGTTGGACGTTGCCGAAGAGGAGGTGCAGTCGGGCATCAATGCGTCGCAGAGCCTCCTTCCTTCCGTTCTGCCGGCGCCGCCGATCTACAGCAAGGTCAATCCGGCGGACGCGCCGGTGCTCACGCTGGGCATCACCTCGGCGACCTTGCCGCTGCCCAAGGTCGAGGATCTGGTCGATACGAGATTGGCCCCCAAGATCGCCCAGCTGAGCGGAGTGGGCCGCGTCAGCATCAGCGGCGGCCAGAAGCCGGCCGTACGCATCCAGGCCAACCCAAGGGCGCTCTCGTCGTATGGCATCGACCTCGAGGACCTCCGGACGGCCTTGGCCAGCACCAGCGTCAATGCCGCCAAGGGCAACTTCGACGGTCCCCGTCAGGCCTATCAGATCGACGCCAACGATCAGCTCGTGAGCAGCGACGACTACAAGAAGGTCGTCGTCGCCTATCGCAACGGGGCACCGGTCATGCTCACCGACGTGGCGCGGATCGTCGACGGCGTCGAGAACACGAACCTCTCGGCCTGGATGAACGACACTCCGGGAGTCATCCTCAACGTCCAGCGCCAGCCGGGGGCCAACACGATCAGCGTCGTCAACCGGATCAAGAAGCTGCTGCCCCAGCTCGAAGATACTTTACCCGCCGGCCTCCGCGTCACCACGCTGACCGACCTCACGACGGCCATCAAAGCATCCGTGGGGGACGTCGAGTTCGAGCTCTTTCTCACCATCGCGCTCGTCGTCTTCGTGATCTTCCTTTTTTTGCGCAGCGTGTACGCGACGCTCATCCCAAGCGTGGCCGTGCCCCTGTCCCTGATAGGGACGTTCGGCGCCATGTTCGCGCTCGGCTACAGCCTCGACAACCTGTCGATGATGGCACTGACCATCGCGACCGGCTTCGTCGTAGACGACGCCATCGTCATGATCGAGAACATCGCCCGCTACGTGGAAGCGGGTGAGCCGCCGATGAAGGCCGCGCTCGACGGAGCCGCCCAGATCGGTTTCACGATCGTGTCGCTGACCGTGTCGCTCATCGCCGTGCTCATTCCGCTGCTGTTCATGGGTGACGTCGTCGGGCGTCTGTTCCGAGAATTCGCCGTGACTCTCTCGGTCACCATCGTCATCTCCGCCGTGGTCTCGCTCACATTGACCCCGATGATGTGCAGTCGCATCCTGCGCCCCGAGTCGAGCACGCACAAAGGGCGCCTTTACAACGCATCCGAGCGCGTCTTCGAGGAAATGATCGATTTCTACGGGCGCACGCTCCGGGTCGTGTTGCGGCATCGCACCATCACGCTGCTCGTCGTGGCGGCAACGATCGTCATGACGCTACTCCTGTACGTCGTCGTGCCCAAGGGTCTGTTCCCTGTTCAGGACACCGGGGTCATCCAAGGCATCACTCAAGCATCACCGACGATCAGCACCAAGGCGATGGCGGAAAAGCAGCGCGCGGTCGCAAGAGCGGTGCTCGCGGATCCCGCAGTGGCAAGCCTGTCGTCGTTCATCGGCGCGGACGGCACCAACGTCACCTTGAACAGTGGTCGGCTGTCCATCAACCTGAAGCCGCTCGCCGACCGCAACATCAGCGCCCAGGATCTGATTCGGCGGCTCGAGGGTCGAATCCGCCCCATCGAAGGCATCCAGCTCTTCATGGCGCCCGTGCAGGACATCACGGTCAGCGATCGCGTGAGCCGCACGCTCTACGAGTACACGCTGGAGGACGCGGACAGCGACGAGCTCGACTTCTGGGCCGAACGTCTCGTCCACCGGCTGGAGCAGCTACCGCAGATCGAGGGTCTTGCCACGGATCAACAGCTCGGAGGGCTCGCAGCCTTGCTGTCGATCGACCGGGTGACGGCGTCGCGTCTCGGCATTGCCCCGGCCACGGTCGATAACACGCTCTACGACGCTTTTGGCCAGAGGCAGATCAATACGATGTACACGCAGGTCAACCAGTATCATGTCGTGCTCGAGGCCGCCCCGGAGTTTCAGCGTGATCCGCAAAACCTCGATCAGCTCTACATCCAGGCCAACGCGTCGGTCGGCGCCCAGGGAACGCCTGCAGCGGCTTCATTCGCGTCTTCGGGGTCGCCGTCCGCAGGTTCGAACGCGCTGACCTCGTCTCCGCTGTACACACCCTCGGCAGCCACTCTCGCGGCGCTTCCAAGCGCGCTGTCTCCGGTCAGCACTTCATCGTCCTCCGCGGCGATCGTCTCGGCCGTTGGGACCACCAGCTCGGTCACGAGCAACGCCGTGCCACTGAGCGCGTTCGCGCACTTCGAGAAGGCGACGCAGCCCCTCGTCATCACGCATCAAGGCCAATTTCCGGCCGTCACGCTGTCGTTCAACCTGGCGGCCGACACGTCGCTCGGCGGCGCGATCTCGGCCGTGGACGGGGCCCAGCGTGAGCTTCATATGCCCGCGAGCGTCCAGGCAGGATTCCAAGGCACGGCCGCCGCCTTCACCAAGTCGCTCGCCAGCGAGCCTCTCCTGATCCTCGCGGCGCTCGTGACGGTCTACATCGTCCTGGGGGTGCTCTACGAGAGCTTCATTCACCCCATCACGATCCTGTCGACCCTTCCGTCGGCCGGAGTCGGCGCCCTGCTGGCGCTCATCGTGTTCCGCGAGGATCTCAGTGTGGTCGCGATCATCGGAATCGTGCTTCTCATCGGCATCGTGAAGAAGAACGGAATCATGATGGTCGACTTCGCGCTCGAAGCCGAACGCAAAGGGGGGAAGAGCGCGATCGACGCCATCTATGAAGCGAGCCTGCTTCGCTTCCGGCCCATCTTGATGACCACGATGGCCGCGCTCCTCGCGGGGCTTCCACTGGCTCTTGGGAGGGGCTTCGGATCCGAGCTTCGCCGACCGCTCGGCATCTCGATGGTGGGAGGCTTGCTGCTCAGTCAGGCCCTCACGCTGTACACGACCCCCGTCATTTACGTTTTCTTCGACAATCTCGCGACGCGCTTCGGACGCAAGCGCCGCGAGCCCGCCGGCTCTGGAGAGCCCGGGACGGACGAGCAGCGGACGCCGGCATGAACATCTCCGCGCCGTTCATCGACCGCCGCGTGGCCACGACGCTCCTGACCGTCGCCCTGGCGCTGGCCGGCGCTCTGGCGTTCTTCGAGCTGCCGGTCGCGCCGCTGCCGGAGATCGATTTCCCGACCATATCCGTCACCGCGCAGTTGCCCGGTGCGAGCGCAGAGATCATGGCGTCGTCGGTCGCCACACCCCTCGAGCGA
>Ga0187782_10002375_pt1 | contig 13863 bp, 13 predicted proteins | sample 0715_SJ02_MP15_2_FD_132454 | JGI IMG/M metagenome (GOLD analysis project Ga0187782, IMG submission 132454) | Tropical peat soil microbial communities from peatlands in Department of Meta, Colombia - 0715_SJ02_MP15_20_MG | ecosystem: Environmental > Terrestrial > Soil > Wetlands > Peat | place...
CAATGATTGAAGTGAGCAGCTCATTAATCGGACGCTCGTCCGCGCGCTTCTCCTTGGTCTCAGTGGCCGAAAGAACGATCCACCATTGTCCCCGGATCTTCACCCGCTCAAGGCAGCAATTTCACACAGCGGCTGACTAGCAGCGGCGATCAATTCGTAGGGAACTTTGAAACGTCCGACAGTGTTGCGCATCACTGAAAGTCTGAAAATTTTGTCACGACGGAAAGAAGTTTATGACCGACAGCAATCAACGTGCGCTCGCGGAGTCTGTTTTGCGCACGAGCAGAGACGGGAAAAAGAAATCAGCGAAGCAATGAAGATGGAGGAGGCTAGCCGTTCTGCCGCCATTGAGAACACGCAACGGCTAAAGGCGTTGCGTTTGGCGCGAGCTACAAAACCAGATAGCAACTAGCAGCCATTCAATAAGTGCCCAAGAAAAGGTGACACGGTACGATGCGCGAGTATGTCTTAGTGTGTGTGTTACCGTTTTGGTGGCAGAACTGCGGGGCGATGTGAGGGGTAGTTCAAGGCACAGCACGAGATGCGCAAGCGTGTATGCGTTTCACCTTGTTATCAGTCAGGCCCCATACTTAGCAGAAGACTGCTTCAAGAGTGGTACCTTCACACTCTGATCAATGTCCGCTTTACCCGCGGACATCAGTTGAGCGCTCGGCCATGTCCGGTTTGTGCCACAAGCAGACATTCGAAGGCCAAGATTAACGCGTTCCCCGCGCCCCGGTGCGGGCGCTCCTCTCACTGCATCAAAGTGCGAACGTGCGCTGCTACCGAGCGGCCAAGCGCTGCTAACTCGTATCCGCCTTCCAGCATGGAGACGATACGGCCACGGCAGTGCTTTTCGGCACGCTCTACAATCTCGCCTGTGATCCAGCCGAAATCCGCCTCGGTTAAGCGCAAGTGGCCGAGAGGATCGCCTTCGTGCGCATCAAACCCGGCCGAGACCAGGATGATATCGGGCCGAAAAGCATCCAGCGCCGGCAGGATACGCTCCGCCATGGCGGTGCGGAAAGCTGAGCTGCCGTCGCCAGCTTTGAGCGGCGAGTTGTAAATGTTGCCGACGCCCGTCTCCGTAATGCCGCCAGTGCCCGGGAACAATGGCATCTCGTGCGTCGAGCCATAGAACAGATTTCTGTCGTGCCAGAAGATTTGCTGGGTGCCGTTTCCATGATGGACATCGAAGTCGACTATGGCGACGCGTTGCGCTCCGTGCTTAGAACGCGCGTAGAGCGCGGCGATGGCAGCATTGGAGAAAATGCAGAAGCCCATAGCGCACGAGGGCTCGGCGTGGTGGCCGGGCGGCCGGACTTGGCAGAACGCGTTTCGGACTCCAGACGAACCATCCATCACGAGGTCGACGCCTAGTAATCCCGCGCCGACGGCGCGCAACGCTGCCTTCCAGGTTCCCGCCGACAACACGGTATCGCCGTCATCGAGCATCACCGGCAGCCTGGCGGGATCTGACGCAAGCGTATGCACGCGCTCGTAATACTCCTTTGCATGCGCCGCGAGGATTGCCTGTTCCACGTCGTCGCGCAGTGGCGCTTCGCGGCGTACGAGCGAAGCAAATTCAGCACTTGCAAGCGCTTCATCGATCGCTTTCATGCGCGCCGGCCGTTCCACGATGAACGGCCCGGGATTGTGTAAGGCAAATGCCGGGTGCGTGATGAGCGCGGTTGCCGGGGAAGCACCACGCAGTGGAAAGGGAAGTGCCGCCGTCAGCAGTAAGGCGCTGCCGCACCACAGGACACGCCTTGAAATGCCGGTTGCTGTCATCGTGTTCGCCGCAACGTTGTTGGGCGCAGCTCGAATTCTTCCCCACTTTCAAAAAGAAGCAATGGCAAACCTTTATCGGAAAGGGACCAGATGGCGAAGCCCGAATCAACAAGGCTCTCTATTGCATCAACCACCACCTGCTTGTCTCCGTCAGCCGGATCTACCATCGTCGGCGTCATCGGCTTTCCTTTTCGGCGCGCACGTTGTGGCCCGCTTCTCCGGCAGCGTCTCGATGAATTTATGCTGAGCCATGATGGCTCAATCTACATCGCGAGCTTTTAGACACCGCCCGTTTGCCGGGGCACCATGTTAATTGCTTTCAAATCGAAAATTTTGGGGAATTCGAAAGCAAGAAACGAAGTGCATGGTGGCTGACGTCATGTTGTAGTTGCCGCGTGGAACATCAGCTCACTGGATACGCCGTGCGAAGTGTGATCTGGGCTTTGACGCCATTCCTGCTGTCCTACACTGCTAACGCAGCGGATCACGTCGCACTCCAGCCGGGACGCTACGAAGTGGAAGTGCGCCTTGAGCTACCGCATGTCGAAGACATGGGGTTTTCCAAGACAGCGGATATCTGCGTCAACGAGATAGGAACGCATGGACTCGCAGTCCTCAGCGACAACAATCCGCTCGTCCGTTGTCCAGCCTCCGACGTGCAAGAAGACGGCGACACCCTGACCTTTGACCTCGTTTGCGAAGGCCACAACCAAGCTGTCGCAAGGGCAAAATTCTCCCTCATGGGAGACCGCTTCGATGGCGCATTCGAGATGAAGATGGGTGGCAAGAACATGACGATGACTGAACGGCAAACGGGCCACCGCACGGGACCGTGCCCAGATGCTCCTCACTCCTGAAGCAAGGGGGAAGGCAAATGAATATCAACGCCTGGGCCGCCAAAGGTCCGCCATTCGACTACGATCCGGGTCCGCTTTCGGCGGACGATGTGGAGATCGCCGTCGAAACCTGCGGACTTTGCCACTCAGACGTATCGGTTATGAACAACGAGTGGGGCATCTCCATTTACCCGGTCATTCCCGGGCACGAGGTCATCGGGAAGATCGTCGCACTCGGCGCTAACGCAAAGGTCTCAAGGTCGGCCAGCGAGTCGGGGGTCGGGTGGGGTTCGGCGAGCTGCATGCACTGCGAACAATGCCTCGGAGGAGAGGGTAACCTGTGCGCGCAGAATGTCCCGACGATTGTCGGGCACCATGACGGCTTCGCCGATCGGGTGCGGGCCCAGTGGCCATGGGCCGTTCCCATTCCGGACGCTCTCAAGCCGGCAGATGCTGGGCCGCTGATGTGCGGTGGCGTCACCGTGTTCACGCCTCTCAGGGTCTTTCAGGTACGACCCACCGACCCGTTGGCGTCGTCGGTATCGGCGGTCTCGGTCACCTCGCCCTCCAATTCGCCAATGCCTGGGGATGCGAGGTGACCGAGGCGGCTTCACTTCGTCGGCGCGGTCCTTGAGCCGGTCCCCATCAACGCCTTCGACATCATTATGACCCAGCGAAGCGTCTCGGGCTCACCCAACGGCTCCCCTCTCACGATGATGCAGATGCTGGACTTCGCCGCGCGACACAGGGTCTCGCCGCAGACCCAGCACTTCCCCATAGCCAAAGTCAACGATGCGATCCAACATCTGCTCAACGGCAAGGCGCGGTATCGAGTCGTTCTCGATATGTCGCAATCACTCGATAGAAGTTTTTTGGTTTCTACAGCAAGAACCGGAGTGCAGCCGACAGCCATCTCACCTACCTTTGTCTGCATGAAGAAGAGAAAGGCAAAAAGGATGGTCGATATCCTAGAAAAGCCGGGCAATGTTGCCCGGTCCCCAATGCCGTCCGCAGAAACCTGCTGGACGGCGGTTCGCGACCGAGACCGGAGCTTCGACGGCAGGTTCTTCTATTCGGTTGCGACCAGCGGCGTCTATTGCCGCCCTTCATGCCCGGCGCGCCTCGCCAAGCGGGAGAACGTCGCTTTTCACGCTTCGTGCCGGGACGCCGAAGCGGCGGGTTTCCGACCGTGCATGCGATGCAAACCGAATGAGGCCTCGCTGCGCGATCGTTACGCCGCAAAGGTGGCGTACGCCTGCAAACTCATTGAGGAATCGGAAGAGGCGCCCCAGCTCGATGCGCTCGCGAGAGCCACCGGGCTCAGCCCCTATCACTTCCACCGCGTATTCAAAGAAATCGCCGGCGTCACGCCCAAGGCGTACGCCGTGGCGCACCGCCAGAAGCGGCTGCGTGAAAACCTACAAAGGAGCAAGACAGTGACCGAAGCAATTTTCGATGCCGGATTCAATTCGAGCGCCCGGTTCTACGCCGACTCCAACGAAGTCCTCGGTATGAAGCCCCGCGATTTTCGCGCTGGTGGCGCGGGCGCCGAAATGCGCTTCGCCATCGGCCAGTGTTCGCTCGGTGCCATCTTGGTCGCAATCAGCCACAAAGGCGTTGCGGCCATCCTCCTCGGCGATGAGCCGGAAGCCCTGGTGCACGACCTCGAGGAGCGCTTTCCAAATGCCAAGCTTATCGGCGGCGATCGTGAGTTCGAGGATGTCATGGCGAAAGTTGTCGGTCTGGTCGAAGCGCCGGAGACTGGACTCGATTTGCCGCTTGACATGCGTGGCACGGCTTTTCAGCATCGGGTTTGGCAGGCGCTACGGGAAATCCCCGTTGGTACCACCGCGACATATTCGCAGATCGCAGGGCGGATCGGCATGCCCAAAGCCGTGCGCGCGGTTGCCGCCGCCTGCGCCGCCAACCAGATCGCAGTGGCTATTCCGTGCCATCGCGTCGTGCGCAATGATGGCTCGCCGTCGGGCTATCGTTGGGGGGTAGAGCGCAAGCGCGCGCTCATTGACCGTGAGGCGAAGTCATGAGCGCAGCCGTTGCTCTCCGAACCAAGCCAGCGGCGGACCGCGTTGTCTCGATCGATTGGCCCCGCATCGAGGCAGACCTTGACGCGAAGGGTTTCGCCGTCCTGCCGAGGCTTCTCTCGCCCGAGGCGTGCGGTGTGGTCGCGGCGATGTATCCGGAGGACGGATATTTCCGCAGCCGCATCGTCATGACACGACACGGCTTCGGCAAGGGCGAATACAAATACTTCGCCTATCCCTTGCCCGGCCCCATAGCTGAACTACGCACTGGCCTTTACCCGGAACTCGCCCGGACAGCCAATCGCTGGAACGTGCAAATGGGCGTTGATATCCAGTACCCCAAAGCGCACACCGAATTTCTGAAGCGCTGTCATGAGGCAGGTCAGACGCGGCCCACGCCGCTGCTCCTTCAGTACATGGCCGGCGATTACAATTGCCTGCACCAAGACCTTTACGGCGAACACGTGTTTCCCCTGCAGGTAGCAATTCTCTTCTCCGAGCCTGGGAGGGACTTCGAAGGCGGCGAGTTCGTGCTGACCGAGCAGCGTCCTCAGACGCAGGCGCGAGCCGCAGTGGTGCCGCTGCGCCAGGGCGAATGGCGTAATCTTCGCGGTTCATCATCGCCCGGTGCGCGGGACACGTGGTACCTATCGCGTCAACCTGCGGCATGGCGTCAGTGAGATTCGCAGCGGCCACCGGCAGACCGTGGGCATCATCTTTCACGACTCCAAATAGACAGGTTACACGCAGAATGAGTGATTTTATCTGTCTCGCTAAGCACCAGCCTCGATCCTGGCTAAGTCACCGCGTCACATCAGATCATTCAGTTTGGCTGATGTCCGCTTTGGGTCATAAGCGGATGTCCGAGCAATGTCCGCTTTACCACCGAAAGCGGAACTCGTTGAGGGTGATCGCCAGGACGGACCGCGCTCGTCTCACGGTCACGGTGACAAGGTAGCACGCCAACGGTGTGTGAGCGTGCCACAAGTGACAAAAAGGCGCTGAACGAGGCGCGCAAGTCTGTAAGCGTTTCACCCCGCTACCTGCCGGGTCATATCAAACCGGCAGAGAAACCCTTCAGGCGTGTCACCTTCACGGTCTGACCAACGTGGACATTTTGATTATGTCGACTTTTGCCAATAGCAGAGATACGACCCGACAACGGCACCTCGCCGAACTGCGATTGCAGTTAAGCACAACCACTTAATTCAATACCAGATATTCGCGGTCGCTTATCAGATAAGCTTCGACGCGCGGTCTGTCATTGAACCGACAGCGCGAAATGTCTTTTTAGCTGTTCAAGTTCGCCTCGCTGTTGGGGCGTGAGTTTATCGGGACCGAGCTTGATCTCGACTTTCTCAAGCTTGCCGGTGAACTTGAACGGCATCTTCGCATCGTAATCATCGATCACAGGCGTTCCGGTATCTTCGCCGACGTCGAAGCTTTCATCGAGCGTGAACTTGCCAACGGGAGGCGTTTGCTCGATTCGTTTTTCGGCTACCGTCTTGCCGTCGACTGCGAGGGTTCCAAGGCCACCTTTGCCGAGTCCGCCACCGTCGTATTTGAAGTCGAAATCGATGTTGTGCTTGCCCGGCGCGAGTTTCTCAGCACCAACAATGCGAGTCTTGTCCGCCCTCTGTTTTGGATACCTGGCTCCGTCCTGATTTGTGTAGGCGAAGGCGAACATCGGCTTTCCATCGAGGACGAGGAAACTCCAGCCGCCGAAACGTCCGCCCTGGGTGGCCAGTACACCGTCGGCTCCGCCGTCAGGGATCTCTACATCGGCACTGACATTAAACGACTTGTTGTGCACATCGGGGGAGTTAGCCTCGGGGATTCGAATCATGCCGGGGTAATATGTGAAATCCGTCTGACCGCGCAGAAGATTTGGTCGGATTGATGGGTCCATGCGGTCCGCGAAACTGGAGTCAAGCGGCAGCACGTTGTATTTGACCGCCTCGATCAAAAAACGAGTTTGCAAATCGCGAAGCTTCTCGGGGTTTTCTTTCGCGACATTCTTAGCCTGGCTGAAATCGTCAGTGAGATTGTAGAGTTCCCACTGGTAATCGTCCGGGTCGGGCGCCGCCCCTATGGTCTCCCAGGGCAACCGCGCGGGAGTGGTGCTTGCAATCCAGTCATCGTGATAAAGCGCACGATTGGCCGTCATCTCGAAATACTGGGTCGTGTGCCGCGTCGGCGCCTTCGCGTCATCGAAGGTGTAGACCATGCTCACGCCCTCCAACGGCTTCTGTGGCGTCCCGTTCAGCAGCAATGGCGCCTGGCTGCCGGCGGCTTCCAGTATGGTTGGCACGATGTCGATGACGTGGTGGAACTGCGAACGGATCTCCCCACCATGCTTGATGCGTTCTGGCCAGCTGATGACCAACCCATTTCGGGTCCCGCCAAAATGCGAGGCGACCTGCTTAGTCCATTGGAAGGGCGCATCCATCGCGTGGGCCCAGCCGATGGGGTAGTGATTGTAAGTTCGATCGCTGCCCAGCTGGTCCATCATCGAGACTAGAAACTCGAGTGACTCAGGCGCGAACTGGGCGGAGATTTCATTGGTTGTCCCTTGCATCGTGCCCTCGGCGCTGGCGCCGTTGTCTCCCTCGAGATAGATCACGAGCGTGTTGTCGAGTTGCCCGGACTCCTGCAGCGCGTCGATGATCCGCCCGATCTCGTAATCGGACTCGGCCGTGGCGGCGGCGTATACCTCCATCATCCGCGCATAGACCTTCTTTTGATCTTCGTTCAGCGAATCCCAGGCTGGAATCTCCTTGGGGCGCGGAGTCAGGATGGTACCGGCCGGAACGACGCCGAGCCTGATTTGCCTCGCCAACGTCTCCTCGCGCACCTTGTCCCAGCCTTGGTCGAACTGCCCTTTGAACTTGGCGATCCAGTCTTTGGGTGCCTGGTGCGGAGCGTGGCTGTTACCTGGCGCGAAATACACGAGGAAGGGCTTGTCTGGAGCAGCCGCGTGCTGTGTGCGAATCCAGTTGATGGTTCGATCCGCTAGATCATGGATAAGGATGTAGTTCGGATCGCCGAATGGCGGCAGCACCGGTGTCGTGTTCTCAAACAGCGCAGGATGAAACTGGTCCGTATCGCCGCCGAGGAAGCCGTAGAAATACTCGAAGCCCAGACCTCCGGCCCACTGATCGTAGGGCCCTCCCGGACCTTGCATCCACTCTGGAACGAGGTGGTGCTTGCCGAACCACGCTGTGTTGTAACCGTTGTTCACGAGAATGTTGCCGATCGTACCGGCGCTCTTGGGCATGATCGAAGTGTAACCCGGGTATCCCGTGGCGAACTCCGTGATGTTGCCCATACCGACGCTTTGATGGTTGCGACCGGTGAGAAGCGCAGCACGAGTCGGGGAGCATAGTGCGGTGGTGTGAAACTCGTTGTACTTCAAGCCGCTCGTTGCCAGGCGATCGAGGGTTGGCGTCGGAATCGGTCCGCCGAAGGTACTGGCCGCACCAAAGCCAGTGTCATCGGTCATGATGAGCAAGACGTTTGGCGCATCCTTCGGCGCTGTGACGGCTTTTGGGAAATCCGGCGTTGAATCACTCGCCTTGCGACCAATCACTCCCCTGAATTGTGGCTGCGGGACAGGAAGCACGGCCGAACCTCCTGTTGGAGGTGGGCTTCGCTCAGGAGTCGGTAACTGTTGAGCGAGTGCAGGATGACATCCCGCTGCGAGTGTTACCGCAAACCAGCAAGCGCTAAGAAACGACAGACGATGTTTTGAGAGCGAAGGCCTTTTTGATGCGTGGGTCTCGAGAGCCGGAACTATACTCATGGCAAACTCCTTAACCGACGTCCTTGCTTCTATGCCTCTCCCATGCAGCCGCACTAGGCGGTACCGCGACCAGTGTCGCATTGAGCGCTTTATATTAGTCGTATGTTGCAGGCAGCTGGTTCATGCAGAACAATTCCGCGACGACGTCCAGTCGGTGTTTCTGGGAAATGCGAACGTCCCCGGCTAAGGATCGTAATGGCAAGATGACACCGAACAAGACTTTCAAAGGTGGAACTTTTTTGCCTTTGCGCCTTTTTACCGGTGATCAGCTAATTACAGATGGCATAGCCTGGTAAGGCTTAGGCACTAAGAGGTCCACATAGCAGCAAGATGGGAGGCGAGTGATGAAGGCCATGCACTGTGACGAGCTAATGAAAGGGTGCGACTTCGTTGCGCGTGGCGCGACCGAGGATGAAGTGATGAAGAAGGCTGCCGAACATGCCAAGACAGCCCATGGCATAGACAATATTACGCCGGAGTTGGCGAAGAAGGTGAAAGCGGCGATCAAGAACGAGTAGCCGATCCAGGTTCAAAAAAGATTTGTTAGTCCGGTGTCCGGTCCTACCTGGCAGGGTGGCACGAATACAAGTGCGCCCGTGCGCAACCTTCTGATCTTATCACCTTGCTATTTGGCAGAGCGCGACGGGACCATGAGTTCTATTGACCGCCTATGCTCGGTGGCGACACGTGTGTGACGGGCGGCGGGTTCCACTTGCCGGTCAGCGCCTCCGATCTTGGTGCGTAGAGCCGCATCAGCAAGTTGAATGCACCCTTGGGGGCCGGCAGCCAGTTGGCCTCCCTGCCAGCGCCAGGACTTCCATTCTGGAAATACAGATCGAGTGATCCGTCCGCGTTGTGTTTCAATGGCATCCAACTGGCGAGGCTAAACCGATCAACGGAGTTCGCGACCGGAAAGCCTTCAGCGTCATACAGCGTGATTGACCAGAAAGCGTCTGCGGGTGGCGTCTCGCCCTTGTCGAAGTGCAGTGTGTACTTATTGGCCCCGTCAAGTGGCTTGCCACTCTCGTCCGCCAGATTGGCGGGGTAGATCGCATCCTCGGGGAGGTTTGCGCCAAGCCCGAGCTGCGCGACGATGGCGCGCTTCAAATAGTAGTTGCCGTAGACACCCATCGTATCGGTGTTCATCGACCAACCGTTCACGACACGCGCGAGCGTGGGGAGCTTCCATGCCATCAGTTGCTGCGCGTCCTCGGGGGCGCTTTCCAAGGCCTTGCGAATGGCAGGACTGGCTTTGCCTAACTCAAAGCTTTTGCCGACCTCAAAGCCAATCTTCTTTAACTGCGCGATGATTGGCTGGTCGGTGATGTGGGGCGGGATCACTTTGAGAAGCTCGGCGGCATAAGCGAAGTATTTTTCGGCGGACATGGTATCCACTTGAACCTTGGGTGGTGTCTTCATGTCGACCGATGGGTCAATCGTGACTGTTGGCGGCGAATAATTTTGCGAGAGCGGCGTGATTTTGTAGCCTGCTTGTATTTTGTGAACGGCATCGTAGTCCTGCGGCCCATCCGTTTTTGTCCGCCCGATAATCCACACATAAGTTGTCGGCGCGTCGATTCGCGTCATTCCCGAAGGAGTGTCTCCGGTCCAGCCGGGTGGAGTGATGAGGAAGTTTCCTGCCTGTGTGCCCGTGGTGCGCCAGCCGGGCGAGGCAAAGACGTCGGTCCACATGTCGAGCATCGGCACGAGATAGTAGCGACCATTCGTGTCGGGGACGGATACGATCATCGCATCCTTCGTCATATCGAGCCATGCAACGGAATAAAGGGTGTCGAAGTTCGGTCGCACGACACCTCTAAAATCAGCGGGCGGATAAGTCGGTACGCTGACGAATATGTTCATCGGACCCTTACCGAACTCCTTGCCGGCTTCGACGTTGGTGGACTGCTTGCGCGTGATGTCCATCGTGATTAGGGGATAAAAATACAAATATGCATCGACGCCGATGGCATGGGCTTCCTGCTCGGTAAGTGCAGTTTGTGCGTTGGCTGGCAAGGCCGCGCTGAAAACGGCTGACATCGCGAAACCAATCAGAGTAGCAAAAATCCTGCGCCTCATGTGTGGCACTCCATGCGAACTTATAGGATAACCGTTTCGAGTCACCAGCTAACTGTGTGGACCGGGTCCTTCCTTGATATGGGTCAAAGATCGGCTTCGCGTGCGCGTTACCCGACCGTGAGCGGTGCCGCACACGAAGGTTGCAAGGTAAAACCGTTGTCGCGAGTACCCGCCTGTTGCCACCTGCCGCTTTAACTACGCAAACCGCTACTTTGGCAGTTCGCAGACTGGCCGAGGCGCCGCGCACGAACTCCTGCCGTGTCTGAAGGCGACCCGAAGGTGACAAGGTAGCGCGCTCGTACGCTGGTAGCGTGCTCGTACGCTGTTTGCGTGCTACCTTGATCCCTTGTGACCTTGTGACCTTGTGAAGCGGCACCCGCGGGCATCACTCAATCCAGCTAGGCTGCCATTCCCCAACTGTTAGTAAATTAGGACCGCAATCGAGTCTTCTCATATTGCCGAACGGTTTGCCGGAAGTTTTCCGCGGCCGTCAAACTCGTCGCTCGATTGTAGTGTTCATTCGTGAAGTTTGGGTGCGTGTGATGCAGCACGCCGCTAGCGAGATGGGGGTTGTCACCGCCATGGACTGCGGCACTGGACGCCGCGGAAGTTCGAAACAAATGCGGGCTCACCGGTACGCCCACCCGCAAACGTGTCGTATTTCTGATCACACGTTCTAGCGCTTTTGCGGTTATCGGCGCGCCGTCATTTGCAGAAAGCCAGAGAGCTGCGGAGCCATTAGCTGACCGCGCCAATACTGGCCTGTATTCGCTTATGTGTAGCGGTCAATGATTGAAGTGAGCAGCTCATTAATCGGACGCTCGTCCGCGCGCTTCTCCTTGGTCTCAGTGGCCGAAAGAACGATCCACCATTGTCCCCGGATCTTCACAAAGCTGCGCCCGATCTCCAGCGCCGCGAAATTCTTCCGTCTGATCGGGCAAAAGGCGAGCAACGCCACCATCAATCCATTGCGAATCCGACAGGCTCTGGCGAGCTTAGTCAGTTTTTCGGAGCGTTCGGCCTCGTCTATAAGTTTCAGGCCGGCCTCCGCGAGAACTTCGATCAATACCAGACGGTCGAACTTTGAGCGTGGCCGCGCTACGAGCGCTAGATCCTTGCCGATCTCGGCGAGCCAGGTGAAGTCGCGCCGTGGGGCCATGTATTGGGCGGCGCGTCGTAGCTTGCAGATCGAAGCGTGCAGTGTCGTTGAGGCGACATGGCTCTTCAGTTCGTCGATGTAAGCGAAAACCTTGTCCCGGTCTTGGCTGCGCGCCTAGAACGTTCGCTCGGGCATTGGGCCATAGTGATCGAAATGCGCGATCCGGAAACCGGCCGGCGCAAACGCAAATGGCATTCATTCTCTGGAACCAAGCGGCAAGCCCAAACCGAATGTGCGCGACTGATCTCAGAACTGCGGGTCGGCACATATATCGAGCCCACCAAGATCACATTTGCCCAGTTTCTCGAACGCTGGCTCGACGACGTACGCACACGCGTCGCCCTCAAGACCCACGAGCGCTACGCGCAGATTTGCCGCAAGAAATTCGCGCCCCTTTTGGGGGCGATTCCGCTCGCGAAGCTAAAGCCAGATATATATCTGGCCTACGCCAAGGCGCTCACGAGCGGGCGCCGGAAGGGCAGCGGCGGCCTATCGCCGCGGACCGTACGCCAGATGCACGCGGTGATGAAAAGCGCGCTGGCGCAGGCGGTCAAATGGGAGCTTCTCGTGCGCAACCCAGCTGCGGCCGTGAGGGGTCCGAAAGTGGGGCGCGCGGCGATGCAGACTTATGATCTCGCGCAGACTGCCGAGCTCATCGAGGCGGCGCGCGGTAGGCGCATTTTCATTCCGACCTTGCTTGCCGTCCTCGGCGGGTTACGGCGCGGCGAGATAGCGGCCCTGCGCTGGCGCCATGTTGATCTTAGCGGTGCTCAATTGTCGGTGGTTCAGTCCGCCGAGCAGACGAGAACGGGCGTGCGCTACAAAGAACCCAAGAGCGGCCGGGGCCGCACCATAGCGTTGTCGGGAACATTGGTGACCGAGTTAAGGGCGCATCGAGTCCGACAGGCCCGGGAATTTCTACAGCTCGGTAAACGCGTATCTGACGACGATTTCGTGGTCACGCAAGCGGACGGCTCACCGTTACGCCCACACAGCGTTGGCCAGGAGTGGGTTCGCTTCCTGCTCGTAATGATACTGCGCTGCCGCGCATTCGCTTTCATGACCTGCGCCACGCCCATGCAACGCATCTGCTTTCGAGCGGCGTTCATCCCAAGGTGGCGAGTGAGCGGCTCGGCCACAGCAAGGTCGGTATCACGCTCGACCTTTACAGCCATGTTGCCAAACATGCAGCCCGATGCCGCAGCGATCGTTGACGACGCATTGAGGGCGGTACTAAACAGACAGCAGAACAAAGGGTAGCAAAAGGGTAGCAAACGGCCTATTTCATGCGACGGCACTTTTCGAAACCACGAGATTTTTCAAACGGATGGCGGAGTAGCTCAGCTGGTTAGAGCAGCGGAATCATAATCCGTGTGTCGGCGGTTCAAATCCGTCCTCCGCTACCATCCTTAAGCCCTTATTTCACAGGCATGTCTGCCACTTTTGCGAAATCTAGATTTGAGTTTCTATGTTGTAGGTGTGGCGGTTTTTTTCTTTTATTTTCAATGCTTCCTGTTGCCTCTCGGCTACTCCATGCAACGTGACCGCGACATACAAATCTAGAAATTCTCGAAGAGAAAAAGAGCCACTGAGGGCTTCTTGATTCAGTGCCATCCCGGCATTGAAACAAGCAGCAACGCAAACATCACGATTATCGTGGCGACACCCAGAACAATGTCTGCAAGCTCAAGGCGGCGCATGCTCTCCACCTCTTCGCAAACGACCCTCCACGTCACATCCCAGGATTTGGCTGCCCGCACTGTGACGACAGTCACAGGCCCCAGTCCAGATCACAAAGTAATCTGATGCCGGAAGGGCGGAGTCCCCCAAGTGTTCCCTAATGCGAGGGCTAGTGCCATGGCCCACTTCGCTGAGAAGTTTCACGTCGATAAGCAAAAGATCGAACGCGTAGAGTCTGCCGTGCTGCTCTCCCTGATAGGCGGTGGGCTCATACTCTGTGTGCTAGGCTCAGCGGTCTATGATATTGGCCGAGTGTTTTCGGTCTGGTAGGTGCTGCTTCCCGTCGCCGTAGTCGATAAGTTCTCGCGGGCGGCGCCTCAAAACAGCAAAGCCGACGGCCAATTGGAAAACCGGCGGCTTTGCCTTGTCGCCCCTGAAACGGTTGACTGACCCATGTTAGGAACACCGTCAGGG
>Ga0187782_10002376_pt1 | contig 13861 bp, 8 predicted proteins | sample 0715_SJ02_MP15_2_FD_132454 | JGI IMG/M metagenome (GOLD analysis project Ga0187782, IMG submission 132454) | Tropical peat soil microbial communities from peatlands in Department of Meta, Colombia - 0715_SJ02_MP15_20_MG | ecosystem: Environmental > Terrestrial > Soil > Wetlands > Peat | place...
CCGCCCTTTTCCTGCCAAAGCTCCCAAAGCGTAGTGGCCCCGCGCTCCACCATGAACCCCCAACTGGGATAAGTGGTCTGCGCGGCCAATTCGTAAGCAAGGTCCGAGCGCCCCAAGGAGGTCAGCAGCGGCATCAGGAACTTGATGCCAATGAAACCGGTAGTGACGTGCGTGTTATGACCGTAGACGATATCATCCGTCAGGCTGCGCTGGACGGCGTCGCGTTGGTCTTTGGGAACCAGGTCGAGGTAGAGCGCCATCGCATTGGCGGTCTGCGTTCCATTCGCGTAATTGGCGGTGCGAGCATCGAAGAAGGTGCGGTTCAAGGCGTCCTTAATCTGCTCCGCCAGTTGTCCGTAGGATGAGGCGTCGGCGCCATTGCCGAGGATCCTGGCCATTTTTGAGAACAGCAGAACGTCGTAGTAATACCAGACGTCGCCGATGTAATCCCCGGGCGTGTGGGCCAATTCCACCCAATCGCCCTCCCAGTGAAGACGGTATACGTTGTCCTGGGCATGGCTGCGAAGGAACGCCATGTATTTCTTCAGGGAGTCGTAATTCTCCTCCAGGATGCGCCGGTCGCCATACTGCTGCCACATGTACCAGCAGAGCAGCGGATAGGCGGTTTGCCAGCCCAGGTCGCCGGGGACCCCGCCGTACTTGCGGGGAACCGTGTCCGGCAGCGAGCCGTCGGGAAACTGGGCGTCGCGAATGTCGCGAATGAAATTGCTGTAGAAGGCAGCCATATCGAAATTCATCATGGCTTCCTCTGCCGTGGCTTGCGCGTCTCCCATCCAACCTTGTCGTTCATTCCGCTGATCGCAATCGGTAGGAATGCTGAAGAGATTGGTGAGCTGCGACCAGTGGATCAGCCGCTGAATATCGTCCAGAATCTGCTTCGAGGCAACAAAACTCCCCGCGGTCCCCACGGCGGTATGCACCACTCGCCCGCGCAGAGAATCCAGACTGGGTGTTCCCGGAAACCCGGTGACCTCGACATAACGAAAGCCGTGATAGGTAAACCGCGGCTCGTAGATTTCCTCTCCCTCTCCCTTTAGAGTGTAAATGTCGCGAGACTTTGCCGAGCCCAGGTTCTCACGATCGATCGAACCATCGGGATAAACCAACTCCGCAAAACGCAGCGTCACGCGAGTTCCCGCCGGCCCTCGCACTCGAAGCTGCACCCAGCCGCTCATGTTCTGGCCCATATCGAAGACGAAGACTCCCGGCTTGGGGTTGGCGATGCCGCGCGGGACCATCGAATCGACGACACGAATGGGCGGCATCATCTGGGCGGAGAGAGTTCCCTTCGAGCCCTCGACGGTTTGCGCGGCGCTCCATCCCGAGTCCTCAAATCCCGGCTGGTCCCAACCCGGCATCTCGCGGCGCGCGTCGTACTCTTCGCCGTCATACACGCTGTCGGCCAGAATGGGGCCTTGCGTGGCCTTCCACGAGCCGTCGCTCGCCACGCTGATCGTCTTCCCGCCTTCGAGTTCTATATTGAGCTCGAGCAGCAGCGCCGGAGCCTGATAATAAGGCCCGACTTCGGGATCGAAGAATCGCTTGCCGAGCGTCGCCCAACCGCCGCCCAGCATCGCTCCCAGAGCGTTCTTCCCGCTGCGCAGCCGCCGGGCGACGTCATAGGTCGTGTACAGGACCCGCTTGGGATAAGTTGTAAAGGCAGGGTCCAGCACATTCCTTCCCACCTTCTCTCCGTTGATGCGCAATTCGTAATAGCCCAGCGCGGTGACATAAGCGCGAGCGCGCACGACCTTGCCGTCGACGGTGAATTCCTTACGCAGCGCGTTCCCTTCGATCCATTGACCCTGCCAATCGTCCCGAGCCAGCAATCCCATTTCGAATTGAGCGGCGGCGCTGTAAGGACTGGCCGCGTCCGCCGCGTCCCAATATCTGACCTTCCAGTAGTAGGTCTTGCCGCTGACGAGGGGTTTGCCAGCATAGGCCACTTGAATGGAGTCGCTCGAGGCTACCTTGCCCGAATCCCAAACGTCGCCCGCATCGCGATCCAACCCTTCCGGCTGGCTGGCCACCAGGACCTGGAACGCCGCCTGGGTCTGTCCGCGGGCGATGTGATGCAGCACCCAGGAAAACCGCGGCTGGCGCACGTCTATGCCCAGAGGGTTGGAGAGGTATTCAGAGCGCAAATCGGTAGGAGCCAATGGCCCTTCGGCGCCGCAGACATCACCCGCAAGAGCCACCAACAGAGACAGGCATAGGATGAGTAGGGCCACCCGTCGGGAGCGCCCCAGTCCGACCGACCCATGCAAACGCTGGTTGGAACGCAACATGACGCACCTCGAATCATTCCGCTCGTCACTCGTAGTAACCGTACTTCTCGATTTCGTCCCACATGGCCAGAACATTTTCGAGCTTGGCGGCAGGATGGATCTCGGTAGTCGAGCCAATCCAAAATCGCCCCTTGGCTCCGGCTTCGTCGATGGTTTTTCGCACCGTCGCCCTGACCTCGGTTTCGCTGCCGAAAGGCAGGAGTTGGGACACGTCGATGCCGCCCATCAGGATCCAGTCCGGATAGGCCTTTCGCACGTCTCCCGCGTACATCTTGGAGAGCGGTTCGAGCGGGTTCAGCCCATCGATCCCGGCTTGCTTGAAATCCTCCAAGATGGCCCAGAGGTTGCCGTCGGAGTGGTAGATCACTTTAATGCCGTGCTCGTGCCAGGCTTGCACGAGTTTTACCAGCCGTGGGAAAAACTCCTTGCGCAGGAACTTCGGCGAGAAGAAGATCTCGTCCGTGCCGGCAATATCGGCGAAGACCAGAGCGACCGGCGACAAAGTTGGATCGGCGGTCTCGTGCACGCGCTGGATCTCCGCCCAATTCAGCGCTTCCAGCCAGTCCGACACAAGCTGAGGGTTCTCCGCATACGCATACGATAACAAGTCGAGCCCCGCCCGCACGTGAGCGGTATCCAGCCCCACCGGGCTCTCGTTGGGAAAGATCACCGTATTGCCGCCGACCTTCTCCTGTAACTCCAGGAACTGATCGCGGGGCGATTTGGATGACGCGCCCCAGACGTTACTCGTCCCGGCGAAAGTGAACATGTCGCCAAACTTGCGGTTGTGCAGTTCCTCGATGTTGCGAGGGATGTAATCGAGCAGCCCTTGCGCATCGTTGAACGGACGCTCGATGAGCCAGGTGGTCCACCATTCCTGTTTGTAAACGAAGCCGTCCTCGTGGCGAACGATTTTCTCTTCCGCGGGAGCTGAGATCCCTCTGGTGATATCAAGCCGCTCGCCGATGGTCCTGCAAACCAGGTCCAGTCCGTTCTCGAGGGTGACTTTTTCACCGGTCACAAATTCAATGAGCGGAATATGCTGAATGAGATCAAAGACGGGCAGCCGATCGGGCAGTTCACCTCGCAAAGTGCATTCCACGCGCTGTCGCGCCGTCATTCGATCTCTGGGAAGTCTGCGCATCGCTGATCTCCTCTCCAGGAAGCAGGGGCGAGGTTCGTGGTCGTCCCTGCTACGCGGCCAAAAGAAGCGCTCATTATACTCCGCAGCTTTGGGTGTCGACAAAATTTGAGCAGCCGGGAGTGATTTCTACAGAGCGACTAGATGGTAGCGGCGCTCCCAGAGAGAGGCTTATGCGGTGTTTGCCCTTGGCCGATAGAAGATGGAGAAGGAGAGTATGGGACGGAACTGCCGATTGCGCGCTCGGTGGTGGTCGGGCGCCATAAAGGAAGCCTGAGTTTTGAAAGTGAAGTGGGCAAGGGTACAACGTTTTACGTACGTTTGCCGATTGCACCCGAGCCCTCCGAGGAAGGCAAACCATGAGGCGCGTGCTCTTTGTAGATGACGAACCACGCATATTAGAAGGCCTGCGGCGCATGCTGCGAGGGCAACGCCACGACTGGGAGATGGCCTTCGCGCCCGGTGGCGAGGCGGCCTTGGCCCTGATGGAGGCCTCACCCTTCGATGTGATCGTCTCCGACATGCGGATGCCGGAAATGGATGGCGCCGCGCTGCTCACTCAGGTGCGCGATCGGTATCCCCAAGTGGTGCGCATCGTGCTCTCCGGCCATTCGGAACTCTCGGCCGCGCTGCGCGTCGTTCCGGTGGCGCATCAATTCCTGGCCAAGCCCTGCGATGCCGGAACCTTGCGGGTCGCCGTCGAGCGCGCCTGCCATCTGAAAGGGCTGCTCTGCGATGACTCGATCCGACAGACGGTCGGCGCGTTGCGGGACCTGCCCTCACGCCCTCGCACCTTTGACGCCTTGACGCAGGGGCTGGCCGACCCGAACACTTCCCTTCAGCAACTGGCCGGCATTGTCGAGCAGGACGTGGGCGTCTCCGCCAAGATCCTCCAGTTAGTGAATTCGGCCTTCTTCGGCATTGCCCACTCCGTCACCAACCTCGAGCACGCCGTCATCTACCTCGGCATTAATACCATAAGGAGCCTGGTCCTCTCTCTGGAAATCTTCCGCGTCTTCGCACCGGAGACAACGCTGCCGGAATTCGATCTGGAGAGACTGCACAAGCACGCGAGGCTCACCGCGCTCATCGCCGTCCGTTTGCCGGTTCCCAAGCACCTTGCCGAAATGACCGTGGCGGCGGGTATGCTCCACGACGTAGGAAAGCTGGTGCTGGCCTGGAAACTCCCCGAGCGGTTTGGCAAGCTGTTGGCGCGGGCGGCCGAGGAGCGCGCGCCACTCTACAAAATCGAGGAGAGTGAATATGGATTCAGCCACGCCGAAATCGGTGGGTATCTCCTGGGATTGTGGGGATTGCCCTATATCTTAGTGGAAGCCGTTGCCTTGCACCACAGCCCCAATCGCGTGCCGCACGAGTATTTCGACGCTGTGTCGGCCGTTCACGTCGCCAATCGCCTGGCCAATGAACTTGATCCGCCCTTCCCGGAAGGCGCGATGGAAGCAGGGCAGGAGCCCGACCAGCAGGAATTGGCGGCGCTGGGCATCGGGGAGGACCTAGCCGCATGGCGCGCCATGGCGGCGGAGATCCCTGCCCTTTTGGCGGCGGCGTGACGGGATTGTAGGGTCGGCCCTTGTGGCCGCCACGGTGAAGTGCACGCCGACCAACCCTCTCCTCAGGGACTCACCCGCCCTCGCCCTTGGGGAGAGGGTGTCCCGCGACGGCGTTTTCTCCAGCCGTCGGGGGACGGGTGAGGGGTTGGTTTGCGACCGGACTGGATCACACAACGCTGCTATACTTGCCCCGTGGCGATCCGAACCCAACGCCTTCACGAACTGGGCTGCGACGAAACCGAGCCTGATACGCGGTCGCCTGTGGCCGGGAAACGACCCCTCACCCGCCGCGCTCCGGCTGACGAAAACGCCGGCAGCGCGACACCCTCTCCCCAAGGGAGAGGGCGGATGAATCGACCGGGAGAGGGCGCCGCTAGAGGGGCGTGTCTTGCCCTGCTTTGCTGCCTGTTGGGCGGCGGTTTCATGCCACCGTCGGGCGAGGTGAAGTCGCTTTCGGTTGGCGAGGTCAACTCGCCGCTACAACGCCAATGGCCACCTTGCCTCACCGGATCAGCGTTCTTCAAGAGTCTGCCCAAGAGCTTCCCGCAGCCTGGTCCTGGCGACGAGTTGAGCCTGCGCGTGCTCGAGGAATACGGTGCGATCTTCGTCTCCCAGAAAGTGGCGCCGCCACTCGCGGTGATATTCCCCGACCAAAATGCCGTGGCTCGCTGGCAGGCGAGCCTGAGCACGGAGCACGCGGTGCTCGGAGGCGTGCAGGTCAGACTGCAGAGCGCCGCGATGCGCGCCTTAATGAAGGCCCGGGAAGAGGCAGTTCAAGCACATGCCGGCATTACGCCGCGCGGCACGGATGCAGCACAGCGCAGCTATGACGATACCCTTGAACTGTGGCGGAGCCGCGTGAATCCGGGCCTCGCGCATTGGGTCGGCAAGGGGCGGCTCAAAGCTGCGGAAGCAGCTCGGATCAGAAACCTGCCTCTCCGCCGGCAAGAGCCCGCCATCCTCGCGCTGGAAGCGCGCGGGATGTATTTCAGCGGCGATTTCTCGAAGTCGATCCTTCTCTCCGTGGCGCTGCCCGGCGCCTCACAGCATCTCTCAATGCTTGCCTTGGACGTCGATGAGCACGCGAACCCAGCCGTGCGCAGGATTCTGGAGCGTCACGGCTGGTTTCAAACCGTGCGGTCCGACTTGCCCCACTTTACTTACCTGGGCGTCGAGGAGCGTCAACTGCCATCGCTGGGCCTCAAGATGCTCAAAAGCGGCGGCCGCGTGTTCTGGGTACCGGACTTTGCCTGCGCGAGCACGGAAGAACAAGTCAAAAGGCAAAGCGCAAATGGCAAAACGCAAAAGTGAAGACCCGCCAAGAACTTTCACAGAGCATCCAGGCCGTTGGCACGGCCTTGCCATTTGCGTTTTGCGCTTTGCCTTTTGACTTGTCCTTCGCTCTTCGCGCCAAAACGTTGGGGAAATGAGGTAAACTGACGGATATGGATAATAATCTCCTATCCAGGATCACGCACGATCCCGAGATCATGGGGGGCCGACCCTGCATCCGAGGGATGCGAGTCACCGAGGGAACCATACTCGGCCTGCTTGCGTCCGGGCATTCGACTGACGATATCTTGCGAGCCTATCCGTACCTCGAGAGAGACGACGTTCAGGCCGCCCTTTCCTTCGCAGCCTGGCGTGCCGAAGAGGTTGAACTGCCGTTCCACTCGTCATGAAGATCCTCGTCGACATGAACCTTCCGCCGTCATGGGTTATCTGTTTCATGGTTTGAGTTCAGTCTTATCTACAAAGGTAATATATTAATGCATAATATAACTAACAGATATAGCATCGAATAATAGATTGGCCAGCCGGGCGCCCGCAAGGGGCGCCCCTAATATTCCAGGAGGCGGTCGCGCAGTCCCTCGAAGGTGAAGCTGGGCCCGCGCACAAACTCCATCAGAGATCGTTCTCTCGAGCGAACCGATTCCACGGCGGCAGGCAGTCTTTCGAGCCCTTCTTTCGGGACGATGAGCAAACCGTTTTCATCCCCATGCAAAAGATCGCCGGGGCTGATGCCCAGGCCTCTGACCTGGATCGGCACGCACACTCGCACGATATGAAAATAGGCGTGGCTGGCGACGGCTCCCCGAGCGAAGTATTGAAAGCGCAGCGCCTTTACCTCGGGAATGTCGCGCACTGCGCAATCGCTGACCAAGCCCACCGCGCCCAGGCGCTGGAATATGGTCGCCATGACCTCGCCGCAATGGGCGGCATAATCCGCGTGCGGTCCGATCTCCTGAAACGCCACGACGGCGGGCTTCGGGGATTCCATGGCAGCCTCAAAAAGTGACAAGAAAAGCTTCCGGTCTTCAGGGACGGTTGCGGTCATCGTCTCCACCTGCGCCGTCACGGCGTAGCCCACCATCCGGCCGAACTCCGGGAACAGGCAGGCAATTTGTCGCGGCGCGAACCCGGCACTCTGCGGCCGCAGGCGCAGCAGTTCGATGGCGTTCGAAAGCGTGGGTGTGTCCACGCTTTTCAGGTACTCTATCCAGTTTGTCTCCGGATTGGCATTTGTTAGCATGGCCTTCCTATCCTTTGTTTTCATGGACATTCCCGGTTCGTTCGTTGAAAAAGTTGCATAGTCGAGAAGTTGAGGAGTCTGGGAGCCAGGCGACGGCCCGCAGCGGCGCAGATATTGGACTTTTTGTACTTGTCGTTTGTTTTCATAGACATTCCGGCTTTGTTCCTGCATTTCCTCGCGTCTCGCTCTTGCGAAAGTCAGACGGAAGGGCGGGGACTCACGGCAGGGCCCCTTCGGGACGACCGGTCAAACCCTCGGACTCGCGCTCGGGACCTTCCGGGTGCGGCGCCTCGACCCCACACTTACGATTCTAGCCTATAATCAAGCGTTTGTCAAGATGTCAGAATGTCCGTGGACAGAACGTCCTTCGCGGCTTGGGGCTTGCACCGACCTTCCTCCAGGCGTACAGTAACCCGCGGCGAAAAAACGAGCCGTGGCAGCGCTGCGACGGATAACGAAAACGGCTCGTGCAGCGTCTAACGTGCAGCCTCTCCTGCGGAGGCTGGAAGACAATACCTATGAATCCGATGGGCCCCGGGCTGAGGGTTCGCACATTCGCCGCCACTGAGACTGTGCCGGTACCCGCCGTCGAACCGCGTCCTGCGCCTCCACCCTTTACTGCTCCTCGACCTCCACGGGCGCGCGGGCTCTACGCCGCGGTCGCCTCGGTTGCTGTGGTTGCCATTGTTGTGGGCCTGTGGGCCTGGCACGCGCGCAAGGGCCAGCGCGCGGCGACGCCCGGCGGGGCGACGATTGCCACGGCCAAAGTGGAGCGGCGCGATTTCGTGCGCACCGTCAGGCTGAGCGGCACGCTCGAGGCGGTACACTCTTACTCTGTTTTGGCGCCCCGCCTGACGGGCGGCGACGAGGGACAGATGATTTTGACCAAGCTGGCTCGGGGCGGGACACGCGTCAAGCCGGGAGACCTGCTGGCCGAATTCGACCGGGAAGCGCAGTTAAGAGCTTTCATCGACAAGCAGGCGGAATACCGCGACTTGGACAACCAGATTGCATCCAAGCAGGCCGAGCAGCAGGCGTCGCGCGCTCACGATGACACGGAATTGAAGCAGGCCGAGGACGCGGTGGGGACGGCAAAGCTCGAGGTGCAGCGCAACGAGGTGGTTTCGCGCATCGACGCGGAGAAGAACAAGCTGAACCTGGACGCCGCCGAGGCAACCCTAAGGCAACTGCGCCAGACCTACGATTTGAAGCGGAAGGCCGACGCAGCGGACCTGCACCTGTTGGAGATCAAGCGCGACCGCGCGCGCATTGCCATGCAGCACGCCCAGCAAAACGCCGAGAATATGGCGGTCCGGTCTCCGCTGGAGGGGTTGGTGGTTTTGAATCCCACCTGGAAGAGCGGAGGGATGGGTGAAGTGCAAGAGGGCGACCAGGTCTGGAGCGGATTTGCCTTCATGCAGGTCGTGAACCCCTCGACGATGCAGGTGCGCGTGCGCGTGAACCAGTTGGATATTCCTTACCTGAAGGTGGGCCAGAGCGCGCTGATCCACCTCGACGCTTACCCCGATTTAAGTTTGCCCGGAAAGCTCGAGCAGTTAGCCGCCATCGGTCTGAGCGGCGGACTCTCGAGAAAGGTGCGGGCCTTCGGCGCGCTGTTCTCGACCGAGGGGAGCGACCCGAGAATGATGCCCGACCTTACAGCCTCCGTCGACGTGATCTTGGATCGCGAACCGAATGCGCTGGTGGCGCCGCGCGATGCCGTGGTGAGGCAAGACGGAAAATCGTGGGTGTATGTGAAGCGGGCGCTGGGATTTGAGAAGCGAGCCATTGAAACAGGCGACGAAGACGATCTCGAGGTGGTGGTGCGGTCCGGACTGGAGGCGGGAACGGAAGTCGAGCGCCACCCCACCGTCGTGCGGAGTGGTTCATGAAATCGCCCCAGGGAAAAATCTTCAAATATCGCTGGCCCTGGCTGGGGGCCGCGGCGCTCTTGCTCGGGGGCGCGGGGATTGCCGCCGTGCGTCTGACCCGCAGCGTGCCCAATATTCCCACGGCGGAAGTTACGCGGGGCGAATTCGATGACTACGTGAAGATTCGCGGCGAGGTCAAGGCCAAGCGAACCCTGCCGGTCTATGCGCCCCAGACGCACGGCGGGGTGGGCGATCCCCAAATCGTGAAGATCGCCAAAACCGGGGCAGTGCTCAAGAAAGGCGACACGCTGGTGGAGTTCGATACCGCCAAGCTGAAGGAAGCCCTCGAGCAGAAACGCTCCGATCTGAAACAGGCGGAAGCCGAAATCGAGGAAGGAAAGGCGCAGGCAAAATTGCAAGAGGAGCAGGACCTGACAGACCTCGAAAAGGCCCGCTACGACGTGCAGCGAGCGAAACTGGAGGTCAGCAAAGCGGAGATCCTCTCGACGATTGATGGCGAAAAGAACAAGCTCCTGCTGGCCGATGCGGAGCAGCGCCTGAAAGAGGAAGAAGCCAAGCTGGCTTCCGACCGCGCTAAGGCGGCGGCGGATTACGACGGCAAGAAACAGAAGCGCGAGAAGGCGCAGCGCGATGCGCAAGTGGCGGAGCAGGATATTGCCGCCTTAACCCTGCGGGCGCCGGTGGATGGCATGGTGACGATTCTTCCCAACTACCGGGCCGGCGGGTTTTTCAGTGAGAACGCGCCGGCCTTCAAGGAAGGGGACCGGGCCTGGCAGGGCGCCCAGATGGCGGAATTCCCCGATATTTCCACGTTGCGCGTGAACGGGCGGGCGGAGGAAGCCGACCGCGGCCGCCTGGGAGAAGGGCAGGCCGCCACAGTGCGCATTGATGCCGTGCCCGACAAGGAATTCCCGGCGCACGTAGTGGAGATCAGCGCGCTGGCGAAGATAGATTTTTCGGGTTGGCCTTTTCCGCGAAATTTCGACGTGGCGGCTCAGCTCGACCAAAGCGACGCGCGAGTGCGCCCGGGGATGAGCGCCACGGCGCGCGTGACGGTCGAGAAGCTGCCGAATTCGATCCTGGTTCCGCCCGAGGCGACGTTTCAGAAACTTGGCAAGACCGTGGCCTACGTGTTGAGCGGCTCGAGTTTCGAGGAGCACGAGATCGTCGTGGCCAAGCGGAGCGAAAGCCAGGTGGTGGTGGCGCGGGGACTGAAACCCGGCGAGCGGGTGGCGCTGAAAGACCCCACGGCGCAGAAGCCGTGAGGTCCGCAGATTACGCAGATTGCTCGGATGCGGAAAGCCGGGTAGCGCGGACCCCCGGTTTTGGGGTCCGCGGCTTGTACAGTGCGGTACGAAAAACCTTGCGTGAACAAGCGTCTTTTACGTCGAGTGTTGGAAGGGCGGGGCTTCAGCCCCGCCGCTCGGTCCAGGCAGCGCTTAGGGGCTTTAGCCCCTGAAGCAAGCATGGTTTCAGGGCCTAAAGGCCCGTTCTGCCCAAATTTTTGAGACGGCGGGGCTGAAGCCCCGCCCTTCCGAGGACTAATACCAATTTGTTTTTTACATCAACGAAGCACTTGGCCGGTTGCAATCATTGGAGTTGGTCGTGAGGTCCAAGAGGAAAAGGCGGTGGGTGATTTTGCTGGTGGTCCTGGTGGCGGCGGGGGCAGGCGCGTGGTGGAGTCTGAAGCGACTGCACAAGCCGCAGCGCGGCATCCCGACCGCAGTCGTGAAGCGCGGTCGTCTCGACATGAAAGTGTACACGGATGGCGAGCTTCACGCCCGGCGCAGCGTGATGGTTGTGGCCCCGTCGGTTTCCGGCAACCTGCGCATCGTGCACGTGGCGCCAACCGGCACGCGTGTACACAACGGCGACGTGGTGGTGGAATTCGACCCTAGCGAACAGGAGTACAACTTGCAGGAAAACCGCTTCGACCTGCAGGATGCGGAACAGGAAATCGCCAAAGCCAAGGCCGACGCTGCGGTCCAGGCGGCGAAGGACGACGTCGAGTTGCTCAAGGCGAAGTTCGACGTGCGCCGGGCGGAACTGGACGTGAGCAAGAACGAACTGGTGAGCGCCATCGACGCCCAGAAAAACCTTTTGGCTCTGGAAGAAGCGAAGCGCCATCTGGCCCAACTCGAGCAGGACATCAAATCACACTCCGTCTCCAACCAGGCGGCGCTCGACGTGGCACAGGAAAAAGAACGCAAGGCGCGCTTGCTGATGACCCAGGCGGAAAGCAACATTCAGAGCATGAAGGTGAAGACCACGATCGAAGGACTGGTTTCGCTGAAAGAGAACATGTGGGCGTCGGGCGGAATGTTCTTTTCGGGTATGAAGTTGCCCGAATTCCGCGAGGGCGACCAGGTAGGCCCGGGGACGCTGGTGGCTGAAGTCATGGACCTGGAGCAGATGGAAATCCTCTGCAAAGTGGATGAGGCCGATCGCGCCAATATGAGCGCGGGCGCCACCGTGGAGGCACGTGTGAACGCCCTGCCGGGACGCGTATTTCCTGCCAAGGTCGAAACCGTGGCAGGGAACGCCTCGCGCGGCATGTTCTGGTCCGGAAACACCACCAGCAAGTTCGACGTTTCGATCGGGCTGACCAAATCCGCTCCTGAGATCCGGCCCGGCCTCACCGTGCAGGCGATCGTGGAGGGAGGCCAAACGAACGATCTGTTGCTGGTCCCGCCCCAAGCGCTTTTCGATAAAGACGGAAAACCGTTCGCCTACGTCGAACAAGGCGGCAACTTCGTGGCGCGGCAAGTGAAGGTGACGCGGCGCACGGAGAGTCAGGTGGCGATCGAGGGGCTGAGCGAAGGAGCGGTGGTGGCCCTGGTCAACCCGGAACAAGAAGCCAGCAAGCCTGGCACAAGCACCGCCGCAATCCAACCCGGTCTGGTGGGGGGTGGGCGATGATAACGTTTTTGGCTCGACCCCCCGCGGGGGAGCAAGTCGCTGAACATCTTCTGGACTGGCGGTGAGATGGCGTTCACGTCTGCCGTCGCCCTGAAAGGGCGCAAGTTAGTAGCCGGGGACAACGCCCCCGGAACGGCGACACAGCGACGCCCGACCCTGAAAGGGTCGAATGAACTGGCCTCTGGGCGCGTAGGTTGGGAGAACGTTTTATTCGACCCTTTCAGGGTCGGACATGTGTTTTGCCGGATTCCGGGGGCGTTGCCCCCGGCTACTCAATGAATCCCCTTCGGGGATTTTGAGTGCGTCAGTTCTCCGGGTGTCCGGCCAGAAGAGTGCGACTTGCTCAGCCCCGGGCGAGGAGCCTGTGGATTCAAGCTTATGATGACTTTCTCGCACCTCCAGTCAGACTTTCTGCACGGCATCGAGAATCTTCGCCTTCACAAGCTACGCACCCTGCTGACTATGCTGGGTATGATTTTCGGCGTGGCGGCAGTGGTCTCCATGTTGTCGATCGGGGCGGGGGCGCAGCAGCAGATGATGGCCTTCATCGAGCAACTGGGGGTGCGAAACCTGATAGTGGAGGCCAAAGAAGCCGCGTCCTATCAGGAGCTTCGAAATATGCGGAAGACTTCCCCTGGCCTGACCTTCCGCGACTGGCGCATCATCAAGGCCAACGTCACCGGCATCGACCAGACAACCCCGCGCAAGCGATTCACTCCCTCCAAGATGCTCCCCAAACCGCAGCGCGACATGCCTGTGGTCTACGGCGTCGAGCCGAATTACCTCCGCATTGCGGGCTTGCAGGTGGTGGCAGGGCGGTGGTTCGACGCGGGCGAGAACGACGACGCTGCGCCGGTTTGCGTGCTGGGCGACGGAGCGCGAGCGGGCTTGTACGGAAACCAGGAAGCGCTGGGGCAGTACGTGAAAATTAACGAGCAATGGTTCCACGTGGTGGGCGTGGTGGCCCCCCAGTTGACCATGCAAGGTTCGACCAGCGCCCTGCCCAGCCAGGACCTCAACAACCTCCTTTACGTGCCGCTTTACACCGCCCTCGGCCGACTCGAGGACACCAACAGCGATATGAAGGACGACATCGATGGGATTTACCTCCAGATGCTGCCCAGCATCGATATCCTCTCCACCTCCGAAGTGGTGCGAGGGATTTTGAATGCCACGCATGGCGGCGCCCGCGACTTCAGCGTGGTGGCGCCCGCCGAACTCCTCGCCGAGCAAAAACGTACTCAGAGAATCTTCGAGATGGTGATGGTCGCCATCGCCTCAATCTCCCTGCTGGTGGGCGGCATCGGAATCATGAACATCATGCTGGCCGGCATCCTGGAGCGGACGCGCGAGATCGGCGTGCGGCGAGCAGTGGGCGCGCGCCGCATGGACATCATCCGCCAGTTCCTGCTCGAGGCGACGCTCATCTCGATCGTGGGCGGCTTGATGGGGATTGTCTTCGGCTTCGGCATGTCGCGCGTCATCGCGCTGCTGGC
>Ga0187782_10002379_pt1 | contig 13855 bp, 16 predicted proteins | sample 0715_SJ02_MP15_2_FD_132454 | JGI IMG/M metagenome (GOLD analysis project Ga0187782, IMG submission 132454) | Tropical peat soil microbial communities from peatlands in Department of Meta, Colombia - 0715_SJ02_MP15_20_MG | ecosystem: Environmental > Terrestrial > Soil > Wetlands > Peat | place...
GGCGGCGGTTTCCGGTTGCTCGCCAGTGGTCTGGCGGGTCAGCGACGCAACCGACTGAAGAAATCCCAGAACGATCGTCACCGGCAGTACCAGATAAATCAGCGCCGTCAGAAGCCATGTCCAGCGAACGAGCCAGGCGCCCGTGGTGCGTGAGAAGAAAACGAACGGAAGAAACTGATTGAAGATGATCACAATAAGAATCAGGCTGACGACCGCCTGTGAGATCTCAATGATGCTCCAGCGCTGGTCGCCGAAGACGGCGAATCCCACCAGCAGGGCGATAGTCGCTGTGGTCAACTGTTTGAGCACCGACATCGACAGCGACGCCCGGGTGCGGCTGACGTGCAGGTTGGGTTCGACCTTCTGTTCGAATACGTCAATGTTGTCCTGGAAATCGCGCGAAAGGAATTTTCCAATTTCGTGGTAAACGCGATCCACATAGGAAGTCAAGGCCAGCAAAGCCAGCAGCGGGATCAGCGCGATAGCAATACCCCAGTTCATGACCTTCTCTGTCTTGCATCCGGCGATCGGCGGCGATTGCCGTCTGCAATCTTGCCGGATTTTGATTCCGTTCTTTCGATCAGACCGGGCTCCAAATTCAGCAGCACCCGCAATCGCTTCTCTTTGCGGGCCATTTGACCATTATCGCGCTCGTGATCGTAGCCCGCCATGTGGAGCAGGCCATGCAAGACCAGTATCTTGACTTCGTTGGCAACCGGGTGTCCGAACCGGGACGCATTTTGCCGGGCGATTTCGGCGGAAATGACGATGTCTCCCACGGCCTGCGTTTGGTCCCTCATCAGCGGTGATGCGGGAAAGGACAATACATCGGTGGCTTTGTCTTTTCCGCGGAACTGACGGTTGAGAGAACGCATTTGACCGTTGCCGGTCACCAGCACATTCACCGTGCCTGGCAAACCCAGCGCCCGCTTCGCTCGCAATACAAATCTTTGGAGCGTTGGCGAACTCAGACCGGCGATTCTCTTTTGCAGGATGATCAAGTATTGCTGCGCTCCACGCTGACAGTTGCCTGGCAAAAATGGACCACCGGCCAGCACAGCACTGGCCAAAAACTCTTATTCTCCCGAAGCCGGCTTGGATTCGTTGTCGGTGACCGAAGCAGGGTTGGCTTCGGCGCTTTTTCCGCCTGCGAGCAACAGCATCTGCTGCTCGGCAACGTAGGCCTTGTGCTCGTCGTAGGCGCGGATGATGCGCTGCACCAGGTGATGGCGCACCACATCGGATTCGTCGAAGTGAACAAAGGTCAAGCCTTCCACACTCTTCAATATGTCAATCGCCTCCAGCAAACCGCTCCGGCGGGCGTTTGGCAAATCGATCTGCGTAATGTCTCCCGTAATCACGGCTTTGGAGTTGAATCCCAGGCGGGTGACGAACATCTTCATTTGTTCGGAAGTTGTGTTCTGGGCTTCGTCCAGAATTACGAAGGAATCGTTGAGTGTCCGGCCGCGCATGAAGGCGATGGGAGCAATCTCAATCACATTTTTTTCCAGATAGCGGTCCACTTTCTCCGGGTCGAGCATGTCATAGAGGGCGTCATAGAGCGGACGCAAGTAAGGATCGATCTTGTCCTGAAGCGTGCCCGGGAGAAATCCCAGCCGTTCGCCGGCTTCCACGGCGGGACGCGCCAATATGATGCGGTTGACGCGCTTGGCCAGAAGAGCGGAGATGGCCATAGCCACGGCGAGATAAGTTTTGCCGGTGCCGGCCGGGCCGATACCGAAGACCATGTCGTGCTTTTCGATGGCCTCGATATAGCGCCGCTGATTGACGCTCTTGGGCTGCACCGTCCGGCGACCCAGAGATCGCTGGCGGCCAGCCTCGGCGAGCCCGCGCAGTGTGGCCGAGGAATCGGCCGTGAGCACACGCAACATGCTGTTGAGGTCGCCGTTGTTAAAGCTGAATCCGGAGCGCTGCAAGCTTTCGTAATCCGCAAAAACCTGCTCGGCGCGGGCGACGTCGCGCGGGGCGCCTTCGATTTCAACGGCGTTCGAGCGCAGGTCGATGGTGATGTTCAGGCCATCTTCCAGCACGCGCACATTCTCGTCGCGTGTACCGAATAGAGTCTCGATGTTGGGACTAATCCCGATGCTTTTCTTCATTCAGTCTCTTTTGCGAACTGCGGCGACGGACAATCATGCGGATGGCATCAGTACGTGCTAAGACAGGATTATGCACAGGGGTGGAACCGATCGGGATGCTCATGCCCGGAGGGCAAGCGACTACCATTGAGTAAAGCGTAGCGCGCGGCGGGAGTGGGAGTCAATGGGCAGGCAAGCGTTTGACCGGTCGAGAGTTAGTCCCGTAGAATAACGTATTCGGTACTCACCGGAATATCTCGCTGTACACATAAAGGTACGAAATCAGACATGGCGAATCATTTTTCGGCGCTGAAACGCGCCCGGCAGACCACGAAACGCACCGCGCGCAACCGGGCCAACACCTCCCGCCTGCGCACTCAACTGCGGACCCTGCGCGAGACCATCGCAAAAGGCGACAAGCAAGCCGCACAGCTGACCTATCGGCAAACGGTTTCCGCGCTCGACAAGGCCATTCAGAAGGGCACATTGCACGAGAACACGGCCTCGCGCTATAAGTCCCGGCTGGGGGCGCGGGTGAGCGCGATGAAGTAGGATTGCCGCTCCGCGACAATTCTGAAAGTAATCCTGCGCCGGAGCGGGATTGATCCTCTTTTCAAAGCCGGTTCAACTTTTTGGCTTCTGAATCACGTCTTTCAGATCGCCGGCGCGGCCCAGAGCCCTCTTGTTGGTCACAAGATCGTCCAGCGAGATGAAGTGGACTGGAACGCCGAAAAAAGTGCTCGCAACTCTCTTTCTCCACGCTTGCGGAAACTCAACGGCCGTGATTGCGCTCAGAATGTCGATGCGCACGGGGGCAATACCGATCTGATAAACCACCTGCTTCCCAGTGAAGGTGTCTGCGGTGATCCCGTCATGCTCGAGAGGCGCGCCGAATTCCCTAAGCGCCTCGACCACCCGTACGGAATTCTCAGGGGAATTGTTGACCCACAGGTCCAGGTCTTTCGTATAGCGTGGCTCGCCGTACTTCATGACAGCAAAGCCGCCCACGATCAGGAACTCAACCTGAAATTTGTTTAAGAGTTGTAGCAGTTCTTTGTAGTGCGGGTTTTCTGCCATTTCTGACTTCCTCGGCCAGCTCTACCATCTCCCATGCCGCAGCAAAGATCGCCTCGTCTCCCTGTTCTTGCCAAAACTCGATGTCAAAGGAACGATCGGGGAACCCGCGCTCGATCAGCCGGGTTTTCCAACTCAGGTTTTGAGGAGTGCTCATTGGTTCCGTCTGGAGGCCCAGAATCAGCATATCAGGTTGACGCGCGTACGAGAGCGTACGAAAGGGCACGCTGCACGCGAATACTGCCGCCCGCTGCAAGTCCCACCCGGGGGCGCGGGCCAGCGCGATGAAGTAAGCTGCTAGCTGCTAGCTCCTGGCCAATCTTCGGAAGACCAAGGCGATGTGGGCCCGTCCGTGCGCCTGTCTCAATGATGTTGGGCATGGAAAAATCTGACGCTGCGTCAGAAATGCGGGAGCAAGAAACCGGCTTGCCGGCGGTGCTCCTGAAATTCTTCCCCGAATTGCGCGCTGAGCATCGCTTCTTCTCTTTTCGCCTTGAGCACAAATCCGAGAATAATCACCACAATTCCGACTACGCAGCGCCAGCGATCGATGGCCAGGGCAGAGCCGACCGCCGCCAGATCCAGTCCTGTGTAGATTGGATGCCGCAGGCGGGCGTAAGGTCCGGTACGGATTAGCTTGTGGTCTTCTTTGATCGTGACCCGGCCGCTCCAGTATTGTCCCAGATGCCAGCGCGCCCAGATGGCGACGGCAATTCCGAACCAAATAAGAACGGCCCCAACCAGGCGAAGGGCAACCGTGTGAGGCAGGATGCGATTCGCTAACGTGCCGAACTCGAGACTGTCGTTAAAAAGGAAGTTGAAGCCTATGAGTTCGAACAGCATTACTCCGTAACGTGCGAAGAACGGCTCTCTTTTCTGGGTCCTTTTGGTCTTAAGGGCGCTGATGATCCAGTAGGCGAGGAAGATGAACCAGGGAACTTCAGTGAAGTAGGACCAATTCATATATTCGCCGCTTGCCATCAGGCTCGAATTGCATTGCTGGATTATTGAAGCCGGCACATTCACTATACCGGCAACTGTTCCTGCATCCAGCCTGGCGCTTCCAGCTTAGGCTCGGAGGTCAGGTCCATCACCAGACGTTCCAGCACCATGCGCTTGCTGACGGGGTTGGAGCGCACCGCCAGGTCGGCCTTGGCGATCAGGCGGATGGCGCGGGTCAGGTCGCGGCGGGATTTGTAGCGGCGGGCTTGTTTGATGATGTCATCGGCCGCGAAGGGAGGCACGCGGAACCCCTGCCACAGCGCCGCCCATAACATGCGCTGGTCGCGCACGTTGCGCTCCAGGATCACCAGCATCTGGCGGAAGGTTTTGGCCAGCATGTAAATGTGGCCGATGGCGGCTTCTTCGCCATCTCCCGAAGACAAAATGGCATCGAGCACTTCCAGCGCGCGCACGCGGTCTTTGGCGGAAATGGCGTCCGTTAGCTCGTAAAGCGAACGTTGTTTGGCCGCCAGAACCATGGTTTCCACGTCGCCCAGAGTGATGCGCCTGCGCTCGCCGGCGTAAAGCATGAGCTTCTCCAGTTCGTTGGAGATCATCATCATGTCGCCGCCCAAAGCATCCACCAGTTCGCGTGCGCCGTCGGCGTCAACTTTTACGCTGCGGCTGGAGCAGAACTCCGTGATCCAGCGGACGGCTTCGCCTTCCTCCACCCGCGCCAGCTCGACAATTCCACAGTATTGGCCCATGGTCTCGCGGATGCGCTGGTAGCGGTCCTTATCCTGCATTTCCATGCGGCGCACGTCGGCGGGAATGCCGATGTGATCGGCGACGAACACCAAAAGTGCATCGGGATTGGGGTTCTTGCAGTAATCTTCGATGGCCGCAAGTTTTTCGTCGTTTGATCCGCGGCCAAAGAGGTTTTTCACGCCGCGCACGAAAAAAACCTGAAAGGGTGCCATCAACGACGGAGTGCGGGCACGGTCGAGGATTTCCGCCAGGCCGGTTTCGGCAAGGTCGAATTCGAACAGGCTGAAGTCGCGCAGGTCGCCCGGGACCAGATGTTCGAGAATGGCATCGCGGAAGCGCTTGCGGAAGAAGGCCTCGTCGCCGACAAAAACGTAGGCGGGGCGCAGCTTGCGCGAGACAACTTCGTTGACGAAGCGGTCGGCTTGGGCGAAGGCACGCATGAGCCAGTTCTCAGTTCTCAGTTGCCAGTTCTCAGTTGCCGGCGCTTGGCACGATTACTGGGTTCCTGTGTAAAGCGGATCTACTACTCCTGTTCACCAACTCCGACTCTAGCATTGCCGCGGCGGTTGTCAAAGCGGCAGGCGCGGTGCTTGGCGGTCAATTTAATCACGAAGAACACGAAGTCGCACGAAGGAGACCCTTGAAGATGCGCTTTCTGCATAGATGTACGACGGCGCTGCAAAAGCTCTAGCCAAAACACATTTGACACACCTGCGACAAGCATGGAAGCGCCACTAACCGCGGAGTGCGCCGAGAACGGCCGCGGAGTTCGCGGAGAACAAGCAACACCACGCCGCTACTGTTTGCTTAAGAAATCCAGCATCTCCGGGGAATTCCAGTTGATGGGACCGATCACCTTGCGCCGAATCACGCCCTTGCGGTCAATGATGTAGCTTTCCGGCCATCCGAATGTTCCATAGACATCGGCGACTTTGTGCTCGGGATCGCGGACCGTCAAGAAGTTGACGTTGTAGAGTTTGAGAAATCGATGATAGGCGTCGGCATCGACGTCAATGCTTACACCCAGCACCATCACTCCCTGGCTTCTCACCCGCTCCTGCATGCTGATCAGCGAGGGCATCTCCTCCACGCAGGGAGGGCACCAGGTGGCCCAGAAGTTCAGAATCACCACCTGGCCGCGGTACTGACTTAGCACAACCTTGCGATCCGAATCTTGCAGAGTAAAGTCAGTGGCCATATCACCGATGTGCCCGGGCCGGGAGCGGCTGTAGCAATCGACGGCCAGCATCGCCAGCAACAACGCGGGCACAAGCAGCCATCGCCGCGCCATCTAGAAACCCTCCAGAATGTTCGACACCAGCGTACGGGCAAAATCCCGCGACAGGCGGCGGAACGCAGGGGAGTTCTCTTCGAAAAAGCTGGCCAGGTCTTGCGAAACCTCATACTGTTCGCGAAACAGATAGGAAGGGTTTTGATAAAGGACCTTACCCTGGCGGTCGGTGAGCGAAACCCTCATGCTCACCACCACCAGAACGCTGGCTGCCTGTCCGGTCGCGGAGTTGTACGTAAGGGGCGACGCCGAAGTGGAGACCACCGTCCCGCGCAGCGTGGCGTCGGCCGCTTCTCCGGGGGAATTGAGGATGTGGTAATGCGTTCGCGTGGTGAATTCGCGGACCACCGACGAGGTCAGCAATTGTTCAATGCGGTAGGTGCTGGTTTCATTGACGAAGGGCGGCACGGCGATGGACTTGACGTTCTCCGAAAGCTGCACGGCGTGGCCAGCCGTGTGGTAGCCGCAACTCGTACCGGCAACAAGGAGTGCCAGACAAAGCGTCCAACAGGCCCTCATTGGATTTTCCCCAGCGGGCGGCTTGCCATCATGCTCTCCGCGCACTCCACTGCCGTTAGCGCGGAGATGCGCAGGTTGTCGAGCGCGGCCCAAAGCCAAATAGCACTGGGCTGCGCCGGTTCGCTTTTCACGGAAACCAGGATGTCAGGCTGTCCCGCCGTGTTCACGTTGCTGGGTTGCGATTCATCTCCTGAGGCGACCGTGATGTGATCCCCGATCAGGGCCTCCGACAAACGCTGGGGATCGGCCGCCTGCTCCATCTCCACAAATACGGCGAGCGCATGGCCGTGAAACACAGGAGGCTGGAGCAGCATAATCGCGGGTTGCGGCATTCCCGGTCCCACGATCTTGTGATAATGCCGGCGCAGGCGTGCTTCCAGCGAATCGAGCGAGAGCTGTGAGTTCCGGCCGTACCTCGCCAGCATATTGAAGGCTACCTGCTCATCAAACACATCTTTCGGCAGCGGCTGAAACGAGAGCAGATTCACCGTCTGCTGGTGCAGTTCGTCCATGCCCTTCTGTCCCTGCTCGGATGCAGGTTCAAAGATACATGCCACCACGCTGCGAATGGAGCCGACCCTGCGGACACGGAGCAGCAGCAAAGCCAGCGCTACGGCTGCGGGATGGGCCACTACGCAAGGAGCGGGCTGCAGTTCCGGCGGGCGTACCTCGCCACGCTCGCGTTCCACCCACACCGAGCGAACTTCTGCGCCGGCCTCATCTTCGAGAGCGTTGGAAAGATCTATGATCGCGCTGCCACCATCGCGGGCGCGCTTCCAGTTGCTGCGCGTGCATTCGGCATCACAAGCAAAAAAGGTGAAGTCCACATGGTTGAACTGTTCGGCGCGCACGCTCTGGATGAAGTTGATTTCGTCGCCGGTAGCTTCCAATTGCCCTATGGATTCGTCATCGTCGAGCAAGCGCACATCCACAGAAGGAAATTTGCGCTCGCTGAGCATCTCGGCAATTTCCTTGCCTTTGAGGGTTGCGCCGCCCACGATGGCGACGCGATACAGTTGTCCCCGCGCTGACGAGGAAGGCGATGGCATGGCGGTCTTGGAAGAACTGCTCATGAAGTCTGCGAGACCTCGGTATATGTGGGGGGTGGTGGCCGCGGATTCCGCCGGCGGAAAATCCACTGCAAGCGCCAGAACACACCCGAGAACATATACAACAGAGCAATCCCAAAAAGCACGGGGCCGGAAAAGGCGGCAACTGCGGCAATCAGCGCTGCCAGCAGGATGAACAAACGGAAGGGATGGCGCGAGCGGAAGTCGATGTCCTTGAAACTATAGAACCGCCACGTGCTGACCATGAGATAGCCCACGGTGGCCACCATCGCGACCCAGGTGAGAGCCGTATACCAGGAGTGGATGGGTTCGCCCTCCTGGAAGTGCACAACCGCGGCAATGACGCCGGCCCCGGCTGGAATGGGCATGCCAACAAAATATTTTTTGCCGGGGCGTCCGGGATTGGAAGGCTCCGGGTTGGTGGTGATGTTAAAGCGGGCCAGGCGGCTGGCTCCAGCCACCAGGAAGAGAAAACAGGCAATGCCACCCAATTGCGTGAGCTTGATGTGCCATACCGTGAGCAATACCGGTGGCACGCCGTGAAATCCCCAGGCCCAGGCCAGCATGGCTGGGGCCACTCCGAACGTAATCACATCCGCCAGCGAATCCAGTTCTCTGCCGAAGTCGCTGCTGGTCCCGGTCATGCGGGCGATGCGGCCATCGAGACCATCGAATAAGACGGCAAAACCGATGGCAATGGCCGCATGGTCAAGGTGCCAGTATTCATTAGTGATTGCGTAATACAGCACCTGCACAATGGCATAGAAGCCTGCTGCCATATTCCCGCTGGTGAACAGGGAAGGGAGAATGTACATTCCCTTGCGCATGCGGCGCGGGCGCCTGGCATCTCGCCTGCTGGCTCGAGGGTGAAGATCCATTAGCGAGTCCTCCCGGCGGCGGAAGCCGGCCTTGCGCCTGCCAATTCGGGCGCGGAGGGAAGATAGGCCAGGATACTGGCCCCACCGCGAACCTGGTCGCCGACCTTCACTTGCAGTGTGGCGTCGGCGGCGAACAGCACGTCCACGCGGGAGCCGAATTTGATCAGTCCCACCCGCTGCCCACGCTCGAGGCGATCGCCCACTTTGGGCCGGAAAACGATCCTGCGCGCCAGCAATCCGGCAATCTGTTTGAAAACGACGCTTTGCCCGTCGCCTTCCACGCACACAATATTCTGTTCGTTTTGTTCGGCGGAAGCCGGGTTCATGGCATTCAGGAACTTCCCACGCTGGTAGCGAATGTCGCGCACAACCCCGGCAATCGGCGAGCGGTTCACATGCACGTCGAAAACGCTCAAGAAGATGCTGATGCGAGCCTGTTTCTCTCCGTCCGCGGTGAGGAATGAAATGTCGGTGACTTTCCCATCGGCCGGCGACACCAGGACGCCTTCACCATCGGGTATCACCCGCTCCGGATCGCGAAAAAAGCAGAGAAAGAACCCCGCCAGTATCAGCGGTATAAGGGCCCAGGCAGGCGCAGCAAACCAAGCTAGCAGAATCCCAGCCGCCACCAACGCCAACGCGTAAAAATAGCCGTCACGAACCATGAACTTTTATTATAGATGAGCGGCGAAGCGCGACCGCTCAGGAGCTGTGCGGGTGGCGATGCAGTTTAGCAAGGAAGCGAGCCACACGCGCAATTCTTGTGGCGCAAAAGGCGCGCGCCACTTTGCGCGGCTCGCTCAGATCCCTTCGCCATCCGGCTCAGGGCAGGCTCTTCACTTCGCAAAGGAGGCTTGTTCAGGATGACAAGCGAACTTCCAAGAAGTGTAAACGGAGAAAAATAAAGGCGCTCCGTAAGCGCCTCCTGGGGATACAAGACTACTGGAGCGGCGACGGCCGCCCTCAAACGGCGGGAAATTACGCGACGTTCGTTCCGAGCTGCTGCCGGTATTGCCGCTCAATCGATTGCATCTGATCTTTGAGCCGCAGCTTCAGCTTTTTCAGCCGAACCTCCTCCAGCTTTTCATCTTCGCTGAGATAACGCTTTTGGGTGAGAGAATCAAGACGGGTGGAATACTGCATGTGCTCCTGAGCCAGCCTGCGGAATTCATCGTGCGTGCTCAGGAGTGCGTCTCTCGGAGTCATCATCCAATAGACCTCCAACCGGGATTTAGCTTCTAACCGTACCATAGCACCAAAGTCGGTTCAATGCCGAATTGTGGTGCAGTCTCGTTCTGAGAAAAGGCTAATAAAGGCTTAGGCGACAAAGAATTGCGTCCTCCGTGGGATTGGAGTAGTAACCCTTGCGCACGCCGATTTCTTCGAAAGCCTGATTTTTGTAAAAGGCTCTGGCACTCTGGTTCGACTCGCGGACTTCCAGAAATATTCCGCTGCCCTGCTGCGCACGCGCCCGTTTGATCAATTCGCTTATGAGCAGCGTGCCCACACCCCTTCGGCGAGCCTCTTCAGCCACGACAAGATTTTGCAATTCCCACTCTCTATCCACACGCTGGGCTACTAAGAAACCCGGCAATCCTTGCGGTTCGGGCGCCCCACCTTCTCCCGTGGCCACGGGTTCGGCATCAACCACCAGAGCGAAATGTTCGCACAGTGACGCGCCGGCTTCGATCTTAAACATGTTCTCATACTGCTGTTCCGACCAGTGCGCGGCGCCAGGGTTGACGCGTTCGAGGCGCGTCATGGCGGCGATATCCCCGATAGTTGCTTTGCGAACGCGCACTTTAAGACCCGATTCTCTCCCGCGTTTCGGCGCCGGTGCGGCGAATATAGTTCGCCTCCAGTTCATCGGGCGTTACTGCTTCTCCCAGGCGGATCTTATGCCATCCCAGGCGCGCGACGGCGGCCGCCGAGAGCGGCGCAATAAGTGATGCTGAGAAACCGGCTTCCGCAGCTAGTTCGGCGAGAAGCGGATCCGGAGTCACTATCTTCTTTCCCCGCATCTGGGCGATGAATTCCGTTCGAGTCAGCAGGCACTCTCGTACAGGGTGGTCCGGCGCAAGCGGAATGTTGAACTCCCCTATGTAGGCCTCATTTCGACCGGCATCCAGCGCGGCCACGATCTCACCATGCACGCCGCTGGTGATAGCACACGCCTCAAGTAGCGACACTGCTGCGATTGGTTTACCCAATACCTCCGCCAGGGCCTTGACGGCGGCGAGGCCAACGCGCAGGCCGGTGAAGGACCCCGGACCCGAAGCTGCCGCAAAGGCCCCGACGTCATGTTTGCTGAAGCCGTGGCCGGATAAGAGCGTGGCGATTTGCGGAACCAGTTGGGCAGAAAATGTGCCCCCTACCAGAGGCACAACTTGGATGATCTCCACGTTATTGGCGCCTGCCACGTGATCCCCTCGCGCCAGTGCGATGCTGCCGTGCTTACCGGAAGTATCGATGGCGAGGATGAGCATTTTTCAGGCGATCTGAGTGTGGAGCTCCGAAAGCCGCCTAAAGGCGGTCCTAAAAAGCAGGGTCACTGCGGCACGCCTGAAGGCGTGCCCTGATACGAATCGCATACGCAACCGCATTTGCGATACTCAACCAGCGGCGTCTCCTCGTTCCTGCACCAGCTCCATCAGCACGCCAGCCGTACTGGAAGGATGCACAAAAACATACTTGTGTCCGCCCGCGCCGGTTTTGATCTCATCCGAGATCAGGCGCACACCGTCTTTTTTCAAGCGCTCGACCGCGGCCGGCAAATCCGGGACCCGCAGGCAAACATGGTGCAAACCCTCGCCACGTTTGGCGATGAACTTCGCGATTGCGGAATCGTCCGAGGTGGCCTCCAACAGCTCCAGGCGGCTCTCTCCCACCGGAACCATCGCCAGCCGAACTCGCTCCTGCTCGACGGTTTCTTCCGGGGAAACGGTCAAGCCCAGTTTTTCGTAGATCGCCTTGGCCGCCGCCAGCGATCTCACCGCAATGCCGAGATGATCAATTTGTGCCATCAGCTTTTCTCTGCCCTGGCGGCGATCTCCTCAATCAGTGTATAGGGATCGCGCTTGTGCTCGGCGACCTCCTTTGCGAGGCGCGTCAGATTGCCGTCGCCGAACTGCGCTTTCGCCTTGTCCAGCAGGGAATCGCGCAACATCTCTACCAGCCGCTGCTGCCAGTTCTCGACGCTCTTGTGCAGCACCAGGTTCTCCTTTTGCAAGTACGCTTCGTAGGCAGAAATTGCCGCCGCCACTTCTTTTGTGCCGATTCCCTCAGTGGCTACCGTCTTCACGATCGGCGGCGTCCAGCCATCGCGGCGCGTGGCCAGCGATTGCAGCGCGCGAATCTCTTTCTCGACGTGCTCGGCGCCCTCGCGATCACTCTTATTGATGACGAAGATATCGGCAATTTCCATGATACCGGCCTTGATCGACTGCACATCGTCGCCCATGCCCGGCACCAGAATCACGATGGTGAAATCGGCCAGGCGAACTATATCGACTTCATCCTGGCCTACGCCCACGGTTTCGATCATGATCAGATCGCGACCCGAGGCATCGAGCACGGTGGCCACATCGGCTGTGGTGCGCGCCAGCCCACCCAGCGAGCCGCGCGTGGCCATGCTGCGAATGTAAATGCCGGGGTCAGAAAAATGCTCCTGCATGCGGATGCGGTCGCCGAGAATGGCGCCGCCGGTGTAGGGACTGGTGGGATCGACCGCGATAATGCCGATTGTACGATTGTCTTTTCGATAGAGGCGGGCCAACTGATCGACCAGGGTGCTCTTGCCGGCTCCCGGAGGGCCGGTTAGGCCGATGACGCGGGCGTGGCCGGTATGCGGGAACAAAGCCTTCAGCAGATCGGACCATCCGGGGGCGCGGTTCTCGACGGTGGAGATAGCGCGAGCGAGGGCGCGCACGTCGCCGGAGCGAAGAGCGGAGATCAGACTTGTGTGACTGTTTTCCAAACCGTCAAGTGTAAAGCAGGAGGGGAAGAAAGGCATCCTGTGGGAGGTGATGATGAGTGCTATGGGGATTTTTCACCAACTGACTTTCTAAGATTAGGCAACTCATTACCCCACATTGACTTGCCCTCGCGTTCCGCCTACCATGGCGTCGCGCCATGATCGGCCAAACCATCTCGCACTATCGAATCGTCGAGAGGCTGGGCGGCGGTGGGATGGGTGTGGTCTACAAAGCGCAGGACACAAACCTCGACCGCTTTGTGGCGCTCAAATTCCTGCCGGACGAAGTAGCCAAAGATCCGCAAGCCCTGAGTCGCTTTCGACGTGAGGCGAAGGCAGCATCGGCTCTGAATCATCCCAACATCTGCACTATCTATGAGATTGACGATCAGCATGGCGAAGCGTTCATTGCCATGGAGTTTCTGGATGGGCTGACGCTGAAGCACCGCATCGGCAATCGTCCGATGGAAACGGAGGTGATCCTCTCTCTTGCCATCGAGATCGCCGATGCACTCGATGCCGCCCATGCCAAGGGTATCGTCCATCGCGACATCAAGCCGGCAAACATCTTCGTTACTGAGCGCGGGCACGCCAAAATACTGGATTTCGGCCTCGCCAAGGTTGTGACGCCTGCCGGTTCTTCCAGCGAGATCGCGGCGGCGGGCACGCAGACCGGTTGCAAGGATGCCGATCACCTGACCAGCCCGGGCGCGATGCTGGGGACGGTCGCATATATGTCGCCGGAGCAAGTGAAGGCCAAGGAACTGGATGCGCGGTCAGACCTGTTTTCTTTTGGCTCGGTGCTTTGCGAAATGGCGACGGGCAAACTGCCATTCGATGGCTCAAGCCCCGGCGAGATTTGCAGCGCGATCCTGCGTGACGAACCCGCACCGCTATCGCAATCGAACCCGCACGCACCAGCCAGATTGGAAGCGATCATCCGCAAGGCGCTGGAGAAAGATCGTGAACTCCGGTATCAACATGCAGCCGATATGCGGGCAGACCTGCAGCGCCTGAAGCGCGACACAGAAAGTGGGCGGCTGCCGTCAATCAGCAAAGACCATGTAGGGACGGACGCCTCGTCCGTCCCGCCGAGCGAAGCGAGGCGCTCGGGACCGACCCCGGCATTTCCGGTGCCGTCAGCCGCAGCCCTCGAGCGGCGCTCGACCGCCCGGACGAGGGCGCCCGGGCCTACATGGCTCGCGGCGGCGGCGGCCCTCGTGCTGGTTCTCTTCCCGGTA
>Ga0187782_10002381_pt1 | contig 13849 bp, 10 predicted proteins | sample 0715_SJ02_MP15_2_FD_132454 | JGI IMG/M metagenome (GOLD analysis project Ga0187782, IMG submission 132454) | Tropical peat soil microbial communities from peatlands in Department of Meta, Colombia - 0715_SJ02_MP15_20_MG | ecosystem: Environmental > Terrestrial > Soil > Wetlands > Peat | place...
GGCCGGCGGCGCGACCGGCACGTATGGATGGAATTTCGGCTACAATGTCCATCCCCAGTTCAACACGGTTCGGGCCGGCGTGAACTATCACTTCAACTGGGGCGCCCCGGCGCCGGTGGTCGCCAAGTATTAAGCCATAGCTCGCTGAAAGACGCGCAGTTTGGAAAGCCCGGCCTCGCGCCGGGTTTTTTCATGTCGCGAGGTCGAGGCGGGATCCTTCGATTGTCCTCGGAGAGGCGCGTTCGATCAGGCTGCGCCGGCCCGGCGCCGGGCCCGCCGCTCCGTCGCGGACGCTTCGCCCGCTTCCTCGCGAAACAAAGCCACGACCGAGCGTTCTCCGTCGCGCGACCGCTCGATCATCAGCGCGACGTCGACCAACTCATCCGGGACGAGCGCGCGGTCGCCCTTGAGCGCGCCGCAGTCCACGACGATCAAATCATATCTGGATTTGAACAGCGCGCCGCGTGGCCAGCCGCCCGTGCGTTGGTCGATGCGGCCGAGCATCACGCGCCCTGATCCCTCCGCCTCGCTGTGGAGCTCCGAGAGTCCGCCCGTGCGGCTGCTTCCAGCCGGGAGGTCCGCGAAGGCGGAGTCGTCGCCGTCGGCTTCAAGCAGGAGCGCGCGCTCCCCCTGCGCGCAGGCGAAGAGCGCCAGCGCAGATGCGACCGTCGAGACGCCGACGCCTTGCTCATTGCCGGCGACGACGACGACCGGCGCGGCGCGCGCGGTCCATTCGCGCCACAATGCGTCGTAGATCTCCGTGATCGCCCCTCGATAGGGATCGCCCGGCGACCGCATGACTTCGACGAGGCGCTCGAACTGTTCGCGCGGCGCGCCGGCGCGCGTCGACCGCGGATCGAACGGCGGCAGCCGCCAGACCTGCGGCGGCTTCGTCGGGATCGCGCCCTTCGGCGTCGGGCGGGCCGGCGCTTCTTCCCGGCTTGGCGGGGGCGGCGCCAGGCTGCGCCGCCGGCGCGCCAGATATTCGGCGATCAGGGCGGCGACGACAAACAGATTGAGGCCGCCGGCCAAGGCGATGAGCAGCGCGGGCAGCGTCTTCGGACTCGCGCGGCCCTTCTGTGCGAGGGGCTGGTTGATCACGACGCCGTTTGGAGAGCCTACGATGTCCTTGCGCAAGTTCTCGCGGGCGACGAGCGCTTTTTCATATTGGTCCCGCAGGGCGGCGGCCTTGCGCTGCAGCTCGCCATATTCGAGCCGCCCCCCGCCCTGCCGGTCGATCTGCGCCGAGAGATCGGCGACGACGCGCGCCGCCGCCTGCTCGGACTCGCGCGCGGCCCGCAAGTCGTGCTCCATCGATGCGGAGATACGCTTGAGCTCGGCGGAAATCTGCCGGCGCAGCGCCTCGACCTGAGCGCGCACGATCACATAGGAAGGATGCCGTGGCCCCAGAGTCGATTGGGCGAAGGCTGCGTCCTTCGAGAGAGCCGCGTAATCGCCGCGAAGCTTTTCGATCAACGTCGAGTGGATTGCGTCGCCGAGCGTGTCGATCGATCCGCCGGCGCGGATCGCCGCCTGGAGCTGAGCATATCTCGCCTCCTGCTCGGCGCGCTTGCCGCGCGCCTCGATCAGCGCGGAGTTCGCGTCCTTGAGCTGCTCCTCGGGCAGGATGTGGCCGTCGGTCACGAGCAGCGACTGAGCCTTGCGGAATTCCTCGGCGCGGCGCTCCGCCGCCTCGAGACGATCACGCAAATCCTTGAGCTTGTTGTCCAGCCATTCGGCTTCCCTGTCGACGATGTCGTCGGCGATCCTGGCCTGCGTCTCGAAGTAGGCGTCCGAAAGCGCGCGCGCGAATTGCTCGGCCCTCTCGGGGCTCGAGGCCAGAACCTCCACGTCGAGCACATAGCTCTTCTCGCTGCGCTTGATGCTTATCGCCTTATCGAGCGCCTCGATGACGCCTTCCGCCGCGACGCCGGGCGCCGTCGGCTTGAGGCCGATGAGCGCTCTGAGCGTGTCCATCAGCGGCGACCGCTTCGGCGCGAACTCCGGATCGGTCAGAAGCGCTTGATTCTCCACGACGCGGCGCAGCACGGCGTTCGACTTGAGGAGCCGCATCTGGCCTTCGACGACCGCGGGATCGGGATTTTGGGCGATCGGCGCCGTGTCGGCCCCCGCGGGCGGACGTTCGCGCGTATCGACGAGGATCGCCATGTCAGCGGCGTAGCGCGCCGGCGTCAGGACAAGATAGGCGCCGGCCAATCCGAAGGCGAGCGCGAAGGCAGGGGCCGCGATAAGCTTGCGACGCCACAGCGCGGCTATCAGGTCGCCTGCGTCCATCTGCATGGCCGGGTCCGCATGCGCCGAGGTGTCTTCGCTGTCGCTTCGGGGCAAGGCGGGGAACCCGTGAGAAAGGCGCGACGGCGCCGCGGACCGCAATCATTTTGACGACTCATGGTTACCAATTCCTTCGCGGGGTTGGCGCCGAGGTTAGCGAAATATTGACGAGCGCTCGCGGCGGGTGTTTCAAAGTGAAACGCCGCATTGCCGATACGGCGCGGCCCCGATCTCGCCGCTCCGCGCGCAAACCTTAACGAATCTCTAACGCGTTCGGAAAAAAGCGCTTCAATTCCTTCATTCCTGCTTTGGGACAAAGGCTTGCCTCGCGGGAGCCTTGCGCATCTCACGCTTCAAATTGGCGCCCCTTCTCTGGCAGCGCGCTTGCGGTCCTTTCCCTCGCAAGCCGGGCTGCAAGTCCTTGTGGCCGTTGAGAGAGCGGGAAGTCGGCTCGCCGCGTTTCGTTGAAGCGCGATCCTCCCGCTCGCCAGGACGGTGAGGTCAATCCGCATGGCCACGGTCAGCCCGCACGCGCAGCGCGTCTTCGCTGAGGCTCCCGAAATAGAGGTCAATGTTCCCAATATCGCAGCGGCTCTCGACATGGTGTTCGCCAGGGCGCAAGCGCGCAAGGGATACACCTTGTTCACGGTCAATCTCGACCACCTGGTCAAGATGAAGATCGACCCCGCCTTTCGCGAGGCTTATCTGCGCGCGACTCTCGTGCTCGCCGACGGCTGGCCGATCGTGTGGCTGCTGCGCCGCCAGGGCGAGAAGCTCCAGCGCGCCACGGGCGCGGATCTGATCGAGCCGCTGTGCGCGCGGGCCGCCGAACTCGCCCTGCCCGTCTTCTTCATCGGACCGAGCGAAGCTTCGCTGACTTCCGCGCTCGAGATTCTTTCGCGTCGCCACGACGGGCTTCGCATCGCCGGCGCCTGCTCCGCCCATGTCGAGATATCGCAGATCGACGCCGCGGCGGACGCCTATGCAGCGCGCCTGCGGGAGTCAGGCGCGCGGCTCTGCGTCCTATCCGTCGGCGCGCCGAAGCAGGAGTTGCTCGCTGACGCTCTCCGGAGGCGCTGCCCCCAGATCGGGTTCATCTGCGCCGGGGCGGCGCTCGATTTCATCTCGGGCTGCGCATCGCGCGCGCCAGGACCCGTGCAGCGCCTGGGCCTGGAATGGCTGTGGCGGATGTCCTGCGATCCGAAGCGCCTTGGCGCGCGCTATGTCGCCTGCCTCGGGCTCTTCGCCGAACTCGCGCTACGCTGCTTGCTCGGCGGCGGCTGCGGACTGCGGGGGCAACTCTCCGCGCCGCTCGAGGTCTGAGCGGCGCCGGCTCCGGCGCTAAGGAATTCGATTTGCCGCGCGGCGCCGAGGCTTTGTGGCCCGGTCAGGCCGGCAAGGCCGCCTTGGCCTGCGCCACGATCCCTGCGAAAGCTTCCGGCTGGGAGATCGCCAGTTCCGACAGGACCTTGCGGTCGATCGCGACCCCAGCCTTGTTGAGGCCGTCGATGAAGCGCGAATAGGTCAGGCCGAACTCGCGAACGGCCGCGTTCAGGCGCTGGATCCACAGGCCTCGGAATGTGCGCTTCTTGGCCTTGCGGTCGCGGGTCGCATATTGCATCGACCGGTCGACGGCTGCTTTGGCGGCGCGGATCGTGTTCTTGCGACGCCCATAGAAGCCCTTGGCGGCCTTCAGCGTCTTCTTGTGCTTGGCGTGCGAAGTGACGCCGCGTTTCACGCGAGCCATGATCGTGCTCCTCTTAAGCTCAGCCGTTTGGCAGGAAATATTTTTTGACGTTGTCGCCGTCCGTCTTGAACAGGATGGCGGTTCCGCGCAAATCCCTGATCTGCTTGTTCGTGCGCTTGATCATGCCGTGACGCTTGCCGCGCTGCGCATAAACGATTTTGCCGGTTCCGGTGATCTTGAAGCGCTTCTTGGCGCCTGACTTGGTCTTGAGCTTGGGCATTTTGCTCTCCTGGCCGGTTCGGCCTCAGTTCTCGCGCTCACTTCAGGAGCGCTCTCGCGAAAGCGAAAAAAACCGCCCCGGCAGCCCTCTCGGCCGGGCGGTTTGAGTGAGCCTATACGCGGCCCGTTCGGCGCGCGCAAGGGGGCGGGTCGGCTCGCGCTGAGCGCGGCATAGCGGAATCGGGGCTCCGTGCGTCTTTGCAGCGACAGGGAAGCGGTCTACAAGGCCCGCCATCAGAATTCGAGGAGTTTGAATGCGTCCGTCCAAACGCGCGTCCGACGAGATGCGCCCGGTGAGTTTCGAGCGCGGCGTTGCGCGCTACGCCGAGGGCTCGTGCCTCGTCAAATTCGGCGCGACGCATGTGCTCTGCGCGGCGTCGCTCGAGGAAAAGCCGCCGCCCTGGCTGCGCGGCCAGGGCCGCGGCTGGATCACGGCCGAATACGCCATGCTGCCCCGGGCGACCCACACCCGCACCAAGCGCGAGTCGGCTTCCGGCAAGCCGTCCGGACGCACGCAGGAGATCCAGCGGCTCATCGGACGTTCGCTGCGCGCCGTGACCAATCTCAACATGCTCGGCGAGCGCCAGATCGTGCTCGACTGCGACGTCATCCAGGCCGACGGCGGCACGCGCACGGCCGCGATCACCGGCGCCTGGCTCGCCCTGCGCGACTGCCTCGAATGGATGCGCGCGCGCTCCATCGTCAAAGAGAGCCCTCTGCGCGACCACGTCGCCGCCGTCTCCTGCGGGATGTGCGGCGGGGCGCCAACGCTCGACCTCGACTACGCCGAGGACTCGACCGCCCAAACCGACGCCAATTTCGTCATCACCGGCTCCGGCGGCCTCGTCGAGGTGCAGGCGACGGCTGAGGCGGCCGTGTTCACGCCGGAGGAGCTGCACTCGCTGCTGGCGCTCGCGCAAAAAGGCGTCGCCGAGCTCGTCACGCTGCAAAAAGCGGCGCTGAAATGAACGGACGGCAGATCGTGGGACGCCTCGTCGTCGCCTCGCATAATCCCGGCAAGCTTTGGGAGCTGCAGCAGCTGCTCGCGCCTTACGGCGTCGACGCGGTGAGCGCCGGCGAGGTCGGCCTCGCAGAGCCCGAGGAGACCGAGACGACTTTTTTGGGCAACGCCCGGCTCAAGGCGGGAGCCGCGGCGAAGGCCGCGCAGCTTCCCGCCTTCGCCGATGATTCCGGCCTCTGCGTCGACGCGCTCGACGGCGCGCCGGGCGTCTTGTCGGCGCGGTGGGGCGGCGAGAACCGCGACTTCGCCGCGGCGATCGCGCGCGTTGAGCGCGAGCTGAAGGCGCGCGGCGCGAAGCCGCCGTTTGCGGCGCACTTCCTCTGCGCGCTGGCGGTCGTGTGGCCCGACGGCCATGAGGAGACCTTCATCGGCCGCGTCGACGGCGTGCTGGTGTTTCCGCCGCGCGGAACCAAGGGCTTCGGTTACGACCCGATCTTCCTGCCCGAGGGGCTCGGCAAGACCTTCGGCGAGATGATGTCCGCGGAAAAGCACGCCCTGCCCGGTGACGGCTCAGTCGCGCTGTCGCATCGCGCGCGGGCGTTCCAGGCGCTGGCGCGGGCGTGCCTGCGTCCCGGCAAAGGCGCGGCGTCGGCATAGGCTTGCGCCTGTCGCGAATTCGCGCTGATCACCCGTTGCGGCAAGTCCGTCGCCGCATTGGTCACCGTCGGCCGGGCAATCCGCGAATTTCAAGGAGTGGCCTGCAAAGCGGAAAAAGCGCCGCGCCTTGGCCGGCGCGGCGCCTTTCTTCTCAAAGCGGAAGCCGCCTTCCCAGACGGCTTCCCCGGAGAGCCGAACGCCAGTCTACTGGCAGACCGGCGTGACGTTGACCGTCCCGCTCCACGAGCCGGTCCAGTTCGAGCCGCCGCCGCCTCTCGCGCCGCCGATCACGCAAGCCTTCAGCGCCTGCCCGGTAGTCGGCGAGACGCCTTCCGGCGTTCCGGCGTGATCGCCGCCGCTGTTGCCGACGCAGGCGTCGCCATGCGCAGCGAGGGGCAGGATAGCGTTGGGGTTGGTCGTGAAGCACGGGGAAGTATACACCGCCGCGCCCCATTTCCACGACGCCGAGACGCCGGGAGTGTCGGAGCCGAACGTTCCGTTCCACGTGACGTTCCCGTTGACCTGGATGGTCTGCGGCGCCTGGACCGAGAGGCCGGTCAGGAAGATTTCATCGCTCCCGCCGATCGGAGCCGTGGTTACGTACCGATTGTTCAGCGAATCGAAGGTCGTCGAGACGCAGGTCGCGGTTGGCGAGAAGGTTATGACGGCGCCGGGCGTCGGCAAGGTCACGCCTGCGAGCGAGATCGAGGAGCCCGTGAACGTCAGCGTCGCGCCGGTCGCCGGCACGCCCTGAGCCGAGAAGTTGGCGTTGAACCAAACATAGGAGCCGGCGTTGATCGGCGTGCCGTTGAAGTTCGAGGCGTTGCTCGTGCTCGCCTGGCACTTCGGCGGCGGCGGCGCAGCGCAGCTCACGGAAGACGGCGAGAACGTTATCGGCGCCGTAAAGAGCTTCTGACCGCTCGTGCTGAGCAGCGACACCGTGCCCGCAGCGGCGTAGTTCGCGGTCAAGGAGAGCGGCAGCAGCCCGGTGGAGAACGTCTGAACCTTGGTTTTGGCGGTAAACGCCGGGTTGATGGCGTTCGCGATGGTGATCGGAGTCCCGCCGCCCGTGGGCGTCAGGGTGAAGCTGTAGGAGACGCCGTAGGTCGTCCCGGGCGTCAGTTCTTCGGACTTCAAACTGACCGAATACTCGTTGCACGCGAGCGTGCCGGAGCCTACGCCGGCCAATGCCGGCGTTCCCGCGAGCGCGAGCGCTGCAGCGAGAAACATGACCACTTTTCGCAGCATTTGATTTTTTTTCCTTCCCAGTTGTCCGATTTTCGCACGCGGCAGTTTTCGGCTGTTCAGGAATGGAGCAAGAATGTGGCGGCGTGCGACAAATCGCTGTCGACGCCCGGCTGCTCTCAAGCGGCAGGCCAGCAAGCGGTAATTCGTTCCCTCCCGCGGCGGCCATTCCTTTGTTCGGCAGAAGGAGAGCTGGCCCCGCCTCACCCTAACTCCAATGAGACCTTCGTCATGGCGCGCTCCTTCCGCGCCCTTCGAATCCATTGTGGACAACAAGATCTCTTCGGTTGAGCGTTTCACCCCGTTTGCTTATCTTTAGGTTGTGCGCGGTCATCGAATAGAGCGGCTGGTTGTAGCGCCGCCGTTGGCGAAGCCATCTCTTGGGGTGAAAAATGGCGGATTACAACGTGCCCGCGGGCGACACGGCTACGGTCTTGACCCTGAGCGGCACGAACACTTTCGAGGGGAACAGCTCGAACCCCTACGGTTCGGGTGGCGGCACGCTCTTGGTCATCTTGAGCGCCGACGGCGCAACCATCACCGCCACCGGCGGAACCTTGGCTTTCGAAGCAAGCGCTGACGGCAACGGCGCCACGATAACGCTGAACAACGCCACGCTCAACCTCGTCAACGGCCATGACTTCAACAAGGGCGTGATCAACTTCGGATCGGGCCAGAGCAGTGTGATCCTCAACAGCAAGATCGACGGCAGCAACAATCTGGAGGGCATCAAGTTCACAGGGCTGAACAATGGCGACATCATCACCACAAATAGCGCCGCGCCCATCACTGGACTGAGCTACAATTCCGCCAACGGCACGCTCTCCTTCACCCAGAACGGGACGACTTACACCGCCTCCGTGACGCTTGCGACTGGCGTGGCGGCGGACTTCAGCGTCCAGACGCTCAACGGCGTCCAGACGATTGTTCAAGGCTCGCTTCCGGTCGTCTGTTTCGTTTCGGGCGCGCGCATCCGCACCACTCGCGGCGATGCAAAAGTGGAGGACCTGCAAGTCGGCGACTTGGTGGTGACCTCTTCCGGCGAGGAACGATCGATCATCTGGATCGGCCGCCGCACCATGACGCAACCGGGACGCAGCGCATGGCCGGTGCGGGTCCAGGCGGGCGCCTTCGCCGATGGCGTTCCCGTCCGCGATCTGCTGCTCTCGCCGGGCCACGCGGTATGCGTGGACGTATTGGGCGAAGTGTTCATCCCCGTCGGCCAGCTCATCAACGGCGTCAGTATCGCCCCTCAAGAGGTCGACGAGGTCACCTACTGGCACGTGGAGCTCGAGAGCCACGACGTTCTGCTCGCGGAGGGTCTCGGGTGCGAGAGCTACATGGACGCAGGAAACCGCGCGTTCTTCGGCCGCGAGCACGGCCGCCTCGGCCAGGTCGACCCCGCGCGCATTGCGGAGAGCCTGACCCGCTACGCCCGGCCGTTCGTGGCCGGCGGCGTAGTGGCGGCGGCCGTTCGCCAACGGGCGGCGGCGCGTCTCGTTGCGCTGGGCTGGACCCGCTCAAAGGACCCCGACCTTCACCTGCTCGTCGACGGCAAGCGTTACGAGGGGGAGATCGACGGCGACCTGGCCCGTTTCATCTTCCCGGCCGCGGCCCGCGAGGCGCGCATCGTCTCGCGCGCATTCATCCCCGCGGCGGACAGCCAGAGCGACGATGTGCGGGCGCTGGGCCTGCAGATCCGGGGTGTGCAGGTTTCCGACGGCCTGCGCGTCCAACTCACCGTCCCCCTCGACCACGCCGCCCTCGGCGAGGGCTTCTTCAGCCTTGAGCGGGAAGGAGACCGCACTTGGCGCTGGACCGCCGGCGAAGCCATTCTGTCGTCCGACCTGTGGGCCGATTGCCGGGGCCAGGTGATTCTGCGCCTGGCGTTCGAGCCGCTCGATGTGTGGCGGTTCCTCTCGCCGGCGAATGCCGGGCCCGGCTCCATGCCTTCGTCGCCCCCCGACGTCTTGCACATTCGCGACTCCGCCTGAGCTCTCTGGCGACCGGCGCCGCTCGACGCGGCCAAGAACCACCCCACCGACGCTGCCGCATCCCGCGCCGGCCCGCGTAGGCTGCTCGCGAAGCGCCGCCAGGGCGGAAGCTTAACCGCACGCTGTTGATTTCGCGGAAAATTTGTTGACGCTCCGCCCGGAGCCGCTAGCCTCGCTGCGCTTGCGAAGAGGCCGCGCGCGCCGGGCAAGCCGGGCTCTCCCCGCAGGTCGCGCGCTCGGGAGGCGCAGCATGTGGGAAGACCTCAAGAAATTCGCTTTGCGGGGCAATGTCGTCGATCTCGCGGTCGGCGTGATCATTGGCGTGGCTTTCGGCAAGATCGTCGATTCGCTCGTCTCCGACATCGTCATGCCGATTATCGGGGCCGTGACCGGCGGACTCGACTTCTCGAGCCACTATATCCCGCTCTCCAAGGCCATCCATTCGGACATGACCTATGACGAGGCCAAGAAGGTCGGCGCCGTCATCGGCTACGGCCAGTTCATCACCGTCACGCTCAACTTCCTGATCGTCGCCTTCGTGCTGTTCGTCGTCATCAGGCAGTTCGAGCGCCTGAAGAAGCCCGCGCCCGACGCGCCTCCGCCGCCGCCCACGAAGACCGAAGAGCTGCTCGGCGACATCCGCGACCTGCTGAAGGCGCGCGGCTGAGCGCCGGTCCCGCAAGGCCTAACGCCAGGCTTCGGTCTCGACGCGACGCCTCCTTCGGCCTTGCCTGACGGCATGTTTCTTCCTTAAAAACGAACGCCCTTCCCGCACCGAGAAAGACCCGACATGACTTCGCTCGATAGTTTCAACGCCCGCAAGAAGCTCGTCGTCGGGACCAGGACATATGACTATTTCTCCCTTCCTGCGGCTGAGAAGCATGGGCTTGAAGGCGTCTCCCGTCTGCCCTTCTCGCTTAAAATCCTGCTCGAAAATCTCCTGCGCGGCGAGGACGGGCGCGCGGTCAGGAAGGAGACGATCGAAGCCTTCGCCGGCTGGCTCGACCACAGGGGAAAGGCCGAGGTCGAGATCGCCTTCCGCCCGGCGCGCGTGCTGATGCAGGATTTTACGGGCGTCCCCGCCGTCGTCGATCTCGCGGCGATGCGCGACGCCTTCGTCGCGCTCGGCGGCGACCCGCAGAAGATCAATCCGCTTGCCCCGGTCGATCTTGTCGTCGACCATTCGGTCATCGTCGACCAGTTCGGCACGCCGCGGGCGCTCAAGGCAAATGTCGATCTGGAATATCAGCGCAACGGCGAGCGCTACCGCTTCCTGAAGTGGGGCCAGGAGGCTTTTGAAAACTTCCGCGTCGTGCCGCCGGGCGCGGGCATCTGCCACCAGGTCAATCTCGAGTTTCTGGCGCAGACCGTCTGGACGAAGAAAGAGAAGATCAAGCACAAGGGCAAAAGCCAGACGATCGATCTCGCCTATCCCGACACGCTCGTCGGCACCGACTCGCATACGACCATGGTCAACGGTTTGGCCGTGCTCGGCTGGGGCGTCGGCGGCATCGAGGCCGAGGCCGCCATGCTCGGCCAGCCGCTGTCGATGCTCGCGCCCGAGGTCATCGGCTTCAGGCTCGAGGGCGAGCCGCGCGAGGGCGTCACCGCGACCGATCTCGTGCTGACCGTCACGCAAATGCTGCGCAAAAAAGGCGTTGTCGGCAAATTCGTCGAATTCTTCGGGCCGGGCGTCGCGCGTCTCTCGCTCGCCGATCGCGCCACGATCGCCAATATGGCGCCTGAATATGGGGCGACCTGCGGCTTCTTCCCGATCGACGAGGAGACGCTGGCCTATCTCCACGCCTCCGGGCGCGGCGGCCCGCGAGTCGCGCTCGTCGAGGCCTACGCCAAGGCGCAGGGGCTCTTGCGCACGAAGCGGTCGCCGGACCCTGAATTCACCGACACGATCGAGCTCGACCTCGAAAGCGTCGCGCCTTCGCTCGCCGGTCCCAAGCGTCCCGAGGGGCGCGTCGCGCTTCAGGACATGAAGTCGACTTTCGAGACGGCGCTCGCCTCAGAATACAGAAAGTCCGATGGCGTGGGGGTCCGCGTCCCGGTCGAGGGCGAGGACTACACGCTCGGCCACGGCGATGTGGCGATCGCCGCCATCACCTCCTGCACGAACACGTCGAACCCCGGCGTGCTGATCGGCGCGGGCCTGCTCGCCCGCAATGCGCTGGAGCGCGGGCTGAAGGTCAAGCCGTGGGTGAAGACTTCGCTCGCGCCGGGCAGCCAGGTCGTCGCGCAATATCTCGAAAGATCCGGGCTGCAGAAGTCGCTCGACAAGCTCGGCTTCAACCTCGTGGGCTTCGGCTGCACGACCTGCATCGGCAATTCCGGCCCGCTGCCGGCGCCCGTCTCCAAGACTGTGCAGGCGAAGGACCTCGTGGTCGCGTCGGTGCTGTCGGGCAACCGCAATTTCGAGGGGCGTGTGAACCCGGACGTGCAGGCGAACTATCTCGCCTCCCCTCCCCTCGTCGTCGCCTTCGCGCTCGCGGGCACAGCGGCGATCGATCTGACCACCGAACCGCTCGGCGCCGACAAGAAGGGTGACGCCGTATATCTGCGCGACATCTGGCCGAGCAATGACGAGATCGACGCCGTTATAGAGAAAAACGTGACGCGCAAGATGTTTCGCGACACCTATGCGACGGTCTTCGACGGCGACGCGCATTGGCGCAAGATCAAGCTGCCGAAGGGCGAGACCTATGGCTGGGACGCGCAGTCGACCTATGTGCGCAATCCGCCCTATTTCGAGGGGCTGACGAAAGAGCCGACGCCCGTCGCCGACATCGTCGACGCGCGAATCCTGGCGCTCTTCGGCGACAAGATCACGACCGACCACATCTCGCCCGCGGGCTCGATCAAACCCGCCTCGCCCGCCGGCCGCTGGCTGCAGGAACAGGGCGTCGAGCCCAAGGACTTCAACCAGTACGGCACGCGCCGCGGCAATCACGAAGTCATGATGCGCGGGACATTCGCCAATATCCGCATCAAAAACCACATCCTCAAGGATGAGGCCGGCAACGTCCCGGAAGGCGGCGACACCAGGCATTTCCCCGGCGGCGAGCTGCTGTCGATCTACGACGCCGCAATGAAATACAAGGAGGAAGGGTCGCCGCTCGTGGTGTTTGCCGGCGCCGAATATGGCAACGGCTCCTCCCGCGACTGGGCCGCGAAAGGAACAGCGCTGCTCGGCGTGCGTGCGGTGATCGCCGTAAGCTTCGAGCGGATCCACCGCTCGAACCTCGTCGGCATGGGCGTGCTGCCGCTGACGTTTGAACCCGGCGCGAGCTGGGCGTCGCTCGGGCTGACCGGCGCCGAGCGGGTGACGATTGAGGGTCTTGGGCCGACGCTGGCGCCGCGCCAGACGCTCATCGCGAAGATTGTCTACGCCGACGGCGCGGTGAAGGAGGTCCCGCTGCTCGCGCGCATCGATACGCTGGACGAGCTGGAGTATTTCAGGAACGGGGGGATCTTGCCCTTTGTGCTGCGGGGGTTGTTGGGGTAAGCCGCCATCCCTCACATTATCCGGCCAGTTCTAACGATGCTCATAAATCCACTTGTTGCGCGCCAGAATCCGCTCCCTTCCAAGCGCGCGGATCGCCAGGTCGCGCAAGAGGTCGAGCGGCGCGCCGGCGTGATCATAGAACGCCTGGCGTCGAGAGGCGTGCTGCACCCGCGTCGCGCGGGCGAGCCGCGCCTGCTCATAGGCCCGGAACGCATCGCCCGGCGCCGCGCCCGTCGCCAGCGCCCGGCCCAGAGCCTCGGCGTCTTCGATCGCCTGCGCCGCGCCCTGCGCGAGGAAGGGCAGCATCGGATGCGCGGCGTCCCCGAGCAGCGTGACGGCGCCGCGGGACCAATGGTTGAGCGGCGGACGCCCATAGAGCGGCCAGCGCCGCCAGCTCGGTCCCGCCTCGATCAGCTCGCGCAGCGGCGGCGCCGGTCGGGTCTCCAGCTGGCCCGCGACCTCGGCGCCCGAGAGCGTCGGCGGTCCTTCGGGCGCGATGCGTCCGCCGTCCTCCACGACGACTACGGCGTTGATGATCGAGGCGTCGCGCAGCGGATAATGCACGACATGCCCGCGCCGCCCGAGCCACAGGAAAACCTCGCGTTCGCGCAGCTCGGCCGGAGCTTCCGTCGGGTCGATGAGCGCCCGCCAGGCGGTATGGCCGGAATAGGCGGGCGCGTCGGCCTTGTCGGCGATGAGAGTCGAGCGCACCGAGGAGCGCACCCCGTCGGCGCCGACAAGTCCCGCCGCCTCCATGTCCTCGAAGCCGCTCGCGCCCTGGACGCGAAGATATACTGCGCCTTCGGCCTCCTCGAAGTCGCCGACCCGCGCATTGGCTCGAATGTCGAGCGCTTCGGTTCTCTCTGCCGCGGCGAGCAGCAGTCCCTGCAGATCGGCGCGATGGAACAGCCGGAAGGGCGCACCCCAGCGCTCTTCCGCTCCGCCAAGATCGATGCGCGCGAGGGTCGCGCCGTCTCGCGCGCGCAAAATGTTGATCGCCTCTGGGCGCAGCGCCGCCCTCTCAAGATCGGGGCCGAGCCCCAGGCTCTGCAGGATGCGCCCGGCGTTCGGAGCGATCTGCAGTCCGGCGCCGACCTCTTCTATCTTGGCCGCGCGCTCCAGCACGGCGACGCGGCGTCCGGCCCGCGCGACGCAGAGGGCCGCCGCGAGGCCGCCGATCCGGGCGCCGGAGATGACGATCGGCTCTGCGGCCTGGCTCA
>Ga0187782_10002382_pt1 | contig 13843 bp, 16 predicted proteins | sample 0715_SJ02_MP15_2_FD_132454 | JGI IMG/M metagenome (GOLD analysis project Ga0187782, IMG submission 132454) | Tropical peat soil microbial communities from peatlands in Department of Meta, Colombia - 0715_SJ02_MP15_20_MG | ecosystem: Environmental > Terrestrial > Soil > Wetlands > Peat | place...
GGGAGTGACCGGCCATGGCGATCGACTTCGAGTTCAGTGCCGACCAGGAGGCGTTCCGGTCGGCCGTCCGTGCGTTCCTCGCCAAAGAGGTCGCCCCGATCGTCGCCGAGATGGACGAGAAGGAAGAGTTTCCGCGCGCCAGCGTCCGGCGGATGCAGGAAGAAGGCTACTTCGGGATCCCGATCCCCGAGGAGTACGGAGGGCTTGGACTCGGAAAGGTCGGCTATTGCCTCTTCCTCGAGGAGCTCGGGAAGATCGACGCGTCCCACGGCACGATCGTCGGTGCCCACACCTCGCTCGGGACGACCCCGCTCCTCTACTACGGGACCGAGGAGCAGAAGCAGCGCTGGCTCGCACCGGCGGCGAAGGGGGAGAAGTTGCTCGCGTTCAGCCTCACCGAGCCCGGCTCGGGAAGCGACTCGGGCGCGGTCCACACGGTCGCCGAGAAGGACGGCAACGACTGGGTGATCACCGGGAACAAGATCTACGTCTCGAACGGCCGCGAAGCGGACACGATCATCCTGCTCGCGGGGAACGACGTGAAGCTCGGACCGAACGGAGGCGTTACCGCGTTCATCATCGACTCGAACCTCCCCGGGTTCACCGTCGGCCGCTGCGAGAAGAAGATGGGGCTCCACGGTACGTCGACCGCCGAGCTCGTCTTCGACCACGTTCGGGTCGGCCCCGAACGGGTCCTCGGAGAGGTCGGTAAGGGATTCCACGTCGCGATGACCGCGCTCGACGTCGGCCGGGTCTCCCTTGGGGCGGGGGCGCTCGGCGGGATGCAGGCGGCGTGCCACCAGGCGACCGAGTTCGCGAAGAACCGTACCCAGTTCGGCCTCCCGATCAGTGAGTACGAGGCGATCCAGTTCAAGCTCGCCGACATGGCGATGAAGATTCACGCGCTCCGCTTCATGGTCTACCACGCGGCGGCGCACCAGGACCGGATGGGCACCGACCCGAAGTCATGGGGACGGCTCGAGCGCGTCGGAAAGACTCGCGAATCCGCGATCGTGAAGTGTCTCGGGTCCGAGTGGGCGAGCGAGGTCATCGACGAGGCGCTCCAGATCCACGGCGGGCTCGGCTACATCCGTGGGACCCCGATCGAGCGAGCGTACCGCGACGCGCGGATCGCCGAGATCTACGAGGGCACGAACGAGATCCAACGGCTCGTCATCTCGCGGGACCTTCTGGCGCGAGGGCTCTAGGTTCCGTCACTTCGCGGGCGGAGCGGCGGGGGCCGCGAGTCCCGCGGCCTCTTCCCGGAGCACACGGCGGAGGATCTTCTGGACCCCGCTGCGCGGGAGCTGGTCACGGAACTCGACCCGGCTCGGTGCCTTGAAGTGCGCGATCCGTTCGCGGACGAAGGCGATGAGCTCGGGACCCGTGACGCTCGCCCCGGGCTTCTTCACGACGAACGCGACGACCGTCTCGCCCCGCTCGGGGTCCGGGCCCCCGACCACGGCGACGTCCGCGACCGCGGGGTGCTGGAAGAGGACCTCCTCGACCTCGCGCGGATAGACCTTCATCCCCCCGACGTTGACCATGTCCTTCTTTCGGTCGACGATGTAGGCGAACCCGTCCGCGTCGATCCGCGCGACGTCGCCCGTGCGGAACCATCCGTCCGCGAGGACGGCCGACGTCTCCTCGGGCTGGTGGTAGTAGCCCAGCATCACCTGCGGGCCTCGAACGGACAGCTCCCCGGGCTCGTCGACCCCGAGGACCTTCGTTCCGGTTTCGAGGTCGACGACCCGTTGGTCGGTGTCGGGGAGGGGAACCCCGATCGAACCGACCTTCCGCTCGCCCGTCAGCGGGTTGACGTGCGTCACCGGCGACGTCTCCGAGAGACCGTACCCCTCCACCAGGGTCGCCCCGGTCAGCTCCTCGAACCTGCGCTGGACCTCGACCGGGAGCGGCGCCGACCCGCTGAGGCAGTACTGGATCGAACCGACCTTGTACTTCGCGAGGTCCGGCTGACGGGTGAAGGCGAGGTAGAGCGCCGGTACGCCCGGGAACTGGGTCGGTTGGTAGCGGTCGATGAGCTTCAGGAGCTCGCGGATCTCCGGGCGCGTCTGCAGGACGACCGTGCCTCCGACCGCGAATCCCATCAGGAGAACGACCGTGAGCCCGTAGATGTGGAAGAGCGGGATCGCGCCCATCACGACCTCGTTGCCGGCCACGAGTCGGACGTTCCACGTGTTGCTCTGCACCACGTTCGCGACGAGGTTCCGGTGCGTGAGCATCGCGGCCTTCGGTCGTCCCGTCGTCCCGCCGGTGTACTGAAGCACCGCGACCGTGGTCCGGGGGTCGGACTTCGCGATCGGTACCGAGCCGGGTGCGGCGACCGCCGCCTTCCACGGCCGGACCCAGGGGTCCTTGGGGAACTCCGTCGGGTGCTTCTGCTTCCGCAGGACGCTGTTGACGAAGGGACGTAGGTACCACGGGTAGAACTCGCGCAGCCGAGCGACGAACACGGTGGGGACCGGGTACTCTCCCCGGGCCTTCGAGATGTTCGGATAGAGGATCTCGAGGGTCACGAGAGCCTTCGGGGCGGCGTCCTTGAGGAGGCGGGCGAGGTCCTGCCCGAGATAGAGGGGGCTCACCTGGACGACGGTCGCGCCCAATCGGAGGACCGCGAAGAAGGCGATCGGATACGCCGGACAGTTGGGCATGTAGAGCGCGACCCGGTCCCCCGGTCCGACGCCTTCCCGCCGAAGCGCGGCCGCGAACCGCTCGCTCTCCTCCCAGAGGCGAGTGTAGGTCCACTTCGACCCGTAGTAGATGAGGGCCGTGCGGTCCGGATACCGTCGAACGCTCTGCTCGATGAATTCCGGGAGCAGTAGGTCCGGGATCTCGACGTGCCGGGGGACGCTCGGCGGGTAGCGGCGATACCAGACGCGGTCGTCGCTCGCGGTGCCGGGCGCGCCCATGCAGCTACTCTATCCGGACCCCGTGGCCCCGGGGTCCTTAGCGAACTGGACTCCCGGTTTATAGCTGGATACGTAGCGGACCCGGTCCCCGATCGCGATCTCGTTGTCGGCCCGCACGGTCGGCATCCATCCGGTGATCCGGCCCCCGCCGTCGAGTTCGACGACGACGTACGCGTACGGGGCGTCGTTCAGGAACTCGTCCCCCGGGACGTGGAGGATGGTGCACGCGATGACCTTGCCGCGCTGGGAGAGCTCCATCTCTTCGAGCGGGCGGTGGCCGCACCGCGAGCAGGCGAGCCCCCAGGTCGCGGTGACGAGCCCGCAGCCTCCGCAGCGGAAGCCACGGAGCCGCCCTCCCTCCTCGTACCCCTTCACGAATTCGTCGACGGTGTGCGGTGCGCTCGGAAGCGATCCGGTTGCGGTCATCGTCCTACCTGCGGGAGAAGATGTGGACGGAGCAGGAGCCCCCCGTCGCCCCCACATTGTGAGCGAGCGCGGTCTCGGACCGAGGGACCTCGCGACCTTTCGCGAGCCCGTTCATCTGTTCGAAGACCTCGACAACCTGGCTCGCCCCGGTGGCGCTCACCGGATGGCCCTTCGCCTTGAGACCCCCCGACGAGTTCACCGGGAGCTTTCCGTCCCGCACGGTCAGCCCGTCCAGCTCGGCCTGGCCCCCGGTCCCCTTGGGGAAGAACCCGAGGTCCTCGAGCGCCAGCACCTCCGCGATCGTGAAACAATCGTGGACTTCGAGGAAATCGATGTCCTTCGGCCCGAGACCGGCCTGACGGAACGCCTTCTCGGCGGCGAAACGGGTAGCCGGGAGTCCGAGGAGGTCCGACCGGTCCTGCATGTCGGTCACGGAGCCGGCCCGCGCCGACGCCCGGATGACCACGGGCTCGGTCACGGGGGACTTCACGAACTCCTTGGCCGCCACGACCACCGCGGCCGCCCCGTCGGAGAACGGGCAACAATCGTAGAGGCGGAGAGGTGACGCAATCATGGGCGAAGAGAGGTACGTCTCCATCGAGAGCTCCTTCTGGAAGTGGGCGTGGGGGTTCTTCGCGGCATTCGCGTGGTTCTTGATCGCGACCGTGCCGAACATCTCCGGACGGGTCGGAAACGCCTGCTGGTAGGCGTTCGCGAGGGTCGCGTAGAGCCCGGGGAACGTCGCTCCGTTCTTGGTCTCGAACGGAAAGTCCGCCGCGATCGCGAAGTAGCTCGTGGCGGCGAGGGTGTCGAGGTGCGAGAGCTTCTCGACGCCGACCACGAGCGCCGCGTCCGCGAACCCGCCCGCAACGTGGACGAACGCCTCGTGCAGCGCGGCGCTCGAAGAGGAACAGGCCGATTCGCACGTCACGGACGGCACCTCCGGAATCCCGAGGCCGTTGTTGATGAGCGGGCCGACGTGCGCTTGGTGCTCGGAGATGCCAAAGCAGTTCGAGACGAAGGTGTAGCCGATGTCCTTCGGTTCGAGGCCCGACATCTGGATCGCCTCCATCGCCACTCGGGTCGCGGCCTCTCGGGAGCTCTCTTTCATCTTACCGAAGCGGTTCGAGGCCGCTCCGATGACCCACGTCTCGCGCATGGAATTCAGTGACGATACTAGCACGGGAGGCGCCTTAACCTAACCGGCCCGAGGGCCCCCTGCCGGGACGGACTCCATGGCCGGAAGGTCGAGAAGGGCTCGAAGCCTCTCGAACGCCACTTCGGCGAGACGCGTGTCCCGAGTCTTGAAGAGCAGCCGTCCCGCCCGGCTGATCGTCACTTCGGCCCCGAGCGTGGCGATGAGCATGACCCGAGCGTCGACGACCGGAATCCCTTCCTTCTCGAGGGCCGCCCGGACGATTCGCAGGTCGAGCGGATGGGGCGGCTCGGGGATCGCCTCGTAGCCTCCGTTGTTGGAGCAGAGGCGTAGGCGATGGTACATAGCAAGGGCCGAGATCCGCCCACCGGCAGATAGCGATTCTCACGACCGGGCTGGCGCGAGGAAGCCGGCTATTGCATCGGCGCGCCGCATTTGGCGCAGAACTGCGCCGTGGCAACGTTCGGGGACCCGCACGAGGAGCAGAACCGTTGTGCGCCGCCCGGGGCCGCAGGAGAGGGAGTCGGCGACGCCCACGGGGTCGACCCCATCGGAGGGTTTCCGGGCGACCCGTACCTCGGGGCGCCGTACAGTGGCCCTACCGCGACAGGAGGATTCCACGTGAGCGCCATGATCCCGCCGACCAAGCCGAGGATCAGTCCGATAAAGAGACCGCCACCTCCGACGAAGCTGACGAGGGAGAAGAGCAGGATCATCACGCCCCATCCTTTTCTAGACTCTGGACGGGACTTGAGTTGGAACGCCCCGACCACGACGATGATGCCCGCGACCAGACCGACGGTTGCGAGTATGGCCAGGAGCCCGCTCGCCCCCGGAACGAGGGCATTGATCTTGGAGCTATAGACCACCGCCTCGACCGCTTCGAGGAGCGCATAGAGGACGATCAGGATGCCCCCGATGAGAGAGAGCAGGTAGGCGGTCCGGGGGTACCCCGAACTGGCGGACGTGGCGTACACCGTCCCCCGGACTGCCTCGCCGGATATATCAACCGTTCCTGAGGACAAACGGGCACGGATCCCGGCGGGACGGTCGCTCTAGAGGATGATCGCTTTGCGCACGCAGTCGTCGATCATCTCGTCGACGTCGATCCTCTGCTCTTCCTGGAGGATCTGAACCAGGTTCGACCGGGTGGCGGGGCGGTCCGGGACCGCCTGACAGCAGACCCCCGGCCTCGTCGAGATCTCGTAGGTGCCGATCGACTTCGCGACCGCCTCGATCTCGAGCTTGTCGAATCCGATGAGCGGGCGAACCACGGGGAGCCCAACGGCCGCCGTGGCGGTACGCATGTTCGAGAGGGTCTGGGACGCCACCTGCCCGAGCGCCTCACCGGTCGCGAGAAACGTTGCCCCCTCACGGCTCGCGATCTTCTCCGCCGAGCGCCACATGAACCGGCGGCACAGGACACAGCCGACGTGGCGGTCGGTCGACCGCATGAGGGTGATCTGCGTCGGACCGTGGGGGAGAACGTACATCGGAATCGGCTGCCCGAAGCGCTCCCTTAGGACTCCGAGGTGGTCCACCACCTTCGAGAGCGGGGAGTCGTCGGTGAACGGTCGGTTGTCCATGTGGACGGCGACCATCTCGTGGCCTTGACGGAGCAGATAATGGAGGGCCACCGGAGAATCGATGCCTCCGCTCATCAGCATCACGCCTCGCGCCATCGTCTCGTTCCACGGTCCCGCATTATTTAGGGGTGCCGGCGAGCGGGCGATCCGCCCGCGAGCGGTAAATAGCGCTCCCGGGTCCTTTCGCCGATGCCCGGGGAAGCGGCGGCGCCTCCGACGGACCTGCGCTGCCGCGTGGAGGGCAGCGGACCCGCCATCCTGCTCCTTCACGGGATTGGGGGCAATCACACCGTCTGGAACGACATCATCCCGGCCCTCGCGAAGGAGTTCCTGGTGCTCGCTCCCGACCTTCGCGGCCATGGCCGAACCGAGGCCCCCTCCAACTCGACGTTCACGTTCGCCGAGATGCTGGGGGACGCCCTCCACCTTCTCGACGAACAAGGGGTCGCCACGGCCCACTGGGTCGGTCTGAGCGGAGGCGCCCTCCTCGCCCTACGGGCGACCCTCGAGTGCCCGGACCGGGTCCGCAGCCTGACGATGGTCAGCGGTGCCGCCTACACCGACGCGCACACTCGCGCGATCGCGGAGCGCTGGTCGGAGACGTACGCGAAGGAAGGTCCGGACCGCTTCGCGCTCCGACTTCTCAAGGACCTCTACTACCCGGACTGGATCGAGGCGAATCTCGACTTTGCGGACGCGCTCCGTGAGCAGGTCAAGCATCAAGACTTCACCCCTGCCGTCCGTTGGGCGAAGGCGATGGCGACGTTCGACGAGCGCAGTCGCATCGCCTCGGTGGGGCGACCGACCTTGATCGTCCAGGCGATGGACGACCAGGTGATCGACGCGTCCCACGGGCGGATCCTTCGGCAATCGATCCCGGGCGCGCAGATCCGTATCCTGGCCGAAACCGGCCACGTCGTGCCGGTCGAACGTCCGAAGGAGCTTCTCGAAGCGATTGGGGCGTTCGTGCACGCGACCGAGGCCGCGAAGGCCCCGACCGTCACCGTAGAATGAGCCGGACGCACGAGAGCTTATGACCTCCGGGCCGAATCCCGGACCAATGGCCGCTTCCGTGCCGTCCGACCTTGCGGCCCGCCTCACTCAGATCGAACGCGAGCTTCGCGACCTCCACGCTCGTGTGGTCGCTCTCGAACGGATGCTCGGCGCGGGAGAACTCCACCCCCAGGACCAGTCGACCGTGCAGAAGAAAGTCACGTACGACTGGCAGACATGACCCCGTCCGACCCGCATCCCTCGCCTCCCGGCAACGCTCCGACCCGCCTCGAAGACCTCCTTTCACGCTTCCCGGTCCTCGCCCCCCCGGTATCGACCGCCGGCGCGGCGGTCGTGATCGTGCTTCGGCCGGGGCTCTCCGAGGTCGAGACGTTGCTGATCGAGCGGACCGAGCGAGCCGAGGACCCCGCTTCGGGACAGGTCGCGTTTCCCGGAGGTCACGTCGCGGACGGCGACGGCTCGCTCGCCGAGACGGCGGCCCGAGAGCTCGAAGAGGAGGTCGGACTCGACCGCTCCGATTTCGAGGGGGACCTACGGTACGTCAGCACCCAGCTCGCGGTGCGTTTCGACCTCAAAGTGGGGGTCTTCGCGACGGCGTTGGGGCCGAACGCGAAACTTCCGACGGCACGGAGTTCTGCCGAGGTGGCCCATGTCTTCTGGATGCCCCGTTCGGCGCTCGGCGTCTCCCGCCCCATCGTTCGGGAGACGAGCGTCGGAACGGCCGAGGTCCGAGCGACGGTCTACGAGGGTCACGTGCTCTGGGGATTCACCCGACGGCTCCTCTGCGACTTCTTCGGAGTCGCCAACGACGACGAGCTGATCGGTCCGGTCTTCGCCCCGCACCCTCGCGACAACCGCTAGCCCGGACCACGCGCCGCCCGGTCGTCCGGCGTCACCGGGCGGACTCCCCTCGGACCGGGAGATTCGAAAGCCCATTCCTTTATATAGTGGTTTAAATACTCACGCCCGCGGGGATTCCTTTGGTTAAGATTCGCATCGAGAACGTCGTCGCCTCGACCTCTCTCGGGGACGAGCTCGACCTGCAGTCGATCGCCCTCGGGCTCGACGGGGCAGAGTATGAGCCCGAACAGTTCCCCGGGCTCATCTACCGATTGAAGCAGCCCAAGACGGCGATCCTTCTCTTCCGCTCGGGCAAGGTCGTCTGCACCGGTGCGAAGAGCATGCACGAGGTGGAGGAGTCGATCCAGACGGTCGCCCAGCAGATCAAGAAGGGCGGTCAGAAGATCAACATGCACCCGAAGATCGAGGTCCAGAACATCGTCGCGAGCTCGGACCTCGAAAGCGAGATCAACCTCAACGCCATCGCCGTCACCCTCGGGCTCGACCGGGTCGAGTACGAGCCGGAGCAATTCCCCGGGCTCGTCTGCCGCATCGATGAGCCGCGCGTGGTGGTCCTCCTGTTCGGAAGCGGGAAGCTCGTCTGCACCGGGGCTCGCAAACCCTCGGACGTCGAGGTCGCCGTCAAGAAGATCACGAAGGAGCTCCAGGGCGCGGGTCTCCTTCGCTGAGCTACGCCTCGAGCGCCGGGATGCCGCTTCCCCGGGGCTTACCGGTGGTCGACCACCATTGCCATCTCTCGCCCATGGGCGACGGAGTGCGCGCGGCGGAGCGATTCCGCGCGGCCGGGGGAACGCACCTCTTCCTCGCCACGCAGAACTACGACCCAGCGGTCCCGCTCTCGCTCGAGAGCTACGCTCGGCAGTTCGAGGTGACGACCGGCCTCGCCGAGAAGGTGCTCGAGGAGGTCGGCGCGCGGGCCTACCCCGTTCTCGCCCCGTACCCGGTGGACCTGGTCACCGCCTGCACGGAGCTCGGACCCTCCGCCGCGGTCGAGCTCCACTGCGCGGCGCTCGACCTCGCCGGTCGGTGGGTTCGGGAGAAGAAGGCGGTGGCCCTAGGAGAGGTGGGGCGTCCTCACTTTCCGGTCTCCGAAGAGGTCCTCCACGCGTCGGAGACCGTGTTTCGACACGCGCTCGAGGTCGCGCGCGACTCCGCGTGCCCGGTGGTCGTCCACTCGGCGGACCTCACGGTCGAAGGGCTCCATGAACTCGCGGAGGGCGCGCGTCGGGCCGGCGTCCCCCCGGAACGGGTCGTGAAGCATTATGCGAGGAACCGCGTGGCGCCCGGAACCTCGGGCGGCGTCGTCCCTTCGTACCTCGCGCGACGCGATTTGGTCCGGGAGGTGGCGCGCGACCCGGGACCGTGGTTCCTCGAGACCGACTACCTGGACGACCCAAAACGCCCCGGAGCCGTTTTGGACCTCGCCACGGTCCCCCGTCGGGCGGCGGCGATCGCCGACGACCCCAACCTCAAGAGCGACCTATTGTGGGGTCCGTTCGTGGAGTCGGTGGAGCGGGTCTACGGATGGCGACCCGAGGTCGGACCACGGGGGGCCGTGTGACCCGAGGGCCCCGCGGCACGCTCGTAGCCCTCGAGGGCATTGACGGGGTCGGCAAATCGACGCTCCTACGAGCGCTCGCGCGCGCATTGCGTCGCCGCGGTCTCTCGGTAGGGGTTCGCCGTGAACCGTCCGACCCGAGGCTCGGGGCACTCGCGCAGTCGGCGGCGGCCGAGGATTCGTGGACCGGAGCGGTCTACTTCACGGTCGACCGGCACCTTGCTGCACCCGACCTCGAACGGGCCCTTCGCCGGTACGACGTCGTTCTGCAGGACCGCTCGTTCTATTCCACCCTGGCATACCAAGGGAGCGCCCTCCCTCTCCGCGACCGTCGCCGGCTCGAACAGCTCCAACGGTCGGCGACCCGACCGCCGGATCGGGTCCTCCTTCTCGACCTCGCCCCGAGGGAAGCGCTTCGGCGGCTCGGTGCTCGCGCGGCGCGCCGCGGACCTCTCGAACGGCTGGAGAACCTCCGCCGGGTCGCGGGGGCCTATCGAGCCCTGGCCCGCGCGCGTCACTGGGAGGTCCTGAACGCCGGAGCACCGACCGCGGTGCTGGTTCGTGAAGTGCTGAGCCGCACGAACCTTTCTCCGCGAACGCCTCGAGCGCGTCCCCGCCGACGGCGAAGATGATAAGCCCGGCCCCGGTCCCCCCGTTCTAGCGGTGACCGTCGTGCCCCCCATCCTGGTTCGGGAAGAGACCCTCGACCCGTCGTACCTCCCGGCCCGCCTCGTTCACCGAGATGCCGAGACCGACCTCCTTCGTCGTCGTTATCGGGACTCCCTCTCGAAGGGGATTCCGTATCACTTGCTATTGACCGGAGGGGTTGGAAGTGGGAAGACCGCGATCGTTCGTCGGCTGGCGTCCGACCTCGAACGCGGCGGTCGTCTCGGAGCGTTCCCGGTGAAATCGGCGTACGTCAACTGCTGGAGGAGGGCGAGCGACCGAACGGTCATGCTGGACCTTCTCCGAAGCGTTCAGGTCTCCCTCCCCGACCGAGGGTATTCCCTCTCGGAGATGCTGGACGTCTTCGAACAAGGTGTGCGAAAGAACCCGTCGCACCTCCTGGTGCTCCTGGACGAGGCGTCCAGCCTCGTCCGGCAGGAGACGAAGCTTGTCTACCTCCTCTCGCGCTCCCGAGAGGTCGAGCTCGGGTCGATCTCCCTCATCCTGGTGGCGGTCGAGGACCTCTTTCCCTTCCTCGACCCTGCGAGCCGTTCGAGCTTCGGGGTCACCCACCGACTCTCGCTGGCGCCGTACGACCGCGCTGCGCTCACGGATATCCTCGCCTCGCGGGCCGAACTGGCGTTCCGCCCGGGCAGCGTGGACCGGGACGTCCTCGACCAGATCGCCCGGATCGCGACGCCGAACGGGGACGCCCGATTTGCCCTCGAGATCCTCTCGGGTGCGGCCCACGCCGCGGAAGAGGCAGGGTCCGCTTCGGTCGAAGCGGAGCACGTGCGCCGTGCGAAGGGCTCGCTCCTCCCGACGTTGTCGGAGACCCAGCTCGAGTCGCTTTCGACCCACGAACTGGGGGTCCTCTTGGCGCTCTCGCGAACCCTGAAGCGACGCGGCGCTTCGGTCGCGAGCCAGAAGCTGCGCACGGCCCACTCGGCCCTCCTCGAGGAGCTCGGGGCTCCGCCGATGAGCCGGACGACGTTCTGGAGGACGCTGAAGGAGCTCGAGCGCGACGGTCTCGTGGCGCTCGAGAGCGGGTCTACCGGGGAATCGAACAGCGTTTCGATGGACGAGGTCCCGGTGAGTTTCCTCACCACGCTCCTCGAGGAACGGCTCGGTCGCAGTCGGCCGAGGAAAGCCTAAAGGGGTCGCACGGGTCGGACGGCCGTGGCGAGTTCGTCGACGACCACCTCGCGGACCGCCCGGCTTCCCGAATGGATCCGGGTTCTTCCCCCCCGGGGCGCGGCGTACCCGGAAGTGCGCGGTATCCTCGGTGAACTGGGTCTCGACACGGTCTGTCGGGAGGCCCGCTGCCCGAACCTTCCGGAGTGCTGGTCGGCCGGGTCCGCGACCCTGATGCTCCTCGGCACCGACTGTACGCGCCGGTGCACGTTCTGCGCGGTCACGACCCATTGGCCGCGCGGAGTAGTGGACCGGACCGAGCCCGCTCGGGTCGCCGAGGCCGTGCGCCGTTGGGGACTGCGCTACGTGGTCCTCACGCAGGTCTGTCGGGACGACCTCGACGACGGCGGTGCGAGCGTGCTCGCCGAGACCGTCGAGAGGATCCGCCGCGAGTCGCCGGACACCCTGGTGGAGCTCCTCATCGGAGACCTGAAGGGCGACGAGGAGTCCCTCCGCGCCCTCCTCGAGACCCCTCCCGACGTCCTCGCCCACAACCTCGAGACCGTCCGCTCGCTGAGCGCCGAGGTCCGGGACCGCCGGGCCGACTACGACCAATCGCTTCGAGTTCTCCGAGCGGCTCGCCGGCTCGGGGCCGCGAATCTCGTGACGAAGAGTTCGGTGATGCTCGGCCTCGGCGAAACCGAAGGAGAGCTCGAGAGCGCGTTGCGCGACCTGCGCTCGGCCGAGGTCGACCTCCTGACGCTGGGACAGTACCTACGCCCCACTCTCGCCCACCGGCCAGTAGCTCGGTTCGTTCCGCCCGAGGAATTCTCGCGGTGGCAGGCGACCGCGCTCTCCCTCGGCTTCCTCGGCGCGGCGTGCGGACCGCTCGTCCGCAGCTCCTACCGGGCCGAGGAGCTCTACCGGGGCGCCCGAGCCGCCCGCGGAGGGTAGACGATGGCGAAGAAGGTCCGGCGCAAGCTCGAGGAGGAGGAGGCCGCGGCCTTCGAGTTCCCCGTCTTCGACGAATCGGCCTTCGTGAGCAAGGAGTTCGAGATGACCTTCGCGCTGGGCCTCGCGGGCATCTTAGCGGTGGTCCTCGGTGTCATCAGTTGGGCGATGAGCGTCGCCGGCCTCAACGGCTGGGTCCCTTTTTCGATCGGTCTCGTGTTGATCGCCGTGAGTCCGCTCGTGATCCGCCGCCTGCGCACCCGTTCGTCCCTCTATACCAAGGGAGACTGGGCGGGGCTGCTGGCCCTCGAGTTCTTCACGTGGCTCGCGATCTGGTTCGTCCTGCTGAACCTGTCGCCGCACGCGTTCTAGGTCACGGTCGATCGAGCCACGGGAGCCGTTTCGCGAGGAGCTCCTGGAGCGCGTGCCGCAGCGCGGAGGTCTCCGTCGCGTCGGCCAGGGTGTGCACTTCCTCCCGTCGCCCGTCCTTCGGAGTGAGGTCCTTGCCGAGCGAGAGTCGCGGGAATGCCGCGCGGAGCACGGCCTCCGCGTCTCGCTCCGGGCGGTGAGTATCGACTCCCAGGCTTCCGTCGGGCCGGACGTAGGGTCCCTGGAGCACCTGGTCGCTCTTCGGTCCCCACTTCGCCAGGAAGTGACCGGTACGGTCGATACCCGCGGGCGGTCCGTCCTGGACCCGGACGAGCGGGCGCCGTGGGTGCGAAACTTCCACCAAGATCACGACCGACTCCGGGTCCGCCGCGCTCGCCTCGCCGACGACCGTGAAATCCGAACGGGCGAGCTCGTCGGCGACCGCGCGGGCCGCCTTACGCACCTGAGGGTAGAGCGTGTCGTCGACGAGGTCCGGTCGGGGAAGGACGGCGACGGTCACGTGCGTCCCCCGCGCCTGCACCCGCGCGACGGCCGCCTCTTTGGTGATCGGCGGGCGGTCCCTGAGCTCGAAGAAGCGAGCCGTCGGCGCGTCGAGATAGGCTCCGGCGGAAAGGATCACGAGTCCGAGGTTTCGCCGCGAAAGGGCGCTCGCGACGTTTCGGTGCGGGTCGACGGGGTCCGCGAGGACCAACGCGACGTCGGCGGGCAATCGCGGAGGCTCCTGACCGGCTTCGGTGAGCCGGACCGGAACGCGCCAATCCCGGGCCGCGGCCAGGAACCGTCGCAAGGAACCGAACCGGATCACGAGGAGCTCCACAAGGTATCCGGAGAAACCCTCGGTCCGAGCCTCGGACCCGTACACTCCGAGAGACCGCAGGTACTGTTTCGTGAGACGGACCTCCCGGACAAGCTCCGGGGTCTCACGTGCGGAGAGAAACTCCTGGTGGAACGGAGTCCGGTCGACCGGCGAGAGTGGGCGGGACGGGTCGGTGATGGCGAACCCCGGAACGGCGTCGACGTAGAACCCTTCGAACTTGCCTCGAAGATACGGATGCTCGGCGTACCGCGTCTCGGGCTCCGAGAGCACGGCTCGACCGAGAGCAAGCCCCTCCTCACGAAGGCGGTCTCGAGAGAGGTCCGGAGGAAAGAGGAGGAACAGGTCGATGTCCAA
>Ga0187782_10002383_pt1 | contig 13839 bp, 11 predicted proteins | sample 0715_SJ02_MP15_2_FD_132454 | JGI IMG/M metagenome (GOLD analysis project Ga0187782, IMG submission 132454) | Tropical peat soil microbial communities from peatlands in Department of Meta, Colombia - 0715_SJ02_MP15_20_MG | ecosystem: Environmental > Terrestrial > Soil > Wetlands > Peat | place...
GCCTCCCGCAATAGTTTTTCAGCCTCTGCGGGCCGGCCATCCTGGGTCAGAACAAATCCGAGAGAGTCCATGGCCCGCAGGGTATTCCGATATTCCGGACCAAACACGCGGCGGTAGCTTTCTAGGGCCTCGCGATACAATCTCGCGGCTTCCGCGTACTGCCGTTCCTCCGAGAGAATATTTGCCAGAACATCCATGGAATGCCCGGTTTCAGGATGATCCGTCCCCAAAACCCGCCTTTGAATTTCCAGCGTCTTGCGCCCCAAGTCTTCTGCTTCCGGATAACGTCCCACGGTAAGAAGCAACAAAGCCAAGTTGCCCATGCTGTTTAGCGTGTCTACGCTCTCCGGTCCCAGGACACGCCGTCGACCGTCCACGGTCTCACGGTACAACTTCTCCGCCTCCGGATAGTGGCCCTCCGAGGACAAGATCGAAGCCAGCGAATTCATCGAAGAGAGCGTGTTCGGATCGTCGGCACCGAAACTCTTGCGCTGGATCTCGAGCGTCTCGCGCTGGAGCTGCTCGGCCTCGGCAAGGTGCGACTCGAGTTGCAGGACCCACGCCAGGTCCTTGCCGGCTAGCAATGTTTCACGATCCTTTGGCCCGAACACACGTCGGCCGGTGGCGGCGGATTGCCGGAGGAGTTCTTCCGCACGCGGGTAAATCCCCAGTTCGAGGTAAACCTTGCCCATCGTGTGCTGCAGCCGGGCCTGCTCTTCAGGATCGCTTGCCAGCCCCGCGTCGATTTGACTGGAAGCCTTGTCCAAGATTTCGCGTGCGGTGACGCTGTTGCCACGCGCCTGGTTCGGGTCCGAGACCTTGAACATCTGCGTCATGAAATCCACCACCCGGCTGGAGACCGCCGCTTCCCGGTTGGCGCGAATGCTCTGCCGGATACTGATGGCGGCCGCTGCCACCAACACAACGGCAAACGCGCAGGCTGTGGCCAACGCTACGCGGTGACGCCGCGTGAATTTGCGCGCCCGGTATGCCCACGAAGGCGGAACTGCCAGCACCGGTTCGTGATTCAAATACCGTTTAATGTCGGCCGCGAATTCCGAAGCCGAGGGGTAGCGGCGCGAACGTTCTTTTTCCAGGGCCTTCAGCGCGATCGCGTCCAGCTCTCCTCGCAGTTGCCTGGCCAGCATCGCCGGCTCGGTCTTCCGCTTGAGAGCGACTTGCGTGCAAGTATTCGGGTCATCCGATCCGATCCTGGTGCTCGGCTTTGGAGGATCTTCCTCTCGCAACCTCCGCAGGAATTCCTCCAGCGCGATTTTGCGCAGCTCGATCGGCGGTGCACCCGCCAGCAGTTCATAGAGGATAATGCCCAGCGAATAGACGTCGGTGCGCGTGTCGATGTCTTCCGCGGAGGAACTGGCCTGCTCCGGGCTCATGTACTCCGGAGTTCCCACCAGCGTCCCGGCACGCGTGAACATCGTGTTATCCGTGAGTTTCTGGGTCAGCGCCTTGGCGACTCCGAAATCGATGATCTTCGCCGCCGGACGGCCGTCCACCTCCGTGACCAGGATGTTTGACGGTTTCAAGTCGCGGTGAATGATCGCTTTCTGATGAGCGTGCTGCACGCCTTCGCAGACCTGCGTAAACAAATCCAATCTTTCTTGGGTGTTGAGTTTGTGCTTATCGCAATAGTCGGTGATCGGAACACCGGCGACGTACTCCATGACAAAGTAGGGTGCGCCCTGCTGCGTGGCGCCGGCATCGAACACCCTGGCAATCGCAGGGTGATCCATAAGGGCCAAAGCCTGGCGTTCGGAGCCGAAGCGCGCGATGGCCTCGCGTGTGTCCGTCCCGGCTTTGATCAGCTTGAGAGCCACGCGGCGGCGGACGGGTTCTTTTTGTTCCGCCAGCCAAACCTCACCCATGCCGCCTTCACCAAGCCTCCGGACCAGGTGGTAAGGGCCAATGACCGTCGCAGTCGTGTCGGCGGAGTCCATGCTTTGGGTCGGGGCCACAGACTCACTCCTGCCAGCGCCGTCTCTTGAAGGGTCTTCAGAAAGCATCTTTCGGCAGGCCCCCCCTTGGCCGCCAAAACGACCAGTGCAGTATATACTTGCCGCTAAATTCCGATAGTTCTTCAAAGCCCGGGTGAACCGGGAGGGAGTTATTCAGTGCCAACGTAGATTTCACTCGCTGCTCCCTGGAAGCAAGGCGTGTGCCGACTTCGATTCCTCAATCGGCTCGGCGGGAGTTTCGTACGCTGATCAAGCCCTCAGCACCGGCCGTGTCAAACACGTCGGCCCGCCGTTGCCGTTGATGCAGATTTCGCTGCCGGGAAACGTCCGCACATCGAATCCCGCTGCACGCAAACGGTCGTTAGTTCTGCGATTCTCTTCGATCGCCAACAGCCGCTGTTCGCCCAGCGACAGCACATTGCAAGCCAGCGTGCCGCGCTCGGCATAATCAATCTCGATGAACCGGAATCCTCGCGCCGTGAGCAATTCGACCGTCTCCACCGCCAGCCAAGGCAGATCAACCAGCGCGGTCCGCTCATCCAGCAGGCTGATCAGCGACATCAGATGCAGGCAGGCGGACGGCCCCGCGCCATACGGCAAGGGCGCGGAGAGCACCGTGATTCCCCTGGCCGAGAGCAGATCGCTCATCTGCCCGATGCCCGCGGAATTTGTGCGATAGCCATGGCCGATCAGCAGCGTTGTCGAATCCAGCCACACCATGTCTCCGGCTTCCGCCGTCCCCGGAGCGACGATCTTCCCAAACGCTGGAATACCGAGCTGCAAAGCAAATGCTGAGTGGCATTCAGCTTCATCCTGCCGGCTGACTTTGCCCGGACGCAGAGCAATCAGCCCGAAATCGGTCGCGAGAGACGCATCGTGGGTGTAGACGGCATCCAGGGAAAGGCTTGCGTCCGGCGGCAATTCCACAACTTCCGCTCCTGCATTCTCGAGCTGGCGGCACAGAGCCTGATGCTGCGCCTGCGCCACGTCAAACGCGGGCGCGTGTTGAAATCCGAGCTCCCGCCACCGAGCCGAACGCGCAGCCAGGTTCCATCCCGCGGCGAAGGGCAAACACACCAGCACCCGTTGCAGCGGACCAACCATGCTGTGTCCGTTATATGCGTCGGCGAATTCAAGAGGTGAAGGCGAAGTTGTTAGTACCATGCGCCATCAATGCTACGCGTCAGAATCAATTAGCTGCGCTGCTATAATCAAAAATTGCGCTTATGAGCACGAAACGACTGATTCGCTCCACCACGGTTCTGTCGATCCGCCGCAACGGCAGCGTCGTTTTGGCCGGCGATGGACAAGTCACGCTGGGCGAGTCGGTCATCAAACATACGGCGAAGAAAATTCGCCGGCTCTACAACGACAAGATCGTCGCCGGTTTCGCCGGCTCGACCGCCGACGCCTTCACGCTGTTCAGCCGCTTCGAGGCCAAGCTTGAGCAATATCACGGCAACCTGGGCCGCGCTGCCGTCGAGTTGGCGCGCGATTGGCGCACCGATAAATTTCTTCGTCACCTGGAAGCCCTGCTGCTGGTCAGTGATAAGGAGCAGACATTTCTGCTGAGCGGACAAGGCGACGTCATCGAGCCCGACACCGGCATCGCAGCCATTGGCAGCGGCGGCCCATACGCCCAAGCCGCAGCTCAGGCGCTGGCCGAGCACACGCAGCTTTCAGCCCGGCAAATTGCCGAAGAAGCAATGAAGATCGCCGGCAAAATGTGCATCTATACCAATGATCGAGTGACGATTGAGGAACTGTAGCACCTGTACTCAGTACCCAGTACTCTGTACTCAGTCAACCGAGAAGCGCGTAATTACTGGGTACCGAGTACTGAGTACTGGGTAGCTGAATTTATGGCCATTTATCTCCCCTCTACCGCCGAAGAAGAACAGCTAGCGCTGGACGAGCTCACGCCGCGCGAGATTGTCGCCGAACTCGACAAGCACGTGATCGGCCAAAAGGACGCCAAGCGCGCCGTGGCCATCGCGTTGCGCAATCGCACGCGCCGCCAGAAACTTCCTGACGATCTCGCCGAAGAAGTGATTCCCAAGAACATCATCATGATCGGCCCCACCGGCGTGGGCAAGACCGAAATCGCGCGCCGTCTGGCCAAACTGGCCAATTCTCCATTTCTGAAGGTTGAAGCGTCGAAGTTTACCGAAGTCGGTTACGTCGGCCGCGACGTGGAGTCGATGGTGCGCGATCTGGTCGAAATTGCCATCGACAATGTGCGCGAAGAAAAGTTAGAAGATGTCGCCGACAAAGCGGAATTGAACGCTGAAGAGCGCCTGCTCGACATTCTGTTTCCGCCTTCGCCTCCTCCGCGTCCCGACTCGAGCTCTGGCGGAGTCGTCATCGATGGCAGCACCGCCATGACCGAGTCTTCCAGCCGCACGCGCGAAAAACTGCGCCAGCAACTGCGCGAAGGCAAGCTCGACGAGCGCATGGTCGAAATCGATGTGCGCGAGCGCAATTTCCCGTCTTTCGAAATCCTCACCAATCAGGGCGTCGAAGAGATGGACGTCAACATTAAAGATATGTTGCCCAACATCTTCGGCCAGCGCATGAAGAAGCGAAAGATGAAGGTGAACGAGGCCTTCGAATACTTGATTCAGGAAGAAGAGCAGCGGCTCATCGACATGGATCAGGTCACGCGCATGGCGATCGATCGCGTGGAAAACTCCGGCATCGTCTTCCTCGACGAAATCGACAAGATCGCCGGCCGCGAAGGCGGCCACGGGCCCGACGTTTCCCGCGAAGGCGTGCAGCGCGACATTCTGCCCATCGTCGAAGGCACCACCGTCAACACGCGCTACGGCATGGTGCGAACCGATCATATTTTATTCATTGCGGCAGGTGCATTTCACGTCTCCAAGCCCAGCGATCTGATTCCGGAATTGCAAGGCAGATTCCCGATTCGCGTCGAGCTGCAATCGCTCACCATGGAAGATTTCGTCCGCATTCTCACCGAGCCGAAATCATCCCTGGTGAAGCAGTACACGGCGCTGCTCGAAACCGAAGGCGTAAAGCTCGAGTTCACAAAAGAAGCGTTGGAAGAAGTCGCGCACTTCGCGTTTCGTGTGAACGAAAGCACGGAAAACATCGGCGCGCGCCGCCTGCACACGATCATGGAGCGCGTGCTCGATGAGCTCAGCTTCGACGCGCCGGAAAAGAAAGGCCAGCAGGTCACCGTCGACGCCGACTACGTGCGCAAGATGCTCACCGACATCGTGAAGGATCAGGATTTGAGCCGCTATATCCTGTAGCTACTCCAGCAGCATGCCCGAGACGACGGTGTTGTTGTCCGTCTCGACGGCCAGGATTTGCTTGTCCGAATTCACCACCACAAGTGACAGATTGATGGCTGACTGGCCCTCTGGTGTGATCGTCGCCGTACCGGTGCAGTTCGAGCTGATGCTGTAAGTTCCAGTCACGGACACGTCATTGACAATCGTTCCATAAAGGCTAAGAGTGACCTTGCCCGTGATCGTGCCAGTGCCATTCAGCACCAACTGCCCCACCACTCCAATCTGGCCAACCGAGAGATCGGTTCCCGTCAACTCCAGCGAATAGGTCTTCTTCACGCCCTTATTGGTGCACGTTGCCGTGCCCTGCTCCGTGACCACCATGGTTTGCAGGTGGCTGGCATCGGTTTCAATCGCAAAAGCGCCCTTGTTGCTGCTGTTCATCACGAAGTTTGCATTGAGGACCTTGCCATTCGCATTCGTCCAGGAAATCGTGCCCGTGCAATTCGACGCGACCGAGTAAGTGCCGGTGAAGGTCTCGGTCTGGATCGTGCCATCGCTGCTACCGGTCGCCGTCCCGCTTGCCGTGCCAGCCCCATTGAACGTCACTTGGACGACAGTAGTTGCCGGCAACAGCGAACCGTTCAAGCCGCTGGACAAGACCCCATAGACCCCGTTCAGAGTGGCGTTGCTGCAGGTCGTGGCGGAAGCGAATGGGACGGCTGTGATCAGCGCAGCGAAGATCACAAAGATGAAACTACGTTGGGTGAAGGTCATAGACCCTCCTTTCTTGCTATCAGTACAATCGACGGATATTGAGGATGAGCGGCGCTCAGAACATTCCGCACAACGAACGCAGCTCGAACGGGTATCCGTTCTTGGAGAGAACTTACCACCCAACGAATTTGCACGCTATGCTTCCAATCACAGCGATTGTCGACGGCAAAAACCTCCTCTCGCAGGAAGTTGCCGATCGCATTGTGGCCAGGCACGAGCTTGAAAACTGCGATGTGGGCGGCATCGGCGGGACGCTCGCGGGCAATGCGCTTTCGCTGGCTGCGATGCGCGCAACGTTAACCAAGGTCCTCACGCAGGAGGCATTCGATCGCATGATTCCGCTGGCGCAGCGTTGGACCGGCGGTGTCGCCCAAGCAATCGCCGATGTGGAGCTGCCATGGCACGTGACCCGGCTCGGCTGCCGGGCGGAATACATGTTTGGCCCAGAACCGAAGAACGGCCGGCCGGCTCACGACGCAATGGACTTCGAACTGGAGCGCTTTATGCATCTCTACGCCATGAATCGCGGAATCCTCCTGACGCCATTTCACAACATGGCGCTGATGTCGCCGCAGACCGAACCCGAAGATATCGACCGGCACACCAGGGTTTTCCGCGAAGCCGTGGCGGAAATCAGCGGCCGGTAGGCAATCCCCGCTTGCCGGAATTTTCGGCTGCGCTCAGGTGTTTTGGTAGTCTGTGTTTTCATGAAACTCCCGGCAAGGAAGCTTCCGATCCTGTGCGTGCCGCTTCTGTTCGTGGCGTGTGCCACGATTGGGCCTCCGCAACCGCCGTCACTCGAGCTGCCGAAACCGCCCACCGACCTGCGTGCGACGCGCAAGGGCGATCACGTCATCCTGACTTGGACGATCCCCAACGCGACAACCGATCGCCAAACGATCCGAAGCCTGGGGCCGACGCGCATTTGTCGCGGATCGGGAGAATTGAAAATGTGCGGAACGCCGGTGGGCGAAACCAATACACCGATCAGTCCACCCGCGCCCGGCGCCGCCAAGCAGAAACAGCCTGCTTCCTACGCCGACACGATTCCCTCGGAGATGCTCACCACATCCCTTTCGGCCACAATCACCTATGCGATCGAGGTACTCAATCGCGACGGCCGAGGAGCTGGGATTTCGACCCAGGTACAGGTCCCGCTGGTCCGCACGCAGCCTCCGCCACAAAACTTGCAGGCACAGGTCACAAGCCAGGGCGTAGTTTTGAACTGGAGCGCTATTCCCGCGGAGACATCTCCGAGCGTTCGCTACCTCTATCGCGTCTACCGCCGAATGGAAGGCAGCAAGCAATCCGCCGTGGCGGGAGAAACTCCCGCCGCAACCGGAAGCAATCTCACGCTCACTGATTCCGGTTTCGAGTGGGAAAAGACTTACGAGTACCGAGTGGAAACGGTCACCGTGATTGCTGCCGAGGGCAAACCCGAAGTCCAGCTCGAAGGCGACGACACCGCGGAGGTCAAAGTCTTTGCCCACGATGTCTTCCCCCCTGCAGTTCCCTTTGGCTTGCAGGCGGTGTTCTCCGGACCGGGGCAACCACCGTTCGTGGACTTGGTCTGGGCGCCGGTCGCTGACCTCGATCTCGACGGCTATAACGTCTACCGCCGGGAAGAAGCATCTCCTGCCGTGAAACTGAATGCGCAGCCGGTGAAGACTCTCGCCTATCGAGACGCCAACGTTGTACCAGGAAAAAGCTATCTGTATTCGGTCTCAGCCGTCGATGTTCGCGGCAACGAGAGCGCACGATCGGAAGAAGCCACCGAAGCCGTGCCGCAGTAGAACTCGAGGTTTCTCACCACGAACCCCGGAGTCGTGTTTAGATAGATCACCATGAAATATTGTCGGTTTCAGTTCAATGGACATCTTGAATACGGGTTGGTCGAGTCAGTAGCCGGCCAGGACGCGATTGTGCGCATCCTGCTTACTCCCCCGGAAGAAGCCGACGGAGATATGGAAGGCCTGCGCACGCGCCGCATTGAGGCCATTTCTCTGAACGAAGCCGCATTGCTGCCTCCGGTGCGGCCCTCGAAAATCGTCTGCGTGGGGCGCAATTATCGCGAACACGCAGCCGAACTCGGGCATGAAGTCCCCAAAGAACCGCTCATCTTCCTGAAAGCGACATCCGCGCTGCTTTCACCGGGCGGGACTATTCGCCGTCCGAAGATTTCCCAGCGGGTAGATTACGAGGGCGAACTCGGCGTGGTGATCGGCAAGACTTGCCACCAGCCGGCGCAGGACGAAGACATTCGGCAATACATCCTCGGCTACACCTGCGTCAACGACGTCACCGCCCGCGATCTGCAAAACAAAGACGGCCAATGGTCCCGCTCAAAAGGCTTCGACACATTTTGCCCCGTCGGACCGCTGGTGACCGACGGGATCGATCCTTGGGCCGGCGTCGGCGTGGAAACGCGCGTCAATGGCGAGATTCGTCAGCAGGGCAACACCCGCGACTTCATCTTTGCTCTCAATGTAGTGATTCGACACATCGCACAGGCAATGACCTTGTTTCCCGGCGATCTAATTCCGACCGGAACACCGTCGGGAGTTGGGCCGCTAGTGGCCGGAGATCATGTGGAAGTCACTGTAGAAGGAGTCGGAACGCTACGAAATCCCGTGGCGGATGAATAACACAACACGCACGCGCTGGGCCAAACCTGCCCTACTGCAGCCGGAAACGGTCGCGAATCAGGCGCTGCAGGCGAGGTTTGTAGATCAGATCATAAGCGAGTTCTTTGTCAGGGAACATGGCCAAAGCGGCGCGTTTGGCGTTGGCCGCCAGTTCGGAAGCTTCTTCCACCGTAAGGCTGGAATCCTGCCCGATCACCGACATTACCATGCTGATCATCATCTGCAGACGGCGGATTTTTCGGGCTTCCTCTTGGCGTTCCAGTAGCGTTTGCTGCTCGACTATTTCCTGCTCCGCCAGCGGAAGTCTTGTCTCGCCCCCAGCCCGCTCGGAAATGTTCATAGTCCCCTCATCCCCACCCATTGGATGACCCGTCACGCCAGGGCGTTGCGCCCCGTGTTAGGCCCATTCTGCCTCAGTCGCGACCGAAATCAACTACCCGAAAGTGCTGTCTCAAAGTACCCAGTGCCGCTTGCCTCCGGTGGGCTGTTTCGTGTAGGGGCGGACGCATTCGTCCGCCCCGCGACGCGAAGCGAGCCTGCCCGCAACGTAGCTTCGCCGCAGTGTAGAATCGGAATCTGCACGGACTCGGCCCTCATCGGGACCAGAATTGGAGCCTCTATGTCAGACCCTGCGCTCGCTCAACCCGTTCCCGATCCCAACGAGAAGTTAGTCAAAGTATTTGACTCGGAAGATGAGTCCGAAGCTCTCGTCGTCAAAGGACTCCTCGACTCGGCGGAGATTGACAGCGATCTGAAATCGGCGTCGCTGGTACAGGATACATTTCCGGGCTTGGGCGGAATGATCATCCTGGTTCGTGAACAGGACGCGGAAGAGGCGAAGCGGTTGATCGCCGAGCGTCAGCAGTTGGCCATGAGTGACGACGAAACCGCGGAGATCGACGTTATCGACGAGCCGCCAGGAAAGGCGTAACCGAATGCCCGTCGAGATAAAACGTGACCGCTCCTTCAAGATCGGTGCGATAGACTCGCGCTCCAGCCGAAGCGAGCCGTCCAAGAATTTCAGTACGCGGTAGGCCGAACGAATTGCCGGAACCAACCGAAATCACGGCGAACTCAGGTCGGGCCGAACTCAGCAATTCCGGGGTCGTCGCATTGGCGCTGCCGTGGTGGCCGACCTTGAGCAGTTTGGCCTGCGGATGTTCTACCGCAGCAACGCGCCGTTCCACTTGCTTTTCCGCGTCTCCTTCCAGCAACACTGACGATTCCACGTAACTAACGCGAAGCACCATGGAGTCGTTATTCTGCGGCTTGCTGCCGGGGGCCAGGTCGCGCGGCGGAAACAGCACGCGCACCGTCGCTCCCCCAAAGTTGAACTCGTCTCCTTCCCAGTGCCGCACGATTTTCACGTTGCATGCCTGTGCCGTGGCGATGACGTTCTCCAGCGCGCGGCTCGGAGGCAGCAATCCCACCCACAATTCCTTTGGGCGAAAATTCTTGATGACCGCAATCATGCCACCAATATGGTCGGAGTGCCCGTGCGTAATCGCCAGCGCGTCGAGCCGTGAGATGCCGCGTGTCCAAAGATAAGGAGAGACAACGTCTTCCCCGAAGTCGAGTTGCGACGTACCAGGACCGATCGGCCCTCCCGCATCCACCAGCAGAGTTTTTCCCTGGGGTGTGACCAGCAACTCCGAATCCCCCTCCCCGACGTCGATCGATGTCATCTCCAAAACGCCGGAACGAATGAGCGGCCTCGGTGGAACGAAAGCCAGAACCAGCGACGCTGAGAGCACAGCCACAAGTCCACCCAGCGCGTAGATAATTCGCTGCCGCGCAGTCCACATGCACAAGGCGAGCGCCGCTGCCGCCAGGATGATAACGACCGCCGACGGCATGGCAACTCTCAGGTCGGCCAGGTGCGCTCCGCCAAGCCCGCGGACGGTCCCGGCGATTCCATGAATTGCAATCGATGTGAGGAGGGCCGGAATCCTCGACAACCAGGACGAGAACCGGCCAAGAATCAGCGTCGCAATGGCGGCGGGCATCAGAAGCTGCGTCAGCGGCACCACCACAAGATTCGAAGGCATGCCGACGGTGGTCGCGCGATGGAAGTAATAGGCCATCGGCAACGCCAGTCCCATTTGCATCACAGCGGAGGTGAAGACCAACTCCCATGCGTGCAAGCAAAACCGCACCGTCGCGCGGACCATGGAGTTGGACCACCTTTCCCCCAGAAAGCGCGCCAGCCGGCCTGCGATGAGTTGCAAGTCAAGGCGAAATTGTGCAACCGGCGGCGGCAGAGCGGCGGCGTAGTCAACCGAATCCCAGTTCGCGAGCGCGCCTTTGTACGGTTGCGAAGTCCGCTCGAGAATCGGTATCGCGACAGCCGCCACCACCAGCACACAGAGAAACGTCATCTGAAAGCTGGCCGCAAAAAGCTGTTGCGGATCGAACACCAGCAATCCCAGCGCGGCTGCGCCCAGCGCGTTCACCATCGCCCGGTCGCGATAAAGCAGGCGTGTTCCCAGGTAGACCGTGCACATCAGCGTCGCCCGCCAGACCGGCGCGCCTACCTGTGTGATGAAGGCGTAAACAACGCAGAGCGCAACCGTCAAAACTGTGGCCGCAACCTCACCCATGCGCAGGCTCCGAAGCGTCCAGAACACAACAAAAGTCAGGATGGTGACGTTCATCCCCGACACGACCAGAACGTGGTAAGTCCCCGTACGCTGGAAGTCGGCGCGCGTATCCCGGTCGATAAAAGCCTCTTCGCCGATCACCATCGCGTCCAGCAGCGCGGCGTCGCGCGGCGGCCAAAGCTCATGGATTTCGCCGATGATGCCGCGGCGCACCCGGCTGCACCACGCCGCCCACCGGCTTCCAACGAATCCAGGTAGCAGTCTGATGCTGTCCGCTTTGGCCGAGCCCAGCGCGACGATGCCGCGATCCGCCAGGTAGCCTTCATAATCGAAAGCGCCCGGGTTACGGAAATTGCGCGGCACTTTCAGCTTGGCGGAAAAAGCAATGCGCTCCCCGTAGTGAAGCGCCGGCATTGCATCCTGCATGCTCGCATCGGGAGAATCTTCTGAGTCCGGGTTCCTGGCCTGACGACCATAAATACCGAGCCGGATCCCGGCGTGAACTGCCATTGGCTCGCCCGAAGACGGCTTGATCTCCTCGGTTTCAACATCCACCGTCTGCCGAATTTCGCCGAGCTCAGCTTCTTGCCGCAAACGTCCGTCCCGCGTGACGTGAGCAACGATTTCAATCTCCTGCCGGTCGGCAAAGCCACGAAGGCTCGTGTCCAGGGACTCAGGATAGGAGCGCAGTTGAATCCGCAACGCTCCCGCGAGAAACAGAGCGGCGAGTGCAAGCATCCACGCGAAGCGGTACTGCCGCGCCAGAAAGTAGATTGCGGCTCCCAGGAACGCGGCGCAGGCCACCACCCACCAAAGTGTCGGCCGCCATAGGTATACCCCGGCCACAATCCCCAAGGCGTAGAACCCAGCCGCCCAAAGCATCGGCTGCCGCGGCGATTTGAGCCGGAGAGCAGGACCTCGAAACGTGGACACCGGGATCATAAGCGCGGATCAAGCCCGAGGCGAAATCGGATCGATTGCGGCAGTAGCGCCACCGTGGAAGAGCGGCCCTTCAGAGCCTGCCCTGAGCAAGCGAAGCGCGCCGAAGGGGCCGCGTAAGTCGGCTCAAATCTGTGCGGGCTTCAGCCCCGGTGGTCGTATTCGATGCGGACTATTTCATTTGCATCTCAGGATACCGGACACGAGTCTAGCTCAAACTGCACCAGTGCCCGAATCCGCACGACCATCCTCCACTCCTTATCGCACCAGCTGCACGACGGTCTCGACATGGTAGGTTTGCGGAAACAAATCCACCAAATGCATCTGCTCGACGCGATAGCCGGCCGAGAGCATGGGAACCAGATCGCGCGCCAGCGTCACCGGATCGCACGACACATATACAACGCGTGGCGCGTCCAAGGTCACCAGCATCCGCGCCACGCGTTCTCCCAGGCCACTTCGCGGCGGGTCGACAACAACCAGTTCGGGCCTATGATGGATATGAGGGAGAATTGAGCCCTTACCCGCCGCACCCGCATCTTCTGCGCCGGCCAGAAACTGCTCCGTCGTGGCCTGCACCGCTTTTCCATTCGAGCCCTGATTGTAGGCAAGATCGCCTGTGGATGTCTGTGACGACTCAACAGAAACGATGTGATGAAAGTCACCCAGGGCTGTGGAAAACAGGCCCACTCCGGCGTACAAGTCCAGCGCCAGCTCTCCGGACTGACCGCCAGTAACAAGCCGTACCAGTTCGTCCGTCAAATGGCGGTTGGTTTGAAAAAACGAACCCGCGCTTACCCGATACGCCGCGCGTTGCGTTCGGTAGATCAGATGGTCGAGGCCTACGGTCAACCATTTTTCCAGTTCGTTCCGCCCGCCGAAAGACGTTTTCTTGAAAACTACAACTCCTTTCATTTCCGGCATGGAGGCCAGCAGGTCCTCGGCCCATGCCCGCAGCCCAGCGCGGCGCGCCTCCGCGGTGCTGGAAACTTCAACCAACAGCTGACTGTCCTCAGCGTTGGCAAAGAACTCAACTTCCTGCACGCCGGCCGGCACTTTTCCACTTCGTCCGCTCCGCCAGAGGGCGCTCAACCCGCGATTGATCAGCGCCGAACTGATCGGACACTGCTCCACCGCCAGCAATTCATGCGAACCCATCCTGAAATACCCGGCCGCGAACTCGGGTGGCCCATTCAAGCCCGGTTTTGGCTTGAGTGGGGCCGTTTGCAGCTGGAAGCGCGACCGGTTGCGATAGCCCCACGGCGGCGAGGGATGCACCTCGATTCCCACTTCCAACTCCAGCTTGGCCGTTCGCCGCAGCGATTCGCGCAGTATCTCCTTCTTGATTTCCAGCTGATGATGATAGCTGGCATGCTGATACTGACATCCGCCGCACGCACCGAAATAAGAGCAGGCCGGTTGCACGCGGTAGGGCGAGGGCGCAACGATCGAGCCAGCCTGGGCCCGCGCGAAACCCGGCTTCTGCTCCGTGATCGCAGCGTCGACTGCCTCACCCCCCAATACAAAGGGCACGAAGACGGCTTTTCCCGGGCCAGCCGGATTGGCGGGCAACCGCGCCAATCCGTCGCCGCCGTAGACCAGTTTTTCGATGGTGAGAAACAAGCCCCGATTCTACCCGACCCGTATTACA